>JAABUW010001584.1_pt1 | contig 37472 bp, 24 predicted proteins | sample 5560081 | NCBI WGS metagenome assembly JAABUW01 (sample SAMN10711882, study PRJNA513363) | rock metagenome | isolation source: Antarctica rocks | place: Antarctica: Victoria Land, Knobhead sud | reverse complement strand
CCGAACAACGGCGGTCTCGTCGTCGGCAGCAGTACTGTCGCTCTACCTGCAGCGCCTTCAGCAACCCAACCTATCTTCACCGTAGGCGGCCAAACATTTACAGCTGCTCCGACAGGCTTTGCCATCGAAAGTTCCTCGCTCTCTATAGGTGGCTCAGCAATCACCATTTCAGGAACCGTCGTCTCTCTAGGCTCTTCAGGTCTCCAAACCGGCTCCTCTACCGTCGCTCTGCCCACCCCCATACAGTCGGTGTATACCGTAGGCGGGCAGATCTTTACAGCTGCTCCGACAGGCTTTGCTATTGGAAGTTCTTCGCTCTCTATAGGTGGCTTAGCAGTCACCATTTCTGGCACGATTGTTTCTCTAGGCTCCTCCGGTCTTCAAATCGGCTCCTCCACCATCGCTCTGCCCACTCCCATACAATCTGTCTATACCGTAGGTGGCCAAACTTTCACCGCCGCCCCTACCGGCTTCTCCATAGCCGGCACCTCCCTTTCAGTCGGTGGTTCTGCCCTCACCATCTCCGGCACAGTCGTCTCTCTAGGCTCCTCGGGTCTCCAAATCGGCTCCTCAACCATCCCCCCAACACCCACATCCCCCCAATCCATCTTCACAGTCGCAGGCCAAATCTTCACCGCAGTCCCTACCGGATTTTCTATAGCCGGAACCTCCCTCTCCGTAGGCGGCTCCGCTCTTACACTCTCGGGCACGGTAATCTCCCTCGGCTCCTCAGGCCTCCAAATCGGTTCCTCAACTATCCCCTTGACAGCCAGTGCATCGCAAACAAGCCTAGGCGCGCTTCTCACCAGTGCCATTGGCACAGGGGATTCGAGTGGGTCTACACCGACTGGGGCTGCGGGAACATCGGCGGGGGGGAAACCGACTGGTACGGCGGTGCAGGGCGCTGGAGCTAGGTTGCGTCTGGGGATATGGGCGGTGGTGTGTGGTGTTGTGGGGGGGTTGGCTGTGCTGCTGTGATGTGAGAGGGAGTTTGTATGTTTTTTAATTTGAATTGGGGAATAGGTTGGACTTGGGGTTGGATAGGCTGATGTGGTAGTGATGCATGGGAGGTCGTTAGCGTTCGTATACTCTGTTAATAATCAAAACCTTTCACAACAAAAACCATCTCTCTTTCCCTCTTCCATTCCTCCAACCCGCCCTTTCCTCCTCACCCGCGCACCTCCCTTCTCCCTTCTCCCGCATCCTCGCCTTTTCACATTTCTTCCCTCCCCACCCTCTCTTCTGTCCACCCTCACACCTCATTCTTGACTCTTCTTTTCACTCTCACTCTCACTCTCACATCTTTCTCGCGATTCAATCGTTATTTTCAAATTCTTTTCTTTTTCTCACCCGTTTTTTCCATATACACATATTTTTTCTCTTACTCTTCTACTTCTTTTCTTTGAACATGCATTTTTTATGATTTCTCTCTTCCCCCTCACCCCCTTCACCTCACACAACCATTAATTCACCAAATTCCTTCATTCACGCCTTCATCTCAACTAAAATAAATCCACAAAACAGAAATAATCAGCAGAAGAAAGATCAAGGGAATCGAGAGCTTTGATGTTATGATATAAGTGGTGAATTGGGGGGATTAAATAGAGGAGATAGGGGAATGGGAATGGGAATGGGAACGATGCTGAGACTGCTGAGGATTGAGGGGTTGGACTGGGGGGGGTGGGTTAAATGGGTGGAATGACTTAGATGACTTGAAGGATTTCGAACAGCTCAAACAACAACTCAAACCAAAATCAAAACAAAACAAAACAAAACATGCACAAGAACAACAAAGGAGGGGGTGGTTGTGAGAGAGTGTGGGGTTAATGTGCTTGTGGGGCATGCGAGGGTGGTTTCGAAAGGTGTTTGGGTTGGAGGGTACTTGATTCGAAGGGCATGAATCAACGCGTTTTTACGTTTTGGTGGGAGTTTGTGGGTCTCAATGATTCATGGCTAGAGAGAGCGAGGTGCGAGAGGGTTATTGATGGGTTTAAGAGGGGGAGGGAAGGATTTGATTTGGGGGGAAGGGAGGTGTGGGGAGAGGAGGTGTGGGAAGAGAAGGTGTGGGGAGAGGGAACAAGCGGGAAAGATGGTGGAGGATGGGGTCATGAAGCATATCTTTTCCCGTACGAACATCTTCTTGACGAAGTAGCACTTCTTCGCTGTCTTTTCTTTTCGGTTCGTTTGCGACGTCTTCATCGACTTTCGTTCTTTCATTATTTCTAATTCTTGAACGTCGTTTTTGTATTCTCGACCTTTCTAATCATCATTCGCACATCTCTTTCAACGGCTCAACAGCTCAACAGCTCAACAGCTCAACGGCTCAACAGCTTTCTCGATCCTTATCTTTACCACCCAAATCACATCCTTCAAAACATTCTACTCCCTTGACTTTCTTGATCTTCATGCTATTGATATTTCTGCACATGCGAGAGGTGAAGAGACTACTTGAGGGAATAACAGATGATGGAGGGGGTTTCCGGCGGGTTTGAGAGGGGGCGGGCGGTGAGAAGGGTGTTGGTTACGAACCAGTGTTCGTCTCTTCCATATATCTTTACTGAGATAGCCCTCCTCCTTTCTCTTTTCCTTATCCCGCATCTGCTACCCCTTATTGACCCCGCCACCAACTCCCGGACGCGCTTGATACAACTCGGTAAAGCGCACCACTGCACCACTGCACCACTACCCCTTCCCTATCTCCTCTTCTCTTCTTTCAGCATGAACCCTTCCCCATTTCTCCTAGTACTTTATACCTATCATTCTCAGAATTTTCTTGTTATTTCTTACTTACTGGGGTTATCATAGCTTTTACAAGACTAGAGTAGCCAATAGCGATGAGATGAGGGACCTGGGTTGATGATGTTGAAGCGGGTTGTTGAAAGCGATGGAAGGGGCTGGAAGGGGGGGGACGGGGGAAGGAAGCGGTGGTGGAAGAGTGTCGTCTCATGCAAACCAAGGACTCTTTCACCGGCTGTCTGATCTATCACAACCAACCTAAACCATTAGCACATAGTTATTAATCTTACCATCACCACCACCACCATCATCTTACACAACCATCCCTACAGACGCCTACTCCAACATCTCCATCTCCCTCGCCCATGCACCCCACCACGCAAGCACCTCGACACCGCTCTCCGTCGTTCCAGACTTTTGCGCATTCGAATAGTTGAACTTGGGGGATGACGAGGGGGTTGAAAGGATTTGAGGCGATGAAGAGTCAGAGGACGAGGAATAAGGGACTTGGGACCCGGATGACAGCACGGTAGGTTGGGTGCGGGATGCGGGAGAATTGATGCCGTGAGGGGTGGCGAAGAGTGGGGCTTTGGAATGAAGATGGGCTCTGGGATGATAGGGGATGGGAGGAGGATGGAAGGATGGGTCTGCAGAGAGCATGATGAGGGAAGAAGATATGGGGTTTGATGACGGATGGGGATAAACTCGGCTTTTTGTCATTCAGCTTAGGAAAGCACTGTCGATCGTTGTCGGTAGTGCAGAACGCGAATAAGGAGAGCTTTGTGAAAGGAATCAGTAGATGAAGATTAGTTTCGACACGTGACAAAAAGTGAAGATTATCATGATGTCGTAGTTGAGTAGGTTATCAGATAGCTGGCTGAGTAGGTGGCTGCATACTTAATTGATCAAATGGTAGCATCATCATTGACTACTATTCTTCCTTGTGATGAATAGTAAATGTCTCATTTGAATTTAGAACATTCTTGACTTCGAGACGTCATCGTCGCTGATTCAGCTGAGGGGGCAATGAAGGCTTTAGAAGCCTTCATAGTAAATTGTGAATACCATGTTTCGCTGTCTAACATCTTCAGATGTTGAGGATTGGTAGGATTCCGACATACTGCAGCCATTCCCACAGCCTAGGCTGAATAGAATTAAGCGCGTAGGCGAGCGAGTCTGCAGGAGCAGAAAATACGACTGTCGCTAACAACAGCGGCAAATTACCGATCAAACCTGCAGACATGGCTATTGAAGGTACTGGTCTACCGTCATCAGTGACATTCTGAAATTCGTAGATAACCGGCAACTAAGGTAGCCATTTACGCGATCCAGGCACAGCATGTTTGGTTCAGCGCCAGAAAAATTGACAGAAGAGTATGTGCTTCGACGATCTCGGGCAATATGATCAAAGCGTAAGACCTTTCAGCCTTCTGACTCATGAGCAACACTTCTTGTTTCTGCATCAAAGTTTACTGCAAGTAGGTGAGTAGTGTCTGGCCGCTGTGTGAATACTGTAGCGCTGCTGTATTGACCAAGTCCTGTTTGTCTCGTAAGAGCGTTTCCGGGGATTCTAGTTATCCTACCGCCTTCCCATCAGTACAAGGGCCCAGCAGTTCGTATATAAGCTTCTGGCTCTGATGGTGGTACCCAAAATCTAAGGTGATGTGCCAGGAGTCCCGCTGAAGATTCATTGTTGGGAGCGAGGGGATCATATCTCATGATAAAACTAAAATTTGAGAAAATCTGTCTTTGCCAGTATGCTTGAGCAGCTATCACGACGTCAAGCTTACAAGACTCTAAGTAACGTCCTTGTTTGCTTGTGTCATGTCAGATTGAATCTCCTTCATCGTCTTCTTTTGCACGTTGAGTTTCTCATGAGCCATTCTACTGTGGTTCACTAAAGCATCGGATTTCTCTTGCAAGTTTGTGAGGTTCACTTTTTTCCCCTTTCTCTTTCAGGTCTAACGTCGTCTTAGATAGTCTTCTAGCTATCGCTGCAATTATTTCTAGTTGGCTGTCAATCTTGCTTTTGAAGCTCGTGACGAATTACTACATTGTCATTCTCGGCTGTAGTAATAGACATTCTGCACTTCAAACAGCGTGCGAGGGCCTATCATTCGTTTTTTTGCTCCTTCACAATAGAATCCTTTAAATCGGCTTGGTATTTTCAGATTAATACGTCGAAACAGTACTCACAAAGTTTGGGATACCAGAAGTGTATTGCTGGTCACTACATGGCTGCCCAACGTACTCCTCAACTCTTTGACACCATTCTTTAAAGCCAGGTACACTGCATACTACGGCCGAACCATTTGTACCGATTGTCTTGAGCATCGCACACTCCGAGATCTCTTTCAAATTCCGAAATCTTGCTCAGAAAGCTCTCAAGTTGTCTCTCGCATGCTGACGCCACTGCTCGAATTGCATCTAGTTGGCGAAGCTCATGTTTGGCAGGTCGAATGTCGCTGGGCTTAGAAAGTGCACGGCTAAGAGCTTCAAGCTCCACGATAAGGTTCTGATATTCTACAGCTGCTTCACTGACTTGAGAACGGGTTAGACTAGATCAAAATGAAGAGCTTTGCAGAATATCACAGACCTTTCTTTAACTCTGACATAATCGTCCCAATAAGCCTCGTGACAGCGATAAAGTCACCGACGCCAAAGCCGCATGGTACTACCATGGTGATTTTTTTTCGCGATGTTGTCACCGAAGCTCAGCAGTGAACAGCTTCTCGTATCGAATAGCCTCGGTAACGCGTGCTGATGAAAGGGCGCTCTGCGACGAAAAGTAAGTCGTGAGGTGCGGTGCCCAACTACATCATGCATATGCAGTGTAACGCCCAGCCTCATCGAATACACCTAATACCTGTTGATTGCTGCAGCCTCATGCTTTTAAGATAATGATGCAGGTTCCCTGAGGCTATGATAGAAACATTCACACACTTCCCATCCGAAGTGATCAGGATGAACGTATAATGTTCCTTCCAATTTCGTGATTCCCAAACGATCTATATGCAGTCCCTGTTTGACGCAGAACTGCGACGCAATACGAAGACGCTGTTTAGATTTGTTCGATGTTTGAGCTGGTCCAAATCAGGTACTCGAATTTCAGACCGATATACATGATCAAGCTTCGGGCAAAAGAGAAGACGTTAGTAAACAAACAGCTCTAACAAGATTCATATCGTGATTTTCGGTGCGGTTCCTACAAAGATCAGCACCCCATCCTTCCAATCTTTGCTTCAGCAACGAATGTGACCGCTCTATTGCCTCACTTCCAAACCCCCCCCACCTTCCCTCCCAAAAACCCCAACACCCTCAACCAAAACAACACCCTTGAGTCCAAAACAAAAACAAACGTCCGAAGCTATACCAACCCAGACAACCCGATCCAAGATCAATCGTGCCCAACGTAGTCCAGAAAATTATGCCACAGAGCATTGCCGTCCTATCAAAGAAACTGCATCGAGGCGAGCGTTGTGGCGATCGGCGACGGTTGGCCTAATGGATGCGGACTTTGTGGTAATAGATACGGCTTTTGCCCCCTATTCTCCAGGAACGATACAGCGAGCGGGATGTTGCTCTAGCTTAGACCTTCATTTGACGGCTTCATCTGGGACCTACCTGCTCGATCTGCAATGTTGCCACTCCTAGATTTTCCATATTTCTTCGGCTGTTAATCCCCTTTCGACGAGAGAAACATTTCGTTGGAAAAATGACAGAATGCGGGTACTGCATGACGATGGTGAATTGTGTGGAAGAAGTATGCGGGTTATCGAACTGTGAGCTTGGTGAGAGTTGTGAGTAGCTCTTATCCCAAATGCAGTAAGAATAATCGTACCTAGACCTATATCAGGGCGGTTATGTTGTACGTTTGAAATTAAGCGAGATCTGGCGTAGTATGAATGATCGTTGCGAATGGATAATCAAAACCGTCCTGAGTAAGGGGTATAGAATTAAGATAGGAGGAATATATGCTTGTGTTGTCTGATTTGTTGAATCTAGGAATGGGGCTGCACGATTGCTTCAACCCTGTAACTCCTCGCTATGCTATCCTAGCAGTTGAATCATGGGTATCGTTCGCGTATGAGAATTTCAAACCAGCTCGCCCTTATGCCACTCCGCCTTCTCCTTGCGCAAGGACCTCTGCACCCACAAGGTCGCAAGCTCAAGACACCAAGGAATACTGACAATACCAATGGCGTAGCCTATGCTGTAGCTGTAATGGAAGAAATCAAACTGAAATCTCCGTGTTAACGGGTGTAGCGCCATGGAAATATGTCATTGAAGCAATCTGCAAGGATGACTGGCGAGGAATACGCACTCCTTTTCGTCCACCTCCGATAGGTCTCACTTCCTCCTTTTGCCATAACCTTAACGATCTAAATGCCCATTCGATCGTGGCGAAGAGGCCAAAGACGCAAGTGGTAATGGTCAAAATATTGGTGGGACTTTGCGATGAGTGGTACCATAAGGCATAGAACAGGAGGAGCGGGAGGACGGCGGTATCGAGAGTGAATAATGTCCATATGAAAATGATGTTTTTGAGGTGATCGCGTATGGAATAAGGTAGTTCAGGTAGTTCGGGACGTAGGGTAGAGAAGCCGGAGGAATTTTCTGGAACTGGACCGACTACGCTTGTCCCTTTCGTGCCGACCATGGAGGGCAGCGTCGACGAGACTGGCGGGCAAGAGGCAGAGGCAGAGGCAGATGCGTGTTGGCTGAGTTGGTTCTGTTGCAGAGTGAACTATCCAACAAGCAGGAGTTAGTGAGTAGTAGTGGCGCCATAGTTGAAGGAGGTGCAAAGGTTCGTGACAACCGACAAGCGGGTTTGGGGAACTTGGAAGGCGTGACATGGGTTGGAATTGTGAAGAAGTTCGGCAGACCAACTTTAAATAGCCGATGCATCCGCCCGTGCCGACAGGATCGGCTCATACTCTATCACAGCTTCGTTGATATCGCTGTACTGTAGATTTGGGAAAAGGTCGTACAGAATACCATGATATATTACTCCAAATGGCGAGAGATGAATGCAATGTAGACTACCGGGTCAATGGCTCTCGGGTTTTGTAGCAAAGCCGACAAGCAAGACCGATGGATGCGCTACTGGGGAGTCCGGGGCTTCGGCACCAGGAAGATGGCGAACACCGGGACGGAACTGTCAGAGTATCTCCATCCGCTATCCAAGTTATGCATGACTCTTCACAGTAAGGTTTCGCTGCAAGGTACGGATGTGGCAGATTCCTGCAACTCTGCATTAATAAATAGACCCGCGGGAGAAAACGAGCCAAGCAATTCATATTTGATAGGGAGATAAAACCTGAATCTGACCACATCAATGTCGGCCAAAAGATATCTGTGAAGAGATTTCAACAATGTAGATATCTTACATAGACACATCGTTGAATCATCGATCGGTATTCCTGATCTACGCAATAAACACTCGAATCAATCGGGCACAGTCATTCTGGTGTATACATCTCCGTTACGTTTAGTTGGTGAGTAGAGGTGTAGTAAAATAAAGTCTTGGAGTAGTTGATGGGTTACTATCGAAGCAGCTCAAAGCGCCTAGCACGAGAGGGCAGCTTGTGGAATCTTTCCTGAACTCCCCTGGTAGTCCCAAGGTACAACTACAATACTGAGATTAGCGAGCACGACGAGAAGTCTTGGCGCAGAGCAGAGATGGTGATAGCATTCAAACCCGTGTTTCCGACACAGTGACCATCATGAAGACTTGTCCATGGTTGAAGACACATCCTCGGTTATGTCGAACCAGCCAATTTGGGTCTCCCCCGCGTCATCGTACTTTGGCCCGAGCCGAATTTTCGCAGTGGGGACAGCTTCTGCCTTGTTTCGGATTCCTTTCGACAAGTCTTGCCTTGTCGCTTCGTCTGCCTGGAGTACCCTCAGAGTCAAAAGCCCCTGGTGTTCCATAACCTTCACAAAGAGGATCTCCTGAGGCGAAAGCCCTTCGTATTCAGGCCCATTGACTCCTGCCAATGCTTGAGGTTTGCCTAGCAGTAGCTTTGGTATTTTGGAGAAATTAAGGAACCCGTCTGATTGACTCATGTGCTGGTAATCCAGCATTTGAAAACCCTTCCCCGCTGGCGACGCTATGCAATTATTATCTGGCATACATTGCGCAATCCAATGCATCCGCAACTCTGTGCTGAGGGGAACGATATCCAGGGAAGGATCAAGCGCTGCATCAACGCTGTGGTGGAAGAGCTCGCAGTAGATCAGATAGTTGTACAAAGCCTGATCAACATCCCCGCATACCGTCAAGACGGAGGATTCTTCGTCATCTCGGTACCGCTGGAGTTCCCCTTGTCCACATTCCAGATCTAGCACACGGCTTAACGGGTTCACGACGTCGATTTTGGCCTGGTGTAGCGCTCGGACGTCATTCAAGCTCAGGCGTGCAACCTGTACGGTAAGGTCCTGCGGCCCTTCGTTGCCCCGTGTGATCGCATGATATAATTCCTGCCGATTCCTCTCGCTCTGTACTGCCCAATCTGCTATCTGGCGCGCGGTGCCCGCAAGGAGAAGATGTGGATGAGGGGGTAGCAGGTTTTGCCCGTATTTCTTGACAAATGTTGGAGGGAGAGTAGCGGAGGTGTTGGCACAGGTGTTGTAGAAGATGCGAGAGGTACCGATTAGAGAGTATAGATCGTCGAGGGAGTGTAAATAGTTGGGAAGACTGGCAACGAGCTCTGCTGGTAGATCCGTGAGTTGCATGGTGGACATAGGACCTTGACGATCCGAAGCGGACGTTGGGGTGGAAGTGCTCAAGCGACCAAGTAGCTCTGAAGGCGAAGAATGCGGCGAGGAGTGTTTATCCAGCACTCTGTTTGTGCTCAGAGTTGTATACTGGTTCCTGTTCGTCACTGTTGGTTGTGTCCTACAGACTAGGGCACCAGAGACTAGACAGTCTTGTGGGCGACTGCGAGACAGGACTTTGGCAGTGCGAACGTAGGCTCTCGGTTGAGCCACTGTTTTCATGCTGATGGAATCAGAAGTGTTGTCGAGATCAGACGGTAGTTGAATGGTGGAGTATGGTTCTTTTGGAAGCGACACACAATCTTGCGCCCAGGACAATCCGTCTTTCACAGTCGAGATATCTTTAGTGCAACTTCTGAGATTCAGTTCAAGGCAGGTTTGTCGAAGGGAGCTGAAATATAGAATGGACTGTGCTTCGAGCAGATTGTTCTCCGCCTCATCCAAGGTTTATTTTTACGTCAAGCTTTATGATATCTATCTAGCTATTCTAAACCTACGAAGAATTGAACATACAGTTCGTTCACTGCCCACTGGGTACTGGATAGGGTCCGTAGCCAGGTCGAGGGAACTTTGGAGTTCCATCTTGGTTCCATGTGAACTTCTGGGTCCGGATCGTCCTTGCACCCCAACCATTGGATGGGTCTAGCATTCCGTGGTATACGAGCCAATTCTCACTTTCATCAGGGCTTGTGGTGAAACTAGCGTGGCCTACGCCATAAGCTTGCGCGGTAGGGTTCTGGTAGAACACGCAACCTTGGGTATTCTTCCGCCAGTCCTGGACGTTCATGGGGTCATCGCCAACGAGCTCCAGTTGACCGAGACAGTAGTTGCGGTTGTCAGACCGCGCCGCAGAATAGATGACAAAGTTTTGACCGGTCTTGGAGTTCACCAGCTGCTCGGGACCTTCGTTCGAAGATAGTCGGACATTGAAGGGACGACCGTATGGAGTCTTCTCCCACGCTTGGTCTGGAACACTCAGGATTTGGCGCTCCGTGAAATTGGAGGCGACAGTCCAAGGGTTGTCCACTAGATAATGTTAGGCCGGTGATTCCATGCCAATGCATATGGAGTACATACTCTTAGTGATGCACAAGTTTGATGGCCAGCCGTCGTACTGTCGGTACCAGCAGCTGTAAATGTGGTACAGACCGGTGCTATGCTGGAAGTATGTTCCGTCAATGGCGAATTGGTCGTAGGTATTGAGCTGAGCCTTGAGCGTGTAGTTTGAGGCCCACGGGTCGGCTCCGCTGCTCTCCAAGACGTACATTCTATACGACTCAATTTCCAGACGTTTATTGAGGATTATTTTGCTATTCACCTGTGGTTCACTGCAGGGCACGAAAACTCGCAGAACATGTCGGTCTCTGGCGGTGGTCCATCGGAGTGCGGGTCCGCCGTGAAGATGACATACCACTTTTTGTTGATGTTGTGGAGTTCCGGGGCCCAGAGGTCTGTCGAGTAATTCATACCCTTGGGTGGAATGAAAGCGGCCTTGACAGAAGCATTATTCCAATTGCTATTCCAGCAATCAGTACTGTAGAGGTACGGGAGGCTTCTATAGGAACCCACGTCAAGCTCTTACTCTGGTACATTGTGATGTTGTCACCATTTGTAAAGGTAAGGTAATAGTAGCCATTATATCGGGTTACCCATCTGCGAACCGTGGATTAGCTCAAGGCACTTTTCTCTTGCATATGCTTCCACTTACGGATCAGCGCCCACGCCGTCTAGAATTGGATTGGAGTAGGTAGCATTGCCGGACATTGACTGAGCTATGGCAAGCTGCAGCAGAGAGAAGAGGGCAAGGACGAAGCGGTAGAGGAGCGCCATGGTGGAGGAATGATGAGGAGGAGAAAGTTAGGTGGCATTTGGAACCCGGCGGGAAAGCCATCTTTATAGACAATGGGTATCGTTGTATATACGACGCTGTCGACCTGGCGACAGACCTACTACTTTAGTATGTGAGTGAGTGAGTATTCCGTACGCAATTCAGAAATCAGAAGGTTCTTGAGAAAGCGGGGAAACGAGGGGGATTCACTAAAACCCGACGTTGCAGTGATTTAAGGTTTTCCCCGCAGGGCGGCTCAACTGGCTAGCCTGAAGGAGATTGAATCCTTCTTCTTACACCAATCGCAACGCAGCATTGTTTCCATCCCCCGCCTCTACCAAGAACCCTAATTACCTTAATCGAGACATAACACCGCTGCGACTCATGATGCCCACGCTTACAGCAAGACCTCCGTTCCTGTTATGAGTCATACTCTCATGTACTCGTATAGTTGGAGAAATTCAACCCTCGATCAGATGTTGATGTGACTTTATCCGGAAAGCGTGAATAGCTTCATCTTCATGACTCAATTAGGAACATGCTTGATACCCTCCATGACTCCTTGGCGTGACGCTGCCGCCCTGATACCCAGTCTACTAATGTCATACTAGTCTGATCCTCACACGGTTGAAAACCACGGCTGCTAGAGCTTCGTACATAGCCCTTGCGAAGCACCGATGGCTTGAAGAGTGCAGGTGACTGATAAAATCCTAGTACAACGCCAACGCAAATTGTTTCATGAGTTTTGCTAAATCCCACTTCTTGCCAGGTAGGTTCAGCGCATTCCATCGTCTCAAAAATATTTTACTTGAGTAGGACATCTGGCTCTACCGCCTACGGGGAAAGCAGCTACAGCGCTATATCTCTTCTTCCTTCGTCGGAATGAGCTGTAGATTCAGCTCAACTGCCCTCGGTGGCTCTATCCATGTTCATGCCCTGTTGCCGTCAATATGGCTGTAACGACATGAGCGATGTACTTTTACTTTCCATCCTTTTCACTACTGATTGCATTCTTCAAGCAAACATGAGAATCTGATAGATAGATTCGTAAAGTGGAAGACTATAACACAGCTGAGCATGTCCAACAGAGATTACGACTCATGCCAGGACTGGAATATCGCGACGCGACCTGAACAACCACGATGCTATAACTATGTAGGTAGGTCGGGTGTGTAGCGTGCATAGAGTTGTAATATCCACGGTATCTATTGGAATAATATCTATGTTGGAAAATTGTACGAAAGTTTCTCCGCTCACCCTACTAGTGCCAGATATTACACTGGTTCTACTACTTCTACTGCTTCATCACTTATGCTTCAACAACAATCGCAACATATAAGCTTTACAAGTCATCATCTGTTCCATGTTTTACATGCAATTTTTTAAAGTCCTAACCATTCTTGACGATCTTGCGGAAATCAGTGTGAAAGTGCCACTCATAAATGTGGAGCCGCCAAAGATCTGAGCGAACAATAAATCGTGATGATCCATTTCGATCAGAGCGTCTGGCAGCGACGAGCCGGTCAAGCACGTCACAGAGATCACGGAGAATCACATTCATGTTCGATTCCTTATCTTGTTGAGGTCGGTGGTCAAACTGACGCATGCGGCTGGGAAGAGGGTTTGGATGCCTGCAGCGAAGAAGTCATAGATGACGCAGAAGATGAATAGGCTGCCTACTGAGTCTACTGTGGCCCAAGAGTAGAGAAATGCACCGGCAACGAAGGCTACGGGTGTGAGAGTGTTGACGGGGCCGAGTACCCAGTCCGAAACGGCCTGGCATGCACACAGCATTCATAAGAAGAAGAATACCTAGCCAGGGAGGTTAAAGATTACACCTTGATGATGTCTTTGCCACATGTACTGATCTGAGCTTTTGGATTGTCATGTGATTGATTGAGGACTTGCATAAACATATGCATAATGAACTACCCATAGGTTCAGAAACATACCGGCGGCAGAAGATCGTGTAAAGCAATTCTTTCAATGCGCTCCATTCATCGAGGGGCCCAATTCTGCGTGGAGGAAGGCGAAACCAAGCGATGGCATACGGAATTAATATAACACTTACTGCTATTGGAAAGGAGGAAATCTTGCGGACTTGTTTAAGGCTTTGCGATCTACTCTATGCCATTCGACAGACCCCACAGGCCTAGAACGATGTATGACTCTCAGCCTCAACCATGTTAAATAGTATGCTCACCCAGCAAAGTTTCTAGGTACAGTCCTCTGACTTTCCTTTTACCTCCTGGCTGTTGAATATCCGAGGGAGATCTAACGGGAGGTGACGCTTTTTGCTGAATATCCAATATGTCAAGTCCCATCGATGGTGGCCTTCTCTTCTGGAGAGATCTCACGCCCTTCCCAGTATCTCTGAGGACTCCTGTCTCGTCCCATCGAGAATTCTAGTCGTAGGAGGAGGCATTACTGGTCTCGCTACTGCCTGGGTACTGCTCGATAAAGGCTATCATGTCACCATAGTGGCTAAAGAATGGGCTTTCTGGGGCAAGCAGCAACGATTGACGTTCCAGATAGCTGGTGCGTTGTGAGAGTACCCTTCAGCGCTTTGCGGATAATCCATGGACGCCACATCTCTGCAGTATTCCAAGAATTGATGCATGGTGACCCATCACATCTGGGACGCAATTGCTACTTTCAAAGAGCTGGCTGATGTCTCTGGTGTACGCATGAAGGGCGCGGACTTCTTTTTCCCAAGCTGTGTCGAAGAAGACGAGGTACAAATGTCCAAGATGCTGGAAATCATCTCTAGCGATGTCAGAGGCTTCCGTCATGACGCTCAAATTATCGGAGAGCGAGGCATAGGTGAGAAAGATGGAGCTGTCGACGCGTACGAACTTTTGCACCTATTATCGATACTGACAGAGCTATGCAGTGGTTGACGAAACTTGTTGAGCAAAAGGGAGCCGGACTGATCACCGGCACAATTACAGGAGACTTGTTTAACCAGGAGACTTGTTTAACCAGGAGACTAGCTTGCGTGCAAAGTACAATGTCGATGTAATCTTCAATGCCGCTGGCCTTGCTGAGGCTGAGCTCGCAGGTGATACCGCATGCTGTCCCATCCGTGGCAGTCTTCCCGGGGTTATCAACGATGGCTCTGATTTTCCGAAGCTAAATCACGCTCTGACTATTGGTGCCAATGCCGTTCATGACTCGAACGAGATCCTCTTCGTTGTCCCTAGAAATGACAAGATCCTATTGATTGATGGCATCACAGAGCCGAATAAGCATGAACTGTCGCTCACCGTCGACTCGCCTATCATCAAACGCATGCGGGCTCGCTACGAGGCATTCCTGCCAGGTCTCAAGAACGCACGTTTGGACCACGATTATCCGTTAGCGCAAGGCCTAAGACCCTTCCGCCAACTCAATGTGCTCGTTGAACGAGAGCTAATGGTTCGTAAGCCATCGACCGCAGGGACGGTAGCAGCAGCACCCAGTCGCATTGTGCATTTTTACGGCCCACGGCGGATCTGGATGACGTTGTCATTCGGGTGTGCTGGAGATGTGGCGGCTTTGGTGGCTGAGATGCCACGGTTGGTCAGTTATAAATCTTCATCTACATTTTATCAGGACGAGCAGTGAATGGGGTAAAACATGTTATAGATTAGACTAGAAGCTATCGAGGGCAAAAAAATATCAGAGGTAAATGCGTAGCTGCATTGGAGGAAGAAATTGAGTGGAGTGTCGTGTTGTGGTGATCTTGTGGGAAAGATATTTTCTCGGAGCTAGGCAAGTGCCCTTGCTCGGGCTAAAACGTTTAGAGATGGGTGTAAGAAGGTGAAGAAGGGGTCTGATAAGGGATGCGGTCGATGGAGGGGGCGGAGAAAATGGGTGCTTGTTGAGAAGGAGTGTTAGATAGAGAAGGTCCAGATACGGTTGGGGAGGAGAGTGAAGTAATTCATTTGATATATATACTACTCAAGCAGCACATACAACCTCGAATTATGGAAAACTAGTTAGTTACGCGAATGTGCATTCCGAAGGGAGCACGTCATGCCCGCAGTTGGATCTTGTTTGCAGCTGTCTGCGCTGCACTATTATTTAAATCTGCTGCCACAGGTCTTAGAGTCCTCGCCTATCTACTTAGCGTAGGTCCCCGATGTAATTCTATCACTACAGATTCCGTAAGAAACGTCATAAGACTGTCGGTATCGACGTCTAAGGCCCCATATGGATAAATGGTGCCCAAAGTGAGATATTGTCACTGTTACCATCTTTGGCCTTCAGATCTAAAATAGCACGATGCAATGCACATGGCACGGAAGAGACAGTATTTAAGTCCTGCTTAAGCAAGTGCTCATAGAACTTGGCTGCAACAACCACAGCTGCCCTATCGTAAGCTCCCCACAACGTTCCAATCACATGTCGAAAGCCGACAACCTGAAAGGTGCTGGCCAGATGATTACTCTCGTCAATAAAATTCCGGGCGCCTATTTCCGCCGTTGAGCATGCTGAAAGATAGGCGACCTGTGCAAGCTGGTGATCCAGTTGTTGAAGATCTTCCAATCTCAGCTCCTCGACACTTCCTGTCCCGACGAGAAGAGCACTCTTTGAAGGCCGTTCCGTATCTAAGAAGCCATGACAAGCGAAATGGACCATGGAAGAATCTATGACTTCGTCGAGGACAGCTGTAACGGTCGGACCTTCGAGGACTTCAACTGATGCAGAGGAGCCAATATGTTGCCGAATTGCAGCAATTTCATCAGCCACGTTTAAATCATCATGACCCGGTGTTTTATGCATTGCTACAACTAGAACTTTGCTTTTTTTGGCCATAGGTGGTACCCAAGTCTTCTTTCGAGCAAATTGGAGAGCCTTGAGCGTTGGGGCATATGAGGATATGACGTGGGCCATAGTATTTTCTGTCGAGCCCAAGGAATGCTCTCCCGCAGCATGCAGCGGAAGAAGTGCCATCAATCCTCCGCCTACCCACCATAGGCACGGTAGCACAGGCGGAGGCCTGTGCTGCCATAAGAGTCCAAGCTTTCCCAGGACAGGCTTAACGGCGACGTCCCAAATCCAGCGCATGCTCTCTGCCTGAGTATTTTTCTTTATCTCTTCCGTGACGTTACTACTACCGTCTATTGAAACAAGTTTAGCGTCTCTGCGCGATCTATTCCCACCCATATCCCTTGATACGTATTCTTGTAAATCTTGGAGAATGAGTTGAGGAAGCGGCAGCACTTGAATATTATTCTCCGTTATTAGCAATGCATCACTACCAACATGGGTGACATTGAATATAGCAATAGGACCGTACCGAGCTAGGTCACGAAGTCCTGGGTCTGTTGGAGGTAGTTGGAATCTGTCAAATTCAGGTTGCTTTCGAATCAGCGCTTTATGCACATCTAGTGCTCTGATCTCAAGTGAGCGTGCAAGCGTTCCCAACGTATAGATCCCTGCTGGGAATCCTGGTAGTCCCGGTAGTCCTAATCTTTGCAGACAGTCAGCGTTGTTAAAGGGCGCAATTAAGGTCGATCGGGCAATAGATTCTCGCGCTCGGCTATATTCAGAGCATATATTTGGTTGGCGCTCATGTAGCATCGAGACGTCCGACCTTGAGTCTAATAGTAAGCTGGAAATCACCCCCCGAGTCTGTTCGAGAGCAAGCAGGGATTCCAAAGCAGGTCTTCTATCCCTAAGAAAAACCGATGCGGTTAGCGAGCCTAGGCCCGAGATAAAGCGAAGAAAATACAAATGGTCTTCATATGAACCGGATCGTGGGATGATTGATGGAAACAATGCAAGACACTCTGTTAGGAACTGAGCGCCTTGAAAATAGTCTTTATCCATTATAGCAATATCCGTAGCTTGTAGTCCACCAATAAGACAATCCAAATGAAGACTGCTGGATTCATACAAAGATTCGGTAAATTGAGTAAAAGCCTCTTGTAGGTCGTCTGCTGATCCTATTCTATCATATCGAAGCATAAATCCGGATCCATAATTGTTTAAAAAACACGCTCGAAGTGAATTTTCTTCATCAGTAGCGTTGATAGCAGCTTCTCCGATGCATATAGCCTTGTCTAGGTCGTCTATTGACCCGGTTTCCTGATACTGAAAACGAAATTTAATTGAATGTTGAAATAGACACTCCGCTCGATCTGGATGGTGTTCAGGCGTAGCATCAAGAGCAGCTTGTCCAATACGTATCGCCTCTTCTAGGTCGTCCATTGATCTTGTTCTTAAGAATTGACCAAGGAACCCAACCCCAAGATTGTGCAAAGCTGCCCCTCGAGCTGGATGGGTTTCAGGCGTGGCATCAACGGTAGCTCGTGCAATGCGTACAGCCTTCTCAAGGTCGTCCATTGAAGCTGTTCGTTCATGTCGACTTTGAAATCTAACTCCGAGGGTGGCTAAATATTGCACCCTATCTGGATGGTTTTCGGGCGTAGAATCGATAGCAGCTTCCCCAATACGTATCGCCTCGTCTAGATCGCTCGTTGATCCTCTTTGAAGGTAGAGTTGATAGAGGTCGCTCCCGAGATTATACAAACGGACCGCTCGATCTGGATGGCCTTCAGACGTAGCATTAACAGCTGCATGTTCCGCGCGTATAGCCTCCTCCAAGTCATCCTTCGACTCCTTCTTTCTGAAGTCGAAGTCATTCATTGATTCTGTTCTCCTTCCACGGACTGCGACAATGAGGCATTCAGGCTCGGGTTTACTGTACGAGTACCTAACCCCGACACTGTGGATGGAAGGAGCGGGGTAATGTAGAGTATTAGCTTACCTAAAATTCTCGCAGTGTTAGTCGTACCTGGCAGACAATGAAATCCGTGTGCACCACCAACCCTTTGACCATCTTACTCGAAGCAACTGAACCATCATACAGACTAGAGGTCTTTCAACGCCCTACCCTCGGAGGGGAAAGCCGTGCTCAAGTCTGTGTATCACATCCCGATACCTAGTTACCCCCAGCACTGCCTCCAGAACATTGAGTCACTCTACTACTACACTGCTCCTCCTACCATTTTGTTGAAATATGCTATACATACCTGAATAGGATTGTTCCAAAGTGTGTTCACATTTTGGCCGATTCGTAAGCTCAACACATTTCGAGAACCCTGTTTGTTGCAACTGGGTTGTTTGACTGTGAGCATTGGTGGTATCGGGCAACGTCGCCCCCACAGTTCCCCACAATTTGGCTTGAAAGACATCTTCTCGTATTAGAAATCTAATCCCCTAGCGAGTATCGACAATTTTTCGAGAGACCTGACAAAATTCGCCTGGCAATGGACGAAGTGGATGCTGCGCCAAGTCATTGGGCGGTTCTGATTGGGATCAATTTCTACATGAACCCCGCGAAACCTCTAGAGGGATGTGTCCGAGATGTGCAGAGCATGGAACAATATCTCAAGACCAGACATGCACCTGCGCACATTGATATCTTTAAGGCGAGCAAACCCTCTGATACAAGCTCCCGTCATCCGACTGAAACCCCAAATTTATGGCCAACGTACGACAACGTTACTTCTAGCCTGAAAAAGATTACAAATGAAGCGAAACCTGGAGATCTCGTATACATCCATTTCTCTGGACATGGAACACAGGAAGAAACTACCTCTTCTGAAGAATACAGCAATAAAGATACAGGCGATCTGGCTTTAGTATTATTTGACCAATTCACTGCCAATGGTGTCCGCTATCTCCATGGTCGGGAACTCGCAAATTTGCTGAGTAAAATGGTCAACAAAGGTCTTCTGGTGACAGTCATCCTCGATTGCTGTTTCTCGGGAAGCGTTATACGCCGTAACGAGCGAGAGAAGAATGGCGTTCGAGCTATGGTCTATGACTCTGCCGTCGATACAGCGTATCCACAGCAGCTCGACCCGAGTATCAGCCTTTGCGTTGGTGGTACAACTTTACGCAATGCTCGCATCCGACCAAATTGGCTGATAAACCCTGACGGCTACATAATCCTCACAGCCTGTGGTCCACACGAGGTAGCCCAGGAGCTTACACTTGATGGCATGAAGCATGGCGCGTTATCGTACTTTTTAGTTCGTGCACTCATCTCCCTAACTGGTACAGACCTCACGCACCAATTAGTCTACGACCATTTGCGCATGAAATTTCATGTGTATTGGCCACGGCAGACCCCAATGCGCTATGGAAATAAAGACCTGTCTTTTTTCGGGAAGCTCAGGTCAGAAGAGCATACAGCCTTCATCCATGTCCTAAGAAAGCCGGAAGGTAATCGGCTGTACCTGGGAGTGGGACACGTACATGGCGTATGCGAGGACGAGGAATATGCCGTGTATCCACTCGAGTCGTCAGAAGAGACCTTCAAGGACATAGATCAAGCTTCGTTCCATGCTAGGGTTACCATGGTTGGAAGCGTTCAGTCGGACTTGGTAGCGACCAACAAAACGTCTATCGCGATCGGGACTAGAACAAGGTGGAAGGCGAGACGGGTCAAATACCTATCTCCTTGGAAGATTCCTGTACAGCTCATGATAGATGATGGTAATCAGACTCAGTGGATGGAAATTGCAAAATCCAGACCTTACCTACGTCTTTTCACCGAGTATGGTGAAGGGCAGCCTTATTTACTCAATCTCACCCGCAATACACTGAACGAATACGAATTCCTCAATGAGTCATATCAAAGAATCCTCAGCTTGCCGAAAATACCAGCAGACAAAAACAGAGCCATGTATCATGCCATGAGTATATTGGAGCACGTGGCAACTTTCAAGTATATTGAGGGAATTGAGAATGAAGCGCCCAAACAGTCCTTTGAGCAATCTTTGAAAACTTGCCTTAGCGACACGATTGGCAATGATCTTCAATCAGGAGGTGTCTTAGACGTTAAAGATGGTGAGAAGGTAGTTCTAACAGTCCAAAACTTGGGCAAGCAGCCATTGTATATGGCTCTTCTTTACTTGGGCCCATCATGGCAAATCGATGACCTTGTTTCTGGATCAGGTGGAGGGGACTCGATAGTGGTGCCGCCAAGAAACGATAAGACGAAGCACACTGGCAAGAGGGAAATTTCGCTCCAAATGACCATTCCAGAGTCGTTGAGGGACCAGGATCAATATGAATGCGAAGACATTTTCAAAGTCTTTATCACCAACAAACCAAGCTCATTCGCAACATTTCAGTTGCCAAAACTCCACACTTCTGCTGAGGAATTTCAGGAGCCTTTACGTGGTAGTCACAGACAGCTATCGAATTTTCTGTCAAGATTAATTGCATTCCGTCGAGGCGAAGAAGATAATACATCAGATAATTGGACGACTCGGAGTTTCGTTGTGCACACTTTTGCGGAGAGAATATAAATATCAATCAAAGCCAAAATACATTCTCACCCATGACCACCTCTCGAATGTGTCCGTTTGCTATTACTACCTCCGTACTTCAAGTACTTCCCGATGCTTTTAGGTCTTTCTCTTCCACCACGTTCCCGTTCCTAGCTTGTTGGCCGTTTGGAAGGACCAACGTATATTGTCCGGTCACGGGTACGGACGATATCGTATATGGACCTTCGCGTATTACTGTGCCAGGAGCGCAGAAATACACTATGTCTCCCGGTCGAAATTTGCTTATCTAGAGAGGTGTTAAGCACTGAGATTGAACATTTTAGAATCAAATACTTACAGCACCGTAGTCTGTAACAAAGGGGCGACCACCATCATCGCAGAACGTGAATGTTGGGCTCTGGTCGCTTCGGCCGAGTATATTAGTACACCCATAGCAATAGGAATTTAGGTACACACCCTTTAGAAGCTTCCATTGCATTGATTGGCTTTACAGACGGCGGATTTTCGAGTAATAGAAGCGTGTCAGGCACCAATAATTTCTGTACAAGGTCTAGGAGATTGTTAGGAAAAGAAGTTGACAATGAAGACTTTGCCAGGAAGTCGACTTGATCATCCGCAAAATATGAGGCTAACCTGAAACGAGGCAAATCACTACCTCGGGTAAGTCTTGCCGGGTCTGTATAAACGGGGCGTCATTCCTGCACTGCGCCTTGCTGAAGTCACGACTGCGCCCGCATGTACCGTCGTGTACATCTCCGATTGGGATCCTCAAATGTCAGCTTGGACACTACTGGTCGCCTTGGGTGATATATGGAATGATGAAAGTATGTGGATCCATAAGAAGCTTACTAATCAAAACTATGCCTGAATTCGAATGAAGGTCCCTAAATTCAGGCCCATGAATAATAGATGATAATTTCTATACAAGGATTGGATCCCGCAGAATCCCTCGAGCAGCAGATGGGATTTCAAGAACACATGTTATATTTCAATTAAATTCAGGATTCACATCGTCCTAGCCATCCCTCTTCCAGTATAGCACTTCTTACAGCTTTAGCTGTAACAGCCACCATGGGTGAGTTGATTGATAGGAATAATGTATTCCGCACCACCAAATACAAAAGTTTACTCAAAAGTGGACTTTTGTGCTGGAAAGCATCGCTCTCAAAATATATCAATAAAACCAAAGTCTGCGATATCCAAGAGTACCAGAGTATGATTGATTCTTCAACCTGGTGTAATACATGAAGTTATATCACTCATTATTCTCAGTCGAAGACTATCGTCCTGGCTATCCTCGATTCTCGGCGCTCGTCGCAGCGGACAACTCGTTCAATCTCTGTCGTCGTTTCTCCAACCTACGAACTCGTTTACTCTTGCTAAAGCAGGACAGGCTGTCCATACTCGAAAAGCAACTAGAGAGAATCGATCGAGAAGAGACTGCCGTTCTATTCCTCGGGAGTAGTCGGTGTGATAATAATAAGGAGCGAAGTTCTGTTCTCTCGGACATTGATGCTGCCTTAGCTGAATATGGTGTGCCTGACTCCCTAGAGTACTGCAAGGCAGCTGTTTGATAAATTTGGCAGATACGCTCGTAGAAAGAAACCATCGAATGCTAGGGTTAGAAGCTGCAAAGTCACGAGATGTGTCGAGTCTGCAAAACTGGGTCAATGGCAATGCCTGCTTGGCTAGAGAGGAAACTGCATACCTGACTCATTGCAAGGATTTGCTCAGCATAGCTCCATCGGGCGACGATGCTGTGACGCAGCTCAGACCCTGGGTGGAAGATAAGTTGATTCGATTCTACAAAGGTTTTCATGAGGTCTAAATATATCTTCCCAGTCTGTTTAAAAGTGTGAGCTTATCATAGAGACAGGACAGTATATCAAGGGACTCACACGTCTACATATCTTCCGGCACCTTGACAATGAGGGCGACTCGAACACTGATAATCTCCCTTGTAATCTTTCTCCTGTTGATACCATTGGTAGTCTGCCGCGCCGTGGATGGTGCAACGGACCGACTGATTGTCTTTATAATTGCTATTGTTCTTTTCATCGCAACATTATCAAACTTGACGAAAGCGAGGACTGTAGAACTATTTATTGCTGGAGCAACGTAAGTAGACTCTTCGAGACTAAGCTATTCCTATAGCTCGAGGTATCGAGGACTAACAGGGTGCTGAATACAGATACGTTGCTGTTCTTATTGTATTTGTCTTCGGAACCAACTCAGTGTGAATTGACAGAAAGCGTTAAAGCGACTTGAACATTATACGGCGGGGTTCGAACTCACCAGCTCCAAGGAATTCAATGGGATGTAAACATACGGTTGACGGTATCTTTCATGGGCCACCGAATGAAGACTCCCACACATACGAGCTTTTCCTACGAAGTAATCAGAATAACGGCCTACAGGTTCGAGGGCTCAAAAACCTCGGGAAGAAAAGAATCAAGTAGTAACAATTGTGCATTTGCACACATCAACCCTTTGGGACCACTCTGCTACGTTCTCGTCACGAGCCCCTCTGATTCTAACACCAGTGATCCCTTTTCTCGACGATTCGAGATGTTCTACCCTTTGTGATTGCTTCTGAACAACAGAGTATTTCTCTATATTCCTTCTCGAAATAAGGGTCGCAGCATCGTTGATTCTCTGTTTGTTGCGAAGAATGTTCTTTATGTCTTTAGATGCAGTGTATGTCTTGAAACAACTACGTTATTGCATGAAGATGAATTGCCTGAGTTATTAGTTGAGCAGATGACACTCTGCAAAGAATTAGATGAAATAATAAGACGTATAATAGTGCAGTCAATACTTTGTTGTTTGCTATACTGTTCATTGACATTCTGTTTAAGCAGCGATAGATGTAAGTATGTAAATTCTATGAAGATAAAGATTTAACTAACTAAATCAACAAATATTTCTGACTGACTTGATCAGAATAGACTCTGAGCATCATATGCATCAACACTAAACTGATCATCAAGTCGAGTTTCAATATCAATCTTTTGACTCGACTCAAGTACTCGATATCAACCTTCTGACTCGACTTGAATACTCGATTTCAACATTCTGATTCAACCTGATATTGATCTTGAATTGATACTCGATTTGAGTTCTCAATTCAACTCGTCAAGAAATTGAAAATGACATCAAGAGAGTTAAATATAGAAATTTTTCCGATTTTTCGCCTTTGCATTATCTTTTTGCATTATCTTTTTGATAGAAAGTCATAAAGAGAAACATGAAGAGAAACATGAAGATCATTTGATAGAAAGCTTTGATAGAGAGCTATGATAGAGAGCTATGATAGAAAGTCATGACGGAAAACTATGAAGACTGTTTGATAGAAAGTCATGAAGAAAAGTCATAAAGAAAAGTTATGAAAAGAAGTCATGAAGAAAAGCTATGATAGAAAGTCATAATAGAGAGTCATAATAAAATATCTATTTATCTATCTTCATGTCTTGATGAGTCGAGTCGAAAATTTCGAGTTGATACTCGATTTCAACTCTCTGATTCAACTTGAATACTTGAGTTGAACATCTCAATTCAACTCAAATACTCAAGTCAAGAATTCTGACTTGAATTGAGTCTTGACAAGTCGAGTACTGAACTCGAACTCAGATACTCAACTTGACATGATCAGTTTAATCAATACTTTCTGTTATGAACATGTCTGAATCGATCAGGGTTCAGATGATGCTATGCCTAGTTTGAACCTAGCGCATCTCTATTGAACCCTTCGAGCCATTCTCAGCACTTCTTCTCGTTGTTCAGCACTTTCTTCATTCATCTCTTTCATCATTCTTTTAGGCAAACACATCTGACATATTACATCACATCTATATCGAGCCTAGCGCAGTCTCAAGCCATTATTTATAAAAGAGCTCGCACTCTTTCTCTTCTGTATTCTTAATGTCTTGTTATAGCTATCTCTAAAGAGCAATACATACATATCAGTCTCGAGTTTCTTTGGTTGAATGATCTAGGCACAGTTTCAACATTACATTAAGAATTTCGTTTACCATACGATACAGATACTCATTACTTGTTCAATATACTCGTTCAGACAGATTGAGTCTAAAGAAATTCATTTACCTGATGATCGATGCAATCGAAAGACAGAATAACACTAGAGAGTCTATAGAATCAACAGCGAGGCTGGTTGAATTGCTAGACGACTTACAGCTCATTAAGTACGCATCGTTCATCTCGATTAATAGAATCAGCGATAAAGAATCTTCGTTGATTGTTAGAGAATCAAATCGATCAAGAGAATCAATCAACTCTCAAATCAAACAACAAAAACGACTTCACCTTCTATTGTCGAGCATCATTCTTCGCTCGATTTCTTTCTTTTAAAACACTCGTTCAATTCAACCTCTTCTTTCTTCTTCATCATGTTTCGTTTCTTCAAAGAGCGTTTTGAAGCTTCATTCTTCATTGTCGAAGATAATGACTCATTCGCTGAAATCATAACATCTTCTATGACTATGAAAGCTTTGAAGAAACGATGCGAAGAGCTGAAAGCTAGACTACAAGCTAGAGAGATTACCTCGTCATCGTCAATCTACTCTGAGCATTCTAGATCTCAGAAAATACTCGATTCTTCGTTGTTCACTGATGAAAAGAACTCTATCTGAAAGAACTGGTATGAAAAAGTTCAGAACAAGCTAGAAATCAACGTTGATCTCTTTTCAAGTGAACGAGTCAAGCTGAGCTATGTACATTTCAGATTATTCGATGATGCAGCTGAGATCACTCAGTCAAAACGCGAACGTGACTGTTTCAACTCATACAAGATCGTCGATGAGCTTTTGAAAGAGCTAGCTCAGTTGTTCAATGACTCAGATAAAGAAGTCAACTTTCGTAAAGACTACTACAACTTGATTCAAGAACAGAAGAAATTCAGCGAGTTTTATACTCAATTTCAACGACTATTCTTCTATCTAAACTATCAAGAAAAACAGCTGATCATCAATCTAAAGAATAAAATAAACTCTCGACTTTGATTCGCTTAAGTAACTCAATTGATTCAACTCAGTACTCTGAAAGAAATTCGTTTCTATCTCATTCGATTGAATAACGATCAACGAGCTATTCAAGAGATCAAAGAAGAATCGCATTGAGATTTTCGCTATGTCGATCGAAGATATTGATAGAAAAATAGTCTACAACACTCAATGCAAACTGAACGTTCTAGACGTCGCTTTCATCAATGCATCAGCTCAAAATTTAGAAGACATCAAAGTCAAGTTATCTTTGAAATATCAGAATTTCATCGACGTGTTTAATTGAGCTCAAGTCGATAAGCTATCATTTCATCGTTCATATGATCATAAGATAAAGCTCACTAATGATGTCACTTCTTCTAGATGTCGAGCTTATTGAATGTCATTCTACAAGCTTCAGAAGATCAAAGAATATCTGAACAAAAATCTGTCAAAGAGTTTTATTACTTCTAGCAAGATCTCATATTTCTCACTCGTTTTATTCACTCTGAAGATCAATGATGATCTTCGCTTCTGCGTCGACTATTGAAAGCTCAATGTCATTATCAAAAGAAATCGCTACTCTTTATCGCTCATAAATGAGATGATTGGCAAAATCGTTGACTGCAAGCATCTGACTCGACTGAATATAATTTTCGCTTTCAACAAACTTCGTATGCATCTCAATAGTGAGAACTATACGATCTTCATTATCGCTCTAGAAGCGTACAAATCAAAGATTCTATCATTCAAATTAACAAACGATTTGACCTTGTTTCAGCAATATATGAATGATGTTCTATGAAACTTTCTAAATGACTTCTGCCAAGCTTATTTAAACGACATTCTCATATACAGCAAGACTCAAAAGAAGCATAAACAACATGTTAAGATGATACTAGATCGTTTACAAGACGCTGATCTGCAGATAGATATTTGAAAGTGCGAATTCAACGTAGAAGAAACAGTCTTCTTAAAAGTCATAGTATCAGAACAAGATCTTTGCATGAATTCTATCAAAGTGAAAGCTATAGTCAATTGAACTACATCTACTAACCTAAAAGAGATACAAGACTTTGTTGACTTCGTCAATTTCTATCGACGCTTCATTAAGAACTTTTTGAAACTAGTCAAGTCATTCACTCAGCTGACTCAAAAAGACACGTCTTTTGTTTAAAACGAAGTCTGCATTAAAGTCTTTGACAATCTAAAGAAGCAGATCAGCTCGATCTCAGTTTTACGTCATTTCGATGTCAAACGTCAAGCTATTTTGAAAATCGATGCATTCAACTATGTAAAAGACAACATACTATCTCAGTATGATGACGAAAGTGTGCTTCACTCGATAGTTTTCTATAGCAAGAGCATGATTTCAGCTGAATGCAATTATCACATCTATGACAAGAAATTGCTAACTATCATTCGATGTTTTGAACACTGATGACTTGAACTAGAGAGTACTGAGCTATCTATTCAGATGTTTACTGATCATCAGACTTTGAAAATCTTTATGAAAAACAAACAGCTGACTCGATGACAAGCGAACTATCTGAATATTCTATCAAAGTTTAACTTTCAGATTATCTTTTGATCAGGCAAAATAAACATCAAAGTCGATGCTTTAACTAGAATGTCGATGATCGATAGTTTTGAATCAGCTAAAGACATAAATGATCATTTTCAGACTATACTGACTTCAAATCAAATAGACGTTCTATCAATTGAGTTTGAAATCGAATCTGAATACGAGACTAATCTTTATCAATGCGTACATCTAGTCAATCAGAAGAATGAACTATGCAATGAGTATCAGCAAGCTATGAACAAAGATGAACTGAAGCTTCATGACATGAAGCTAAAGAACTGTCAAATCATTGACAATGTTTTATTTAAAAAGAGTCTACTATGAGTGTTGAAACAAATGCATATGAAATTGCTTTGAAATATTCACGATCAATCATCAATCTTGCACTTTGACATTAGATGAACGATTGATCTAGTTCAACACTTCTACTATTGATCAGATCATCAAGCAACTATTCAACAATACATTCGAAACTGTCATGTTTATCAGCGAAGCAAAGCATCTCAAGATGATACAAATGATTTGCTTCAGTCTCTATCGATTTCTCAGCAGCGTTGACAAGATATAACTATGAACTTCATCACTGAGCTATCTCTATCAGAAAACTATAACGTCATTTGCATGATCATATGTCATCTCTTCAAAGAACGTCACTATGTTTTCTGTCATTGAGAAGACAATGACATCTCAATCGAAGAAACAGTATGAATCATGCTATGAAACGTCTATCGACTTCATGATCTACTCAGTTCTATCGTTTTGAATAGAGACTTTCAGTTCATATCGATCATGTGACAAAGTCTTTGCAAACAACTGAAGATCAAAGTCAATCTATCAACAGTTTATCATTCAGAAATCAATGATCAGTTGAAACAAGCTAATCAAGATGTTGAACGCGAACTTTGAATCTACTGCAATTACATGCAGAATGACTGAGCTAAATGACTTTCAATGATGAAATTCAGTGATAATTTCAATACGTTCTCAACTATCTTGATGACTTCTTTCTACTTCAATAAAGACTTTCATTCTTGAATGAGTTTTGATTCAGATATGACTGATTACAAAACGACTCGTCAACATATTAAAGCTAGAAAGATCGATGATATTATCACTCAAATGAGCGAACTTCTTACCTTCAATCGTCAACAATTGAAAAAGATCAAGCAGATCACTGAAGCTCAGATGAACAAGCATAAACGAGACGTCATTTATGAAGTAGATGATCAAGTTTGATTAGTCTTCAAAAACATCAAAATCACTAGATCATGCAAGAATTTGAAAGACAAGCAGCTTGATCTCTATTCAATCACAGTCAAAGTTGAAATCTTCTATCGTCTTCAGCTATCTAGAAGCATGAAGCATATACATTCAGTGTTCAGCTTGAAGTGTCTACGATCTTCATCAAACGACTCTCTATCGAAACAACATTCTGAGTTCTTTAGATCATTGATCATTGAAGAGAATGAAGAGCACTGAGAAGTAGATGATATATTGAACTTCAGACGATATAAAGAAAGACTACAATACAAGGTCAAATGAATTAAGATAGATCGTGACGATGAATGATACTATGTCGATAAAGAGAAATTCAATGACTCGAAGAAAGTTCTGAATGAATTTCACAAGCTATACTTGAATAAGTCGCACTAAATTGAAAACACGATGAATTTTTTGCTCTTATTTCTTTTCTATTCATGCAAACATGAATGTTCAAAGAAGAGAGTAATGTTACAAACATGTCTGAATTGATCAGAATTCAGATGACGCTATGCTTAGTTTGAACCTAGCACATCTTTATTGAACTCTTCAAGTCATTCTCAGCACTTCTTCTCATTATTCAGCACTTTCTTCATTCATCTCTTTCATCATTCTTTTAGATAAACACATCTGACATATTACATCACATCTGTATCGAATCTAACGCAGTCTCAAGTCATTATTTATAGAAGAGCTTGCACTCTTTCTCTTCTGTATTCTTAATGTCTTGTTATAGCTATCTTTAAAAAGCAATACATACATATCAGCTTCAAGTTTCTTTGATTGAATGATTTAGACATGATTTCAACACTTTCTCTTGTGCAAATCTATTTTAAATCTTGCTGTCATCAATTTTGATTCTATTCAGAAGCTTTTTTTTCAATAAAGCTTTCTTTGCAATCAATGCAATCTCAAACAAAACACTCTTTTTGATTAATCATTCATCTAAAGTCATGTAATTTATCTGTAATAACTCAAAGAAATTCATTCATTGCTAAATCATTAATAACTAGTCAGATTATTCTTCAATCAATCAATCATTAGTCTTGAACTTCACAAATGTGTCATCTGATGAAAAACTTTCTATGACAAAGATTGTAGAGTTAATCAAAGTGAGTTCAACAATTTAAAAATTTTGAAAAAATATGAAGATTTAATTCAGCAAATGAGTTTGAAAATATCAAGTAAACTGATCACATCAAGTTGAATCATCAAGCTTGAGTCAAGTTCTCAGCTCATCAAGACTTGATTTAAGTCAGAATTTTAAAATCAAGTATTTAAGTTAAATTAGAATTTTAAGATCAAGTATTAAAATTGAATCATGATGTTGATATCAAGTATTGACTTAAATTCTCAATTCAATTCAACAATATTTTAAATAGAAATAAATAAACAGTATTTTCTCTTGTTTTTCATGCGAAGATAATACACAAAGATAATGCATAGCAGCATAATGCAAGCAAAGATAACTAATGCAAAATAATAATAATAATAATAATAATAATAATAATAAATTCATACATTCTTGTAACATTGATTAGATCAACTCATGAGAGACTTTATGCTATTTATATTGAGTGAACAAAACTCTTTGAAATAGAAAATCACTCACAGTTTATACAACTGCTTCACGCAGTTGAAACAATGAGTTTTGAAACTATGTATCAAATTTGTTCACGTTAATTGCATGTTAAAGAACGAATGTTCTAGTCACTTTAAATTGCTTTAAGAACTTTATTTTCATCATCATTTTTGCTACTGCTCTGAAACTCTTCGTGATGATGATGATTATTTGATAGTTTAAGAAGTTAGTATTTTGTAGCATTCTTGATCGTAGATGCAATCAGTTCAAGTAATGCATAAGTACATGCTTCATCATTTAATAACTTCATTTGCAATTGCATCGTGAACTATTTATGTCTGAAATGTTTCTAGAGTGCAGATAAACATTCAGATCTATGCGTTCAATTCTGATATGCATTGCAAGAATGCTTTCTGCTTTCTGAAAATCATCATGCATCTTTATCATCTTATTGCTCAGATGCAATCTTTGTGCTGAGATTGTGTTAACATCTGCAACGCATTCTTTGTACTTTTCTCATCATTGATTTCATTGATCTTTGTGATACTGTGCTATTGCAATGCTATCACTTGTTGAAATCATTGTGAAGAAGAAGATGCATCATCTGCATCTCAACTGTATCTTTGCATTTTCTCAAATGAAAACATTCAGAAGTATCATTTTCTTAATGATGAGTAATTAAAAAATGACGTGAATAACTTTCATCAAACAAATATGTATTAGTTTGCATGCTTATCTGATTTCTTGCATTCAATCATTAACATGACTGTGTAGCGTGATCTTATTTTATAGCATGTTCAAATGAACATGTAGCAAGCTTGTGTATGTTTCTGTTTCTAAAGTTTCAATGTTTACTTTTTTGAATGCTTTTGCTACGTAACACAGAGTCTGATTCTGAAGTGTTTCTAATTTGCATTCTTTGTTCAACAGTTCATCTTTCTTGTCACGCTGATGTCAAACTAACATTTTAAATGCAATTTCTGATCTCACTATTGTTGAGTATATGTTACAAGCATATCAAGACTGAACAAGACTGAAACTTTAATCAATTTGCAATGAATGCTAGCAAGTTCTCTGTGTAATGATTAGAACTAATCAGTAAGCTAGTCAGGTTTGACTCAGTTATGACTCAGATATGACTCAACACTCTTTTCTTTCATTAACATCTTGTTCATTTACATCACATTCTTTTCATGTTACAAACATATTTCTTTCAAGTCTAACGCAGTTTCTGAACATTACATAAATAGAAACTTTTGTATCAATCTTCTTCTGTATTCGTAATATTCAGTTATAGTTATTTTTAAAGATCAAGCACTATCAATTCTGATCTTCATTAATTATATCATTTAAACACAATTCTGACATTATATTAAGAATTCATTAATCACATAATACTGATTTCATTACTCATTCAACATACTCATCTAAACAGAACAAGTTTAAAGAAATTTATTTATCTGATGATTGATAACAATTGAAAGACAGAACAACACTAAAAAGTTGAATAGAATCAATGACAAGACTGTTTGAATTGCTAAACTACTTACTGCTCATTAAGTATGCAAAGTTCATTTAATTACAAGAATCACAATAAAAAATCTTCATAAATTGCTCAAGAATCAAATTGATTGATAGATTCAATGATAAAGAATCTTCGTTGTTTGCTAAAGAATCAATCAAATCAATCAACAAATAAATCTCATCTTCTTTGTTGAAGATTGAATCTCATCTCATACATTTTTCTTCTTCAATCGTTGAGCATCATCATTCATTCAACTTTCTTTCAAACAAATCTCATCATGTTTAGTCATTCATCTACTGAAAAGTATTTCAAAGAATTTCAAAATCATTTCTCTTAAATCTCTGATGCTGATTCATTGAAATCATGAATGAAATCATCAAGTGCTGCATTCTTCATTCAGAAAGATGATAAATCATTCATTGAAACAATAATATCTTTCATGTTTTATGAAATCTGAAAGACTTGAAGTCTAGTTCTTGATGAAGAAACAGATCAACTCTATGAGTTAAATAAACAACAAGAAGATGAAATCAAAGAGTTGAAGATTAAACTTCAAGCTAAAGAAAACACTTCTTCTAATTTCATCTACTTTAAGCGTTCTAGATCTCAAAAAATACCTGATTCTTCGCTGTTTACTGATGAAAAGAATTCTACTTGAAAGAATTGATACGGAAAAATTCAGAATAAACTAAAGATCAATGTTGATCTTTTTTTTAATGAATGAGTCAAATTGAGCTATATACATTCTAGATTATTCGATGATGCAGCTGAGATCACTCAGACTAAATGTGAACATGACTGTATCAATCTTTATAAAATCGTCAAAGATCTTTTGAAAGAGCTAGCTCAGTTGTTTAATGATTTGAATAAAGAAGTTAACTTTCGTAGAAAATACTACAACTTGATTCAAGAACTCAAGAAATTCAATGAATTTTATACTTAGTTTCAACGTTTATCTTTCTATTTAAACTATCATGAAAAGTAACTGATTGTTGATTTGAAAGATAAAATACATTCTTGTCTTTGATTCATTTGAGTAGATTAACTAGTTCAATCTGATTCTTTAAAAGAAATTTGTTTCTATCTGATTCATTTAAATAATGATCAGTGAGTCATTCAAGAAATCAAGAATAAGATCAAATGTGTTAATAATCTTTTTAAAACTATTTTTTATAAAGTGATTGTTATCACTCAGTCAGTCAATCACTTGAAGTTTGATCAGCTAAAGTCGCGTAACGCGATTTTAACTAACGTCAAAGAAGCAAACATTCTAGTTGAAAGTTATTTTATATGTCATAAATCAGATCATAGTTCTAAAGAATGCTTCAATCAATCTACTAAAATTAATGCAGTGAACAAGAAATATGATTGCTTCGATTTCAATTCAAATTTCGATTCAAAAAACTAGTCATCTCTTCAAAAGTCATCAAAGAAATAGAGATTATATCTTTGTGTAAACTAGATGAAATTCTATTGAAAGAAAATTACTTTGAAAAGTCATTTCTAATTAATACTCATCTCATTTCTCAGAATCAATCTTTCAGCCTTCATTCTTTAATAAACAGTGATTTCATCATTTACATGATCATACATTCTAATTTAGTTAATAAAGTATGCAAGAAACTGAAAATTTAATTTATATCACTGATAAAAGAGAAGCTAATAAAAGATTATGATGAAAAGATATTTAAGAAAATCATCACTCATAAAATTCTACTCAATCTCATCATCAAAAGTCATAAGAAATTAACTGTATCAATGCTGATAGTTGATATCAATCATCATAAAGTCATATTAAGTAAGCTTTGAATGAACAAAAACGAAATATTATTAAATATGCAAAACAACATCATTGTTTTTTTGAATCAATTGAATACTTCTATTTCGATTTTTTCAATCTCTCTCAATTCAAAGCACTTAAGTTGATTGCAATCATCTTCATTTTCTTCAATCACTCAAACTAAGACTTTTATGATGCTTAAATGACTTGTTCGAAAAAAGTTATTCTTGATTCAAAGCATAAATGCAGCTTTGTTCAAAACATTGTTGAATTATTTAAAGAAGAACAAGATCAAAGTCTTTGCTTTATTCATGATGAACATCAATAGAAAAATCACGTACAATACTTAGTGCAATTTGAACGCTTTAAACATTTTTTCAATCAATGAAATGACTCAGAATTTGAAAAATATTAAAGCAAAGCTGTCATCAAAATATCATGAGTTTCTAGATGTTTTTGATCGAGCTCAATCAAATAAACTACTTTCTCATTACTTTTATGATCATAAAATAAAGTTCATCAATGATTCAATGCTCTCTTGCTGTTGAATTTATCAAATGTTCTCTGTTAAACTTCTGAAAGTAAAGAAGTACTTAAACAAGAATCTGTTAAAGAAATTCATCACTTCAAGTCAGACTTTCTATTTCTCTCTCATTTTATTCATTCTTAAAGCAAATGAAGATCTTTGATTCTGCATGAACTATCAAAAGCTAAATGTCATTTTCAAAAGAAATAAATATTTTCTATTGCTGATAAATAAGATCATTGATAAAATAATGAGTTGCAAGCATTTGACTAGATTGAACATCATATCAACATTCAACAAACTTCAAATGCATTTTAATAATGAGAATTACATCATTTTTATCACTGCTTTAAAAGCATATAAATACAAGATGTTATCATTTGAACTGATTAACAAATCAATCTTCTTTCAGCAATATATGAATGACATTTTATGAAACTTTCTGAACGACTTTTGTCAAGTTTATTTAGATGACATTCTCATTTATAGCAAAATGAGAAAGAAACATAGAAATCACGTCAAACTAGTATTAAGTCAACTACATGAAGCTGAACTGCAGATGAATATTCAAAAGTGCAAATTCAATGTAAAAGAGACTATCTTTCTAGAAGTCATTGTATCAGAATTAAATCTTCATATGAATTTCAGTAAAGTGACAGTCATAGTCAGCTGAATCACTTCAATCAATCTAAAGAAAATGCAAAGCTTCGTGAAATTTGTTAACTTTTATCATCATTTCATTAAGAACTTCTTGAAGCTAGTTAAATCATTCACTTAACTGACTAGAAAGAATATATCTTTTGTTTAAAACAAAGTTTGTGTTCAAGTCTTTGACAATCTAAAGAAACAAGTCAGTTTGATCTCAGTACTTCGTCACTTCGATCTCAAACAACAAGCTATTCTGAAGATTGATGCTTCAAACTATGTAAAAGATGAAATACTATTTCAGTATGATGATAAGAAAGTTCTTCATTTGATAACTTTCTACAGCAAAAGCATGATTCTTGCTGAAATCAATTATCACATTTATGACAAGAAATTGCTAGTTATTATTCAATGCTTTGAACACTGATGATTTAAGCTGAAATGCATTGAACTACTCATTTAAATGTTCATCAATCATCAGACTTTGAAGATTTTCATGAAAAACAAACAGTTGAGTCAATGATAAGTCAACTATCTGAACATTCTATCAAAGTTCAACTTTCAAATCATCTTTAGATCAGGCAAAATGAACACTAAAGTTGATGCTTTAATCAGAATGTCTTTAGTGAACATCTCTGAATTAACTCAGTGTCTTGAAAATCATTTTCAGACTATTCTGACTCTTGATAGAGTCAATGTTCTATCTATTGAATCAAAAGCAAATCTCTATCTCAAATGAGTAATAATACTTAAAGCTGAGTATCATTGTTTTTGAAGAGAAAATTAAGCGAGAACTTGAAAACAGAGAGCTCAATATCATTGTTTTCAGAGACTGAGTATCATTTAACTTTCTGAGTCGATTTTCTTCAAACTTTCAGGTCTTATTTCTTTCAGTCAGCTGTATTCATGAACATAATATTGAACTCAACGACATTAAACTGCATTTTTAGAAAAATGTTGAACATTGAGATTTTAAAGAGTTTTGCTAACGCGAATCAGTTTGAACATCAAAATCATCAATTTTCCCCGCTTGAATTGATTTATGCGCGCTGACTATCTCACATACTTTGAAAGATATAATTGTAGCTCTGAGTCAGTCGAATTCAATGCTTCAAAAATAATTGAATAATGTCAAGGTTTGACCTAGTAAATGAGGTTGAAAAGGTTCAAAGCGCTGATTGATCGATTGCTCATCTAGTAGTAATTCTTTCACGACTTGAATTAACATATGCGCATTGACTATCTGACATACTTTGAGTGACATGATTGTAGCTCTAAATTAGCTGAGTTCAATGCTTTTAAAATAATTGAAAAATATTGAGGTTTGACCTAGTAATTGAGGTTGAGAAGATTCACTGCGCTGAGTGATCGCTCACCTAGTAGTAGTTCTTTTCTCGCTCGAATCAATCTATGCATGCTGACTATCTCACATACTTTGAAAGGCATAATTGTAGTTCTGATTGAGCTGAATTCAATGCTTCAGAAACAATCAAAAAATATTGAGATTTGACCTAGCAGTTGAGGTTGAAAATATTTCAATGCGCTGAGCGATCGAATTTCTCGCATAGCAGCAATTTCTCGATCAACACTGCACTTCATGCATTCACTATGTGATAAAACTTTCTGAGACATGCTTTTAGCTCTGAATCAGCTGAATTCAAATCTTCAGAAATAATTGAATAATATTAATGTCTGACATAGCAGTCAATATTGAAAGTATTGTGAATGTTAAAGTTCAACGTTCAACATAGCAATGCTCATCACACAATTGATGTAAAATCACTACAGTTCAACAATTAACACTTTAAATGAATAATTTTATATGATAAAGTTTTGATTCAAGCAATTATGATTTGAATAATATCAAGCTCATTAAGTTTACTTCGTTCGCTTTAAATCAAAATGTCAAAGATCAAATATACATGTTCAGTTTTAATGTTCTGCGTAAGCTCTTAATTCAGCGTTACTTTAGTAAATTTGCTTCATCTTTCTTTCAACTTCATGTCTTGTTCAACGTCAGAACATCATTGACAAGCTATATACAACGCACTCAACAACGTTGCTACAGCATTCATACTGCTTGTATCTGATTATCAAAGTCACATATATCAATATTCATTGAATCTACAACGCTACGTCTTGTGTACATGACTCGACATGTCTGTACATAACGAGCTCGTCAACGATGCAGCACTTGACAGAAGTCGACGCGCAAGATCTGCATTACAGTAAGTAAATATAATAAAACATGCAATAATAAAGCATTATATATTAATTTATTGAATAGTAACTCAACATCACATACATAGAACGCAGCTGAGTGTATTTCTTTGTCTTTTCTATCATATTATTTTGAGTTTTCTTTATTACTTTGTTCAGAGTGTTGTATTGCTTTATTTTCTGACACTTTCTCTTCTCACGTCAGATTTCATTATAAACATGATGCAGAAAAAGAAAAACAGCAAGAACTTCTTTCACAAATTTCTTCTTTTTCATTATTCACTGCTGCAGAAACATTTGCTTTGATACAACAATCATCAATGACTTTGTTTGCTTTTTCAGAGCTTAATGTTCATAAAAATGCATTTTCTTGCAATTTATATCATCAAGTTTTGATGAATAAAGAAAACATGAAGAGACATTGTTCAAAAAATCACGCAAGCGATTTTAAACATACTGTTACTTCTTGCATTCTAGCACAATCTTTACTTAAGAATAGTTTTTTCTTTCAAGTATAAGCACGTTCATTATCAACTGTTTCAAACGTTGCATTAAATATTCAAAGTATTGAATTTGACAATGATAATAATTTACAATCTGATCTTGCTGTTTCAACTCTTCTGTCTTCTTATGAGAAGAAAGTTGAGAAAATTCAAGCAAAATCTGAGATCATTGATTTGAAACATACTCGAGAAGAACTTTCTGCTTTTCAAAT
>JAABUW010001578.1_pt1 | contig 37491 bp, 37 predicted proteins | sample 5560081 | NCBI WGS metagenome assembly JAABUW01 (sample SAMN10711882, study PRJNA513363) | rock metagenome | isolation source: Antarctica rocks | place: Antarctica: Victoria Land, Knobhead sud | reverse complement strand
AAAACCGATCGCTGACCTCTCCGCCCCGGTTCTTCAACAACTCCAGCATCGCCGTCTCAGGAGCTTTCAGGGTCATTATTCCCGGGGTTTCAAGCGCACTACATAGCATCTCAAGCCGCAGACAGACTTTCCACAGATCCCAGACATTCTGGGTTTCCATCGTCAGCTCGCTGTCGCCAAACTTACTTGCCGGATCTGCAGATGCAGCCGCGGCTTCGGCATCCGTTTGTTGTTGTCGGGCAATGAGCCGGCCGGCAAGCGAATGCGGATACATTAGGTAGATATATTCCGGATTCTCGAGACCCTTCAGCTTCCTAGTTCCTAGGTCTTTTACTTCGAACCCTTGGCTACTAAGTTGGCGTAGCTCACGTCGTATGGCTTGGCCTCTAATGTCGTCCTCAAGTGTTTCTTCCGAACCCGTGGAGGCAGAACGCTCAACGTCGGCGTAATTCTCCAGTGTGCGCTGAATCTCGGCGATGAAGTTAGTCGATACCGCGATTTGCCCCCCGTCGGCAGATCCTGAGATTCGAGATGCTTTGTTGACCATTGGGCCAAAATAATCCATACGTCTTGTGACGGGATCTGGTTCGCACACCGGATTGCCCCAATGGATACCCGTGCGCACAGATAGACCTCGGAAGATAATGTTGCCGTCTGAGTCCATGACTTCTGAACAATGACCGCTATTCAGAATCTCGCTAGGCCATGGAGCCTCAAGGAGGTGGCTCTGCACAGAAAACGACCAGAGTAAAGCGGACGTGGCGGTGGGGAAAGAGACCATAAAGGCATCGCCTTCAGTTTTGACTTCGTATCCGCCGATGATTCTCAATTGCCGTCTCATGACTTCATTGTGTATCTTAATGGAAGATCTCATCGCTTGAGGATAACTCTCCCACAACAGAGTCGAATTCTTAATGTCGGTAAAGATAATTGCGACCTCTCCAGTAGGAGCCTCGACTTCAGGGTCGAGTCGTTGTAATGTCGAGTCATCTGGCCGGTCTCCATCCCTGGGGCGCTTCCCACGTTTCATGGGGAAAATCTGCTCGTCCTGAAGATTTGAAGGGCCCATCGAGAGACTCTGCCCTCTATAGCGATTTCGCTCACGCTTCTTCAAATCGCTGACGCCGATGATCATCACCATGATTTTGCCCGTTGCCCCAAAAGCCATAGCCATGTCACGTAATTTCTGAGCCGCCCGCATGAGGTCTCCTCGTTCGGAACGTGCAACGTCGACAACGACATCCGGGGTTATGTACTCCCAGAGCTCTCTCGACGCTATAAGTACCATCTCGTCCTGTTCTCCCAGCGTAAACTGAGAGATATTAGGCGCAGCCATGACAGAGGGCATCATTTGGATATATCCAAAAGCGCGTGAGACGTCTAGTACGTCATTCAGCTTGCCATGTCGTGATACATAACCGCCAGCCTCTCGGATTCGTTCTCGTTCTCGTGCAGGGATGTGGTTGCGCGTCAGTACCTTGAAGCCACCATCTGAGTGCATGAGCATGGCTTGTGCATCGCCGACATTCGCAAGATAGAGCTCCATGTTGTCAAGAAATATAATGGTAGCCACTCCTCCAGAGTTGAGGTCTTCTGCATTCAGCGTTTGTCCTGCGAGTGATCCTCGATGTGCCAGTTGAGGAGCGCGGTGTTCCTTGTCGTCAATAGATTGACTTGCTGCGGTTGCTAGATCCTTATTTAGAGCCAAAAAGGTTCGCCTCAGGGCGTCGGCTGGCGTGTCATCAGCCTTTAGTCTACTGAGCTCTTCCGTAAAATGGTGACTGAAGTTTTCATGGAGGTATTTTGCGACTTTTGAACCGCCATTTGATGAGGCTTGGCCATCAAACATACCAAGGAGGGTCTCAGTTTCATGGCCTCTGAACCCTGGAACCACCATATCGATCGTTGAAAGATGCTCATGCCTGCCTAGACTATCGGCCATACCATAAGCCATGGTACCGGCAAGCGAGCCAGAAGTTCGGACTCGACGATCCTCTGTCTGATCAGGGACAGAGGGTATGGTAAGCGTAACGTCCATAAGTCCGAGAACCCGAAGGTTATGAAGTGTAGCGAAATTTGTTAGATCTTGCCCTTCACTGACTCCATTGTATAGATCGTGTTTGACTTGCTTGATCTCAAGGCGCTTATTGCCCGAGAAGTTCAGATACTTCAAAGCTGCGTTGTACTGCCAGTTCCAATCGTACGGCCAGTTCGAGACATTGTATTTCAAGGAGTTGCTACCAACATCTAGGACGGCGAGCTTCGAGATCTTGCCAAGTTCGGCAGGCAGCGTTTGGAACTTGTTGCCATTGAGATGAAGCACCTTAAGCGAAGAGATGTCTTCTAGGTCATCGGAAGGAAGGGAGGTCAACTCGTTTCCGGAAAGGTAGAGCTCGTTCAGATGCGGCCAGCGTCGCAGCGATCGCTGGGGAATGTCGATCAACTCGTTATAGGAAAGGTTTAGTACCCGGAGTTCTGGCAGCATTACAATCTCGTCAAACACGTCATCAGTTAATCTGTTGTCCGCCATGTACAGATTACGGAGGGAGCCGGCGAACGTTGTTGTGAAGCGCTGTTGCTGTGAGTTGTTTGAGTCTTTCCGTTTTATCGGGGTCAAGCTCCCATCAGTTGGGGTTCTTGATATCACGGATGCTTTTCTCCCACCAGGCCCATAAATGGAGACGATGGATCCCGTCCTAGCATTTCCAGCAGGTGAGCTGCCAACGCTCAGCAGTCCGCCAGAGGCTTGGCTTGGCCTTCGATGGCTAAAGTCTTCGAGCTTGCCTAATTCCTCAAATTCGAGACTTTGGGAGGAGCCTTGAGTACCGTTCGGCTGAGCCTCAATGGATGGCGCTTGAAACACCGGCACCGGCTTTGGGAAGCTTTCTAACAAATTTGCCGATACATTCAATGTGTCCAGTCGGAGGCAATACCAGATTTCCGTAGGAAGCTTCTTAAGATTACACTCGCGTAGGTCAAGGAATCGCAATTCTTGGAGGCTGCCAATGGTAGGTGGTAAACTACTCAACGGATTTTTTGCAATGCTGAGATATTCCAATTTCCGGAGTTTACCGATTTGAGAAGAAAGGTTCACAAAATGATTCTTGTCCAAATTGAACTTTTTGAGGTTTGGCATGTGCTCAAACATGGTCTCATCCAACTGCGCCACATTTGCTGAGGCGATATTGAGAGAAGTCAAGCTTGGAACGGAGGACGACAGATCGAATCGTGTTATGGGGTTGTGATCAAGGTGAAGAATGCAGATTTTGGCGAAGGATCCCTCAAAATTTGAAATCGAGTTGTGTCCAACCATAAGCTGCTCAAGTTTAGGCAATTCCGAGAAGACGTCAATGCTTGTAACATCATTGAATCTCAGATCGATCTCTTTCAGATTCGTGAGCTCCTTGAAGCTGCCGTGAAAGGCACCTGAGAGCAGGTTGTTAGTTGCCCATAGCTTCTCCAACTTTGTAAGCTGCACAATTTTAGGTAAAGCTCGGATCGAGTTGAAACTAATATCCAGATCAATGAGAGACTTCAGCTCACACACTGAATCTGGGAAGACTTCTAAGTAATTTGACGAAAGGTTCAGGTTTCGAAGTGATTTGAACTGGTTGAAATAGGAAGGAAGGGTTTTGAGCTTGTTGTTCGACATTTTGATGCTCAGCAGACTATGCAACTTTTCCAGCCCAGAATTTTCGAGTGATTCGAGGCGGTTGTTGGAAATGTCGAGCGTTGTCAGTCTTGTGGCCAGGCTAAAGCTGGGAGGTAGTTGCCAAGCCTCGTTACCAATATACCTGATATCCCTGAGGTTGACGCAGCCTTGGATGAAGTCTTTCGGAACATCGAGCGAAAGATTTCGAGACAAATTAAGGGACACGATCTCGGTTGATTTCTGGTACAAATTGATCGGTATAGTGACAAGGCTTCGACCCTGAAGGTCAACGTGACTGTGCTTCTGCGTCTTGCTATGCGTTGGTTCCGTGTCCAGTCTGTAGTAGCCACTGAGTTTTGTAGGTACAAAGGTGAAGCGACAAAGATAGCTGTTGTCCTCTCGGCCAATTTCTTCTATACGATCATTCTTTTGATATCCCGCCTGTTCCAGGAGCCGCTTTTGAATAGCGATGGGTCTCTCCGACGGTCCAAGCTGCCTCTGGAGATCATGTTTACGCATGATGATTTGATAGTTGTCGAGCTCATCTTGTAGGAAAGACTTCCTCCCCAGGGAAATAAGAATCTCGGAGACTGTAGTACTGACGGCCCTCGATATCGTCGCGAAGGTCGAATCAATACGAAAGACCCGGACACAATGAGGTGTACCATCGTCATCATCTGCTTCCGAAACTCCTGTATCATCCACTTCTCGTACCCGAGGTATGTTATCCTCGCCTTCCTTTTTGACAGCCCACGAATCCGGAGCATCCCATTTCGCCTCGGGAAGGTCTTTAGATTCTTTGGAAGGCTCTTCTTCAATCGCACCGCCAGTGGCGCCAGTGTAGATAGCTCCGTAGGGTGCATTGGGCTGCGGACCTAGAGCGGATGGATCAACAATGCCTTCCATATCGTCAAGGTTGGTGTCTAGATTAAAGAGCGCATCGCTTGCTGAAGACCCATTGCGGGACTTATCGGCTTCTTTTCCACTCGTACTTTCGTAACTGATGCCGCGCTTTGGTTTAGGGAACCTTCCATGACTATGCAACAACCGCGACCCACTCTCCTTCTTTTGGGATGGCGAGCTAGAATCTGTATAGTCTGACGCTTTGGCAGTCGAGCCGCTGTCGAACGTGGCAACGCTTCCTTCCCGAGGCCTTTTCTGAAGTGAATATTCGGTATTGTCATATTTGCTCGATTCACTAGGCGGATCTTGTAATGACCGCGTTGAGCCAAGGGAATGTGAATGTAATAGAGAATCATCCGCACCCCGGTCGCCCTTGTGTCTTCGAAATCTTTCAATAATTGAGCGTTTTCCGGATGAGCCGTCAGCTGGCGATCGCTGACCGGAGATAGGCTCGCGGCTTATTGCACTATTGTAACTAGGGGTCGGACTCGTCCCACGCAGGGGAAGAGTAGTTCGCGAAGCCATAGGAGAGGAGATCTGGTCCTTCAGCATCCGGACACCAACGGCGGAATTCTGTCTATTGGTCAAAGGTTGGACAGGAAGCCCATTATGTAAATCTTTCGACGGTGGCTTTGGAGGTTCCTCTTTACTTCGAGAATGCCGATGACCGGGAAAATGGAGTCTGTGCAGGTGAGAGTGGTGTTGATGTTTAGCAGGCGGATCGCTTCCCACATATCGTTGCTTGTCCAATCCGGCAGGTGCTGGTCTAACTGTGGCATCGCCATACTGCTGGATCTCCTGTGGCGTATACCTGTTAGCGTTTGACCAATTTGTAAAGTTCAGGAAAGAGCGATGATATGTTGGTCTCGACTGTTGAGGCTCGTCAACACCAAGTAGCGACAGCCAGACAAGCAATAAACCCATAATTTCCTATCTTAACCACAATCTATCGGAAACCAAGATACAAAGGGAGAATTATTTCAAAGGCAGACCTGAGGATCAACTTGGCAATACGAGATCTGCGACCGGGTGCATTTAATAAAACTTCTCATATCTGGCGTTGGGGTATTGTGCAGTTTTTTTGCGACCCTCCGAGTCTTTGCAATTTTTGGAAGCTTAAGGGAATACTCGGCAAGGACTTGGGGTTTTAATACGCACGGTCATGCAAAGTGGCAGTGATTGCGTGACACAAGAACGACAAACATGTAGACTTACTTTGAAATCTTGAAAGAGCCAGGGAGTAACGTCACTGGATGGTAAAGGAGTCCGAGGTCTTGAATTACTGGGCGACAGAGGTGGTCCGTCGTGATTGAAGGCATTTATTGAATTTTTGCGATCTCTCTGGGAAGCAGATGACGTAGAATGCTCTCGCTGGACCCCTGGGAGTATGCTGGTATCCGAACTTCTTGACGACTCCCGTCCATTGCTATCGTCGCCAAAGAACCCGGCAATCTTGCTACGCCGGGTGCCTCTCGAGATGCTTGCCCTGGAATTCGAATTTGAATTTTGGCTGCTAATGGTAGTCGCACTGGCTACAGACGGTCTTCGCTCGTCACCGTAAGAAAGTCGATCGGGTGAGCCACTAGTGCCAGTACCACCAGTATCCGGTCGAAAGGACGGTGAACTTTGAAACTTGCAGTGTTCGTCATCGAAAAAGGGTTCAGATGCTGCTCCTCCCTTCGATACCGTGAGGCCATCGTTCACCGTCCACGGCGCAACCTCGGCGTTTGGCTTCACTGCTGAAGGTGGATCCCTCGAAAATGAAGGTATGCTTCCTCCAGAGGTGTCCAGGCACGCAAGGTCTTTTCGATAATCATAGATCGTACCTGTCATAGAATATTCCTTCGGCGACACGTCCGGCGAACTAGAGAAGAAGGTTGCACGCGAAGGAGTATCAGCACTCTGCGGACTCGAGTCATTTTTCTGAACCCTGTAGAGCAACCAAGAACCCGTTAGTAAAAGACTATATCGAAGATATTGAAAACAAATGCTTCGGCGGGCCCTTGACATGGACAAAGATCCAACAATCGCATAGCATCCAAAGCTCCAGTGATGACAAAGTCCAGGCTCGGCCACAATAGTCAAGCTCATGTGTTTCTTCCATGGTATCTCCTCGCCCAAAACTGCCTGGAGTGTTCACTGTAAAGTTGGGCACAGATAGGAGAGCTTCCGGCATAGTGAGCAGCCTCGTCTGTGAATATTCCGTAGGGTACCTCTGGAAGATGAAGGCGACAACGGCAGTGACAGCAGCAAAAAGACTCACAGATCTTTATGTCCAGTGCGGACTTGTATCGGAGCCCTTCGAGAGCTCGGTTCCGATGCACCCATTGTCTTGTCGTGCGCTCGCCGAGTTCCCTTGTTCGCCTTCTCGGGACCATTCAGGGTCGGAAGGTCCCTTTTCGTCATCGTTGGCAAGCAATCGATGCTCTGACGAGGGAGAGTTGCTGCTGTATAGGCGCAGAGGGCCCAGACTTGAGGAGTAGGCAAGGCGGCACGGCGATCTCCATGTATGCGTCCCACGTCTCGGCTACCGAACGAACAAAGCTGCTCAGACAATTAGAAGAGGGTACCTGCAGAACACACTCAGTAGTGCAGCTCTCAAGAGAACTGAGTGAGACTGTTCGAGCTGATCGCAATAAGACAGCGCAGGGTACGCCAGGGCAGCTTCGTGGGTGTCCGATCCGTGAAGCATCTGCAGTATAGTACTTGATTTGCGCAAGGGCCGGTAGCCGAAGCAGGAGGCCCACAGTTATTGTGTGGGGTCCCCCCATTATTCCGACGAGCCGAACTACTGTGGCTTAGCCTTATGCCGGCTAGATGCACGTGATCATTCATGGGAACACCCAACTCGAGTCCTGGAGTTTCTTCGAATCGACCTCTCCGTCTTAGAAATCATGGACTTCATATCTTTAACCTCAATCCAGACTGCGCTGTCTCAGCCTCTCGATGTTTGAGCTACAGTACCCTTAGCAACACAGATATTGTGGTATACCCTCCTTGATGTCATGTGAACTCATGGCACCCCTGCCTTACCGAGCTCGTCAGATGCGCACTGTATCAGGCCTACCACAATTAATTGTTTTTCAGAGGCGATAAGGAGGAAAACAACATCTACCCTTTGAAGACTACACCCCTAATGATCCCAATCCTTCTTCCTCACGAAATCGGTGAGTTTTTTTATCTCCACGATCACCCTATCCGTTTTGTCCTTCTCACAACAGAACGGACTACTTCCAGGAGACCTGGCATAAGGTTGTTCTACTACGTGTAATTCTCAATCTGCTCTTGTCGTTTTTCCAATTGAACTACGGAATACTGTCGGCTGGCCAGCTTCAGAAAATTGTGATTGTTGGGCGCCCCCTGGTAGATTCTGAGGATCTCGTTCATCGGAAGGATGGCTTGAGACCGTCTCTGTGTTATATCTTCAACACGAGGATATAAGTGTTTGAGAATGGATGGAAAGGAAAGATCAATTTTGTACAAATATCCAAAAGCGTCGAGTTACATCCCATCATATAGCACCAAAGCCACCAATCAATCTACCCACCCACCTTTTCCCAATACAAAATTCTGACTATACAACATAACGTCGTCATTTCTCGTCCAAATAACCTAGATAGGTGCGAAAAACCCAACCCTGACGCCCTCCTTCCCAGGCGATAGGACAATCTCACTTTTCATCGTCTGCTCGGCCTCGGTCCAGTACTTTTCGATACGCTCGAATTTCTGGAGGATGCGCACGAGGGTGTAGCCCATTTCGATGTTGGCGAATTGTTCTGTGTGGGGGTGTTTGTTAGTGTTATATGGTTGAGTGAGAGAGAGGAGGGTGAGGCTGGTGGCGTGAAGAGAGGGGAAATTATAGTATGAAGAAAAAGTGGCTGGGGGTAGAGAGGTGATATAGGAAGATTAAGATAAAATGGGGAGAAAAGGCAGGGCACTCACGTCCGACACAAATCCTCGGACCGCCGTTGAAAGGGACATACGTCCACGGCTTCGGACTCCAACCCCCATCCCACCTCTCTGGCACAAACTCCTTAACATCCGGGAAACCAAGAGGGATCGGCTGGTAGATCTCCGGATTTCTCTGCATATGCAACGTCGAATATCCGATTGGTGTGTCCTTCCTTATCCCCACCGGGCTAAGTCCATCTTTTCCTCCTCCATGCGGCAGCGTCGTATCATGCAAGGACATGCGCACGTTGAAAGGGACAGCGGGGTACAAGCGCAAAGTTTCGTTGATGGTGTGCTGCAGGTATGGCATACTCTTCAGATCTTCGTACGTAGGTGCTCGATGAGATCCAAGACGCTCGAGGATCTCCCGTCGTAGCTTCGCAACGACATGGGGATGGTGGCTAAGTTCGAGAATGGTAAAAGAAAGGGTGCCGGCGGTAGTATCGCGCCCCGCAAGCAGCACAGCCACAAGCTGATCCCGTATGACTTTTCTGTCTCGGGTGTAGGAAGCGAGGGCGTGCAAAAAAGTATACCCCTCTGTTGATTTTGTCTTCTCGTCCAGTTCGTTCTGGTCCAGGCGGAGGGCGCGCTCAATGAACGGGTTGACAAAAGAGTTAATGACTTTGAGGCCGGCGCGAAAGTTGCCGCGGGGGAGGAGCTTGATGACGAGGGGGCTGGGGAATTAGTGGTGGTAACGAGGATAGAGAGGATAGGGAGCTTACCCGGCTCGAGCGAACATATTCTGGATACGTTGGACTTCGGCAAAGGCGGTTGCGAATTCAGTGTCTGGGTTGTCTAAGCTATCCACACTCTTACCAAGGAGGAATTCGGTGGCAGAGTCAAGAGTAAATCTGCTTCATGGTTAGATCTGCCATTTTCATACCTTTTCGGAGAATATCACCTGTAGAACAATGCAGATACTGGAGATACATTAGCGACCAAGCAGTGCAACGTATCACGGACAAACTTACTATCAACTTCCTGTCCTCTATCCCCAATCTGGCTGAGCATTTTATGTACGTGCTTCTCAAAGATTTGCAGGTCGCTGACGCGAGTCTTGATGAATTGAGGCCTAATCAACTGTCTGCTGTTGTGCCAGCTCTCGCCATCGGTAGTGAAGATACTATCAACATCAGTTTGCGGCTCCTGTTCATCCATGGTCAAGTCCATTCTCACGAATCACCCAGGAATTCTTGCCAATCGCGGTGGAAAGGTTCGCCCTTGCCATAGTCCTGCGGTTTACATTAGCCAGAGATTCGAAAGTGGCTTGAGAACCGGAGGACTCACGGCAAACTGCGTTGCCAGAATCGCTTTGATGTTCTCTGGATCGGCAGTAAAGATGAACCTAAGTCCTCTAGTAAGAGGATTTCCAAACGCTATAGCAGAGCAAACAAAGAAGCACGTTCTCGACATACCGCTGGCCTGCAAGATTCAATTCCACCGTCTTAGATGCACTTTTGGGTGCCCAAGAAAACAGCCAGCTCCAAAATTCCAGATCCTTATGGTCGCGGCCGGCCTTTATCGAGTGATAGACAAGATCGAGACCTGGGTCAAAGTTAGTACCGGTACTTTACGCTCAAGTCGGGACGATAGTAGGTGTACCAAGTGGCAAGAAGCCTCGAACTCTGGGTGCATATCCACCCAACCGCACAATATCGAGATGCTCCTTGACCCGAGTGACAATATAGTAGACAGCAAACGCGATCAGAAAGAATGCCAAGATGGTCTTAGTGTCCAGTAACTGTTCGAGCATTATGACGGTTATAGGTATTTAGATATCTAAAGACAATGGCCACCGAGAGAAATCCTGGGTCAGACTGGTGAAAAGCTTTTGAGTCTTCTCACAATGCCCGGGCGGTGTCACTGAACGCATGAAGCATTCAAACGTATAGTTAGGGATTTCCATTATTGCATCTATAAAAGTAAGTGTGCATGTGGTGAGCTCGGACTCCTCTTCTCCACCCCCGCAGTGTATCCCCGCGCTATTGTTAGGGTTGCCTCGGTTCATCCTGCAGAGTACGAGTACGAGTATTCCGTACGGAGTACTGTATCATATCCGCTGGCTGTTCGCCGAGCAGTTCCATGTCACGTGTTACAAAATCTAGAAAGTGACGGAGTCCACATTAGCTATTTCATGCTCTTTTGGTGTCTACGGAGTAATTCATTAGTACAAGACTACAAGTATTCATCATGCATCCCTTCGTGTCCGTCAAATGCAGTACAATGCCAACCAACACCTTGCTTTTTCTCCCTTTTCAATGATCCATGCCCTCAGTGTCCTGATAATCCCGTAACCCATATCCATACCCGGATCCGTGCTCCATTGGTGTCCAACAGCATGACAATATTTTCAGAGAACGAGCACACCAGCCAACAGGCAAGCGGCGCCTAGAATCTTAAAGTGGACTTCCAAGTATATCGGCGCTGCCCCGTTGATGACTTTGATGACATTGATGCCGGAGCTAGATGGGCTAGTGGCGCTGTCTGCTGCTTTTGCAACGCCTGTTGGCGAAGATGCTGGTGCTGCAGGTGCGTTGGTTACGAGGAAACCTTGGTTATCGTAACTCTTGGCCTGTCCAGCAGCTTGGGTCACAGTGACTGGAAATCCTTGTCCGTTGAACTCGGTCACCACTTCAGCTCCAGCAGCCGAGGACGAAGCCTGCGGCGAGGCTGCTGGCGACGACATAGGCGAGATGGGTTGGGATGGTGACTGTAGGATATTTGAGTCAGCAATCCGATTTACGTTGTGCTCGAATGACAGAATGCAAGGGACTCACTCACAGGCGCCGCACTAGGCGGAACGACCTTCCCAGAAGATGTGACTGTCCAGCCGGACGGCAAACCTGGTAATGCCGTCGTTGCTACTGAAGCACTAGTTTGCATTGTTGTTGGGGTCCAGCCACCAGCATTGGGTGTGCTCGTCACGGTGGGATCACGGTGAGTCCCTTCGAATGGCATTGGGGCGCTGTTCGATGTTGAGGTGACTGCTGGCGGTGCTGCAGCCACTGGTGCCGCGCCGTTTCCACTTGAATTTATGGTGCCGCCGTTAGACTTGACGGACTGCCAAGTGCCATCAGTCCCAGAATAGGTGTATTGCGTGCCTGTGGAGTAGTCTGTGACAGCGATGGAGCTGACCTCCATGGTGTACGGGCCGCTAGCGTAATTTGTAGGACCACCTGCCCATGCAATGGTTCCGGGGGCATTTGACGAGTCGCCACCGCTCCATGCCCCAAGTTTGATCATCATAGGTGTCTGAGGATATTGTCCGGCTTGCGCAGTCTGGGGAGTCAACGTTCTCACTGTTTTCCCATCAATCTGCCATGCGACCTCGTCGGCTGTCCAGTCAATCGAGTACTTGTGGAAAGCGGCTTGGTTATTCGGATCTGCATGAAAGGCACCTCGATTGTATGTGGTCGTTTTCCCTTTACCGAAATAGTTACTTTGAACTTGTTGAGCGTCTCCCCCAAGCCATTCCCAATCGATCTCGTCAAGATCATCGGACTGTAGTACGGCACTGCTGACGACTCCGACACCAGGGGCCGGCTTCATCACAAAGTCGACGTGCCCAAACATGATGTACCATTTTGATACCAACTGCGGCGAGTCTCCCGACTTTGCTACAGTAAATTTGGCACCACTCGAATCGTACGTGGGGTTTCCCTGGGGTGTGAAGGAGTCAGAAGCGCCTTGCGTGAAATCAATATTGACTAATTTGCCAAGTGCAGTGTCTGGTGGACAGCTTCCTACGATTGATTTAGCAAGAACTCTTGTACCTGATGTAGAGCGACTGAATTACCGCTTGTGAGAGGGTTGCATGTAGTGAAAGTCTGAGCTGCTGCTGGCGCCGCAGTCAACACCGCAGTAATGATGGCAGGGTATAGATATTGGGATCTCATGGTTGAGATGACGGTGGAAGGACGAGTTTGGGTTGCCGAGAGCGATTGGAACTTGTGGCAGCAGCTGAGCCCAGAGAGGAGGAAATACCTGCAAGATGTGGGTAGCGACGGATTCAAGACAGATTGTGGAACAAAGGATAAGAGTTAGGCAAGTGTGACGGGTACCTGCTGTGAGAATAAATGGAAGGTGAGATGTGAAGCGGGAAGATTGGGGGTTACGGAGCACAGGACTTTCCTTTGGGTAGTATTTACTTGATGTAACTAAGATTATCCCTAACCACCTCAATTGCTTCCTGCCACTTCTATTATTAACCTTGCCCTATGACGCGTAAGTATTAGGAAGTCGTGATTGAGCTGATGGTTTCGGTTTGAGCAATATGGAATGGCTGGTTTGAAGTAATCTAGTTATGCGCTGGCAATGATACAAGCTTATGGAGGGGAGTTGACAACAGAAAAGGCTGGGAAGGGTCCATCTGCTGTTGGCCGGGACACCGCATTAGCGCGGTCATTGTCCGCCGCTAACCTCGGGTAGGGCGCTCGCTTGATTTGCACAGTCATCATCATCCGAGCCTTCCGAGGAGTTATCAGCAGCTGAGATGACGATTTTGGGAGCAATCGAACACTGTGCCCCAAGATAGTGCTCAAGGTTCTTCTACTTTGGCACTGTTTTTCTCGTAACAATGGCGGAACATTTGAGTCCACAGGACAAACTCGCCCTTATAAAAGAGAACCTGCAAGAGATCTTGAAGCCTGAGATCCTCGAGGATGTAATTCTGAAGCAGAACAGGCCACTTGTCATCTATTGGGGTACTTCGACCCAAGACAGCTCTGAGAACCTTTCTGACGGTCCAGACAGGTACTGCGACGACGGGCCGACCGCATTGCGGCTACTTCGTGGCGATATGTAAACTCGCCCACTTTTTGCGCGCTGGTTGTACAATCAAGATTCTATTAGCAGACATACACGGATTTCTCGATAACCTTAAAGCTCCGATCGAGCTTGTCAAGTTTCGAGCAGAATACTACAGATTCGTCATAACAGCGCTCCTCAAGTCCGTCAACGTTCCCATAGAAAGACTTGAGTTCGTGCTGGGAAGCTCATATCAGCTGTCGGCAAGTTATACCATGGATCTCTTTCGGCTGAGCTCAGTGGTTACGGAACACGATGCCAAGAAAGCTGGGGCGGAGGTGGTCAAACAGGTTGCCAATGCTACCCTGAGCGGTCTCATCTACCCTCTGATGCAAGCGCTAGACGAGGAGCATTTGGGTGTCGATGCTCAGTTTGGTGGTGTAGATCAACGAAAAATCTTTATCCTGGCGTCGGAGCAATTACCAAAAATCAATTACAAGGAGCGAGCGCACTTGATGAACCCCATGGTACCGGGGCTTGCGGGAGGCAAAATGTCAGCCTCGGATCCAGATTCAAAGATCGACCTATTAGATACCCCTGAGGTAGTGACGAAAAAGTTAAAGAAGGCTGTTGCGGCTCCGAAAGAAGTGGAAGGAAATGGCATCGTTAGTTTCGTGGAGTTTGTACTGCTACCAATTAGTGCTCTGAAAAGCGGTGGAAAGGCCAAGTTTGTGGTAGAAAGAGAACGTGACGGAAAGGAGCCACTGGTCTATGAAGACGTGAAGACACTGAAGGATGACTACGCAGCTGATACCGTAAGATCCCTAACAAACCAGTACCTGATTCTAGTCCTTAAAGGAAGTCATTGGCTGATTTTGTTAGTTGACACCACAGCTACTGAAAGCCGCTGTCACCAGCGCATTGCTCGGCCTGCTCGAACCTATTCAAAGAGATTTCAAGTCATCGTCTGAATGGCAGGAAATAGAACGGAAGGCCTACCCACCACCAGAAGTCAAAAAGAAGGAGAAGAAAGTCAAGGATAGAGGAAGTAGGTTCCCGGGCGCAAAGCAAGGAGTGGAAGCACAGCCGGACGGACGTATCGAAGGAAACTCCAAAGACCAAGTAAATGTAGGGACTGGGGCGGCGGCAGCAATGGAGAAACTTGAAGTAGGAACGAAACCATAAAATTCGAATGTTCTGAAAGATGCGAATGTGCCTGTGAGGCTGTGTCCTCTATGTATATCTCAGCCTTTGGCATGAGCTTAGATATGGAGACGATACTGATCAGTCGTTGCTGACATGTAATATGGCAATTGATTCGAGACTCGTGTCGCACAAAAAGGAGTCATTGACGTCATCAGTTGATAAGATCTAAGGTACCTGATCTACCTTACGCGACAAGATCTCTATGGAAGATTCAACAACATGTCCAATAATCTCCTGCACAACCCCCCATTGACGCTCGGAAATGTCAGCCTGCATCAACAAGCGCTTTTGAAACCGCCCAATGGTGCACTGCCACATTGTATCGTGAACCCAGTATCCCTCTACAGAAGCACAAATAAATGGCCTTATCCCATCACTACTACTCCGTACTCATCAATGCATTGCTGAGCTATCTCTCGAATCATGCATGAAATTGAGGACGAGCAACAGCCTCTGTTACCTGCAAGCTCCGTACATTCTGCCGAATCTGCTGGTTCAGATCAACCCCGGAACCGACAATGGCCAACTCCGTCGATTGGCCCTCTGAGAGCATTCCTATCGAGTGAAGCTGCAGTCACTATCATCTGTGTTTTCATTCTACAGTTTTTGATTAGCTTCGCAAAACATGTAGTCGAGGTTCCTATCGTTCGTCTCTTCGAAACCGCGATATGCGATAGATACTATTCCTCCCATGGAGACGCAGCATCTGGGCCGGTCAATGAACGCTCATGCAAGCTTCCACCCATTCAAGATCAGCTTGCCCTCATTACAGGCTTTCGATTTGGATTCGATGCCTTTGGAGGAGTCGTATCTGCAATCTACTATGGAGGACTTGCTGACAGGCTCGGACGGAGACTGGTCTTGATACTGTTCTGCATTGGCACACTCTTAAGCTTGGTCTGGATTGTCATGGTTTGCTACCTGAATAAAGTACTTCCTACGCAATTGGTATGGATTTCATCAATCTTCCTCCTGGTGGGTGGCGGTCAGCGAGTTGCCAAATCTATGCTTTTTACAATCATAGCCGACAGCGTTGATCAATCAAGCCGGTATATAGAGCAGACGTCACATCCTGATTATGGCGTCACTAAAGCGAATACAGATCGAGATACATGTATCTTCTCTCCTCGGTACCTCACGTCTGCACGCTCATAGCGCCCCCTGCGGCAGCCTTCTTCATGAGCGTTAGCATCTGGCTTTCGTTCGAAATTGCTTGCGGAACCCTGGTCTTGGGCAGCATCCTCGTATGGTTAATGCCAGAGTCCTTGAAACACCAACCATCCACTAAAGACGACCATGTTCTTCCGGTCGAAACATTTCCACCGCTTGATGAAGATGAGGAGCCCCTCATCCCTCAAGAACAACCTCACGACAGCATCAGCGGCTCAACCCTTGTGCACCACCGCACTCTAAGTTGGTGGGAGGAAATTAAAGAGCTGTTCGAAATTCCCGGATTACGGTTCTGCTTCGCTTTATTCTTCATTGTTCCAATTGGGCTCATCTCGAAGGCCTTTGTGTATCAGGTATGCTTCCCTGATGTCTTAGGGCTACGCAGGCTGACCCTGGATTAAAGCACGCTTCCGAAAAGTTCCACTGGAAATACACCCTAACCACCTGGCTCCGGGTCTCCCAAGCCGGCGGCGCGTCCATCGTCACATTCATCACCCTTCCTGCCTTGACCACAATCCTAATCCGTAGAGGATACCGTGCTCAGAAGATCGATCTTAATGTGATCCGAGTGAGCTTGTTCATCGCGGCAATCGGGTTCGGGTTGCTTTGGCAAGCAAAAGCTGGCTGGATGCTACTCTTTGCACTCTTCATCGCCGGTCTCTCAGAAGGTCTGGAGCCGGCCCTACAGGGTCTGGCTACCTCTCTCGATATGGGAAGACATGCGAGGATGTTCACCACTGTCGCTGTGATCGAGACTGTTGGGAAGCTTATCGGTGGGCCAGGCATGGCCCGACTATTTGCGATTGGCCGTGGTGGAGGCCATGGATCTATGGGAATATGCTTCCTGGCAGCTTCGGTATGTTCCTTTGACAACGTATATTGGGACGAAACGACGCTAACTGATTCTTACCAAAGGTGATCTTCCTTCTGCTGCTAATCGCAGCTTGTATTATGAGAGTGAAGCGCTAAACCCAGATTCCAAAAGGCCTCTAGAAGCATGCTCGCAAGGTACCTAATGACTTACCCAGAGAACCTTGAGACATAAAAACCGCGGAGGAGGAAATATACGGAAACAGACTCCTACACTTGGCCCACAACAAAAGGGTCAAACCACGAGGACCGAACCCACAAGGAACCAACCCATAGCAACGCCCCGCAAGAAATCCACCCGTTCAAGCGCGCTTCGAACCAACACCCCTCCCCCTACCACCCGCTTAAAGGATTGCACTCAGGGGAGAAAACCGGGCATCAGCCCGAAGAACGACGCAAGAAGGTACTCCGCTCAGAAGTGATCCTTGTATCCGATAATCGAGCGAGCGAGAGGGAGAAGCGAAGACCAGCCGCGTACTAGGATACAGAGACACGCATTGCGCACTCGTTCCTACCATGCTCAACCGCGCACTCTCAACCATACCAAAGGCAGGATGGAAACCCCTAATATCCGCCTCGCCCTAAAACCTAGTCTTTGACATCGAAATCCTCATGAGTCGATCACGTCGACGAACTTTAGCGTCCCACGTATATGAAAGGCCTCACGTGGTAAGAGCCACATCAAGGACTTGAGTGCAAGGATGTTGGGTCCTGCATGTAAGTGGATAGATTAGAAGGATGGAGAGTGGAAAGTGGAGTGGAGTGGAGTGTAGAAGATGGAGAGTGGAGAGTGGAGGATGTGGAATGGAGCATGGAAGCATCGAGGATGAAGCCTGGAGGGAACGTGCGGGTAGAAGGGTTGTGAGGGTGAAGGTAATAAGAGAATTAAAGGAACGTAAGGACAAATCGCGGGAAGAAAGAGAAATTCGCAAGCGGTTGGGTTGGGAGAAGGGAGAGAGGGGGGAGGAGGGACCCGCCACCTCTACCTTAGCCTTGCAGCGAGGATCGACATTGGAATATTCGTACGGCCCCAGGTACAGTAGATATCAAGGCCATCAATCGACACATCCATCCATCACAAGCTCAGGCTCATGGACACACACGTGCTATGCAACCTCTTCAGTTTATTTAAATCCATCCCCCCTTCCGATTCCCTTCCATGCCCCTAAACCAACAAAACATCTCTCTCCCCCACCAGAAAGATTCTCAAACAAGCGTCCTCGAAAGGGCATCCTCCTCGAACCACTTCCATCGCCCTGCCTACTGCATCTCCAAACTCAACCTCCCTTCCGCTTCCTCCATCCCCATTCCTCCAACCCCTCTACCTCAACCTCACACAGCCCATACCGCAAACCCACCACAGCCCTTGTTAACAAAGCCGCCCGCTTCGGACCCGAAAAACCCCATATGCCATCCATGCGGTCATGGTGAGCGTGGTTGGTAACTGAGATGAGGCAACGGAATGGAAGTGAGAGGTTTTGGGGACGTTGCTGAGGAGCGGGTTTGTGTTGGCTTTTATGGAAATGGGGGTGGGTGGTGGATGATAGGGCGAACAACGGAGGTGAGGGGCCGGCGGTTTAGTTATTGGAAGAGCAGGGGCGTGGCTTAGCAATGGAGGTTTCGCTACTTGATTCAAGGGTAAAGAGTGCCTTGACTCAGAGGGTGCGTCTTCTTTTTGGGGGAGATTAGGTGGCTTTGGCTTATGCGTGGTGTGGACAGGGTGGTTTGGCTTCGGCGTTGGAGTGCTTTCGGTCAAAGACAGTTGTTTTGAAAGCCGTGTTCGAGGAATTGCTGTGTCTGGGTGTTGAATCAATGAAGACGTGAAGGGAAAGGGGGGGACTTACGTGTTGTTGAAGGTATCGTTGGAGCTTGTTATGTGGTATGGATATAGTATGTCGTTCTACTGTATATATAGGAAAGGCAAAGACAGGAGAAGAGACCACTGAGATAAGAGAACAGACAGAGACGTAGAATTTCCGGAAAGAATGAAGAGAGAAAAAGCATGACTGATCTGTCTATCACGACTTACCTGGTGAACCTGACATTCGATCTTTGCAGATCCTCGTGCCATTGCTAAATCTGAGTCGTAAATCATGTTGTTATTTAAACCAGCCAGCTCGAAAGCTGCGCGGCTAGGCGGTGTGAGTTTCGAACCAAAGATGGCCCAGAGATTGGGAATTCGTTGTCGAAACTCTTCGCTTGAAGGGCGAGTAAGGATTGGAAGGAATGGGTATCTTGGAGAAAGGTTTGGTGTAGGAGATAGGAAGGTGGGGCGTAGAGGTGCGTGTGAGGTAAGTCGCAAGGATGGTATCCTTCCGAGCGACTTGTAGCCATGTCTGTAAAGGGTCTTGGCAGCTCGGCATGGATGGAGTGGTAGTGTTGTGGAGGTGGGAGAAGCTACGCAGTGTATTGCGTCGAGCCCAGAAGAGAAAAGGGATTCGGGAGTGGAGGACTGTGTAGTGACGACCTCGGAGGGGTGTTCCAAACGGTGATGGTGTGACGACAGAAGTCATAGTGGAAGCCAAATGGTCTTGCTGGGAGTGTCAGAATACTGCGGATGGACCCTTGAAGGAAGGCCGGAATCCATCCGCAATGTCCGATATGTACAGTGAAGAGGATGTGGAATGCCGAGATATCATTTCCTTCCACCCGATCAGGAGCAGAGGCTCCATCTTGGCATCTCAGAGAGTTCTTCAGCGCCGTGTTATCCAGACACAAGCTTTCTGAAGTGGGCGCATCGAACCTCCAGAGGCCAGCTAAACCCTAATGGGCAATATGTAGCAGGTCAACCTGAGGGACGTCATTATGGGTTTCCACAGAGGACAGATATGTCCTCAGACCAGGGATGGCAGGATTTGCAAAAACCCAAGTTGAAGAATGAATGTGTAAGTGGCTTTGACGTTAAAAGTAACCAAGGGGCGAGGTGAAATGAGTGCATTAGTGCTAGACCGGAGCCGAAGAAATGAAAGGCAAAGTTCCACGGTCAGAGAGCTTTTCTAGTACCAGCTGGACGCCGATGTAGCACCTCGCAAACGTGGATCTTAGGTCCCCAAATCATCAAGACAGGAAGGAAATATGAAAGCCATGACTGTCAGACGGCATGCCACCCGACGGCAGCAGGCAGACTCGTGATGCGGAATTCAAATTCCAATTCCAATTCAGGGTTAAATGAGGGTATGCCAAATGGGGCGAAAGAACAGCAGTGCAGAACGTGCTGTGTGCATGCGGCCGGTGCATCGATCCCAACCTGGAACCAGGGGAACAGCTAAACCTGAAGGCAACATCAGCAAGGCATAGTTTCATACGTATGCCTTCTCACGCTGAGAGATAATGCGAGAGCTCCATGCGCGAGTGATGGAGCGGGAATATGAGAAAGTCTGGCTGGCTCTGCAGATGCATTGTGGGTGTTGATCAGGTGTGCCCATGCGAGATATTTGAGTGGATAGGGAGAAGGTACTTGACAATGCATTAACCTTTTGTGGATTATGAAAGGTATGCCTATGCAGTGACCTTCTCTAGATGACAAAGAGGTATCGCTATTTGGGAAACCTTGCAGTAAAGTAGAGGAATTCGTGACAGACAGTAGCAGTGTGTAGGACTAATGGTGCAAGGGTAGATCTTCTCTCGAAAGTGTCATTAGCATACACATGAAGCGGTAGATGTGGTGAGCTTACCTGAATCGACTGTGATAGACCTCTTGACAAGCGTGGCAGCAGCCACAGATCTTCTACGTTGACTACTACGCATGCTGGTATCAGCTTTGCGACATAATCTTGTGAGACAGCAGAAAAGCTCTTGGTGTAGCACCAAGACATTAAACGGAAAGACTGAGACGTGAAATCAAAATCGCAACAAGGTGCAAATGCTGGGCAGCGAAGAGATCAAACATGTATAAGAAACCAAGTAATCAAAGATCATGTCGGATCAGATTAACTATGGCTAGAGGCCTAAGACTCGGTGTCGCCGGAAAGCCAAAGTTTTTTGGTGGTTGAAAGTGAGGTGAGAGGTGGAAGATGAAAGGTCAAAGACCAACAGGATTGTTTTGACAACGTATTAGCTAGAAGAGGAAGAGTCAACACTAGAGTAAGATGAACACAGTTGTAGCTGTACAGTTCATGGATACATGGAATGTGAGGACCTGATAGGTGAAAAGTTGGTGTTGGCATTAACGAAAGATAATTAACTGGTGTTGAAGATCACCAGCTGCACCTCGACGGATTGGCATGTGTCTGAATGCTGACAAGCTCTTCAAGAGCGCCATAATCCTCTTTGCAAGAAGCAAAGAGGGCACTCTTTGAATCCATGTCGGGTGCTCTTTCTGACCAGCTTTGAATTATCTAGATCGTATGCTTGTTTACGCAGTTGATGTACAGTAAGACCACAACAAATATTAGCGCTAGAATATAACATTTCCTAGCGATAGGAAAATTCGCCTTAATTTGACACTTCAACTGCACGAACAAGAAACTTCTCCTCTGTGCTACGAGGGAAAACGCCAAGAATAAAAGCTCAGCTCGTCGGGCGATAGGTTCATGCTAATGGGAACTTTCAGATACTCGCCTTGGATCCTGAAGTGTATACAAAGTCTCCTTCGAGTTAATGGAGACATAGAGTATATGGGGTTACGACGATAGTATGAAAGATGTAGTCAAGTACAGGTATATCAGAAGATATGGTCTTGGTACAGCGGTATACAGCCCAGTAATTCTCGTCTACTGATGTCCGTTACTCAATTTCTTAATTGCCACCTTCAATTTTCGTTATTGCCAGTCACTGATGATGGGCTTCTACTTTCTGCCCTCCGTTCACCCGTTACCTTTCCTCGGTCTCATACTTGAGGGTAGACAACGGCCCACATTCCAATAGAAGACCGGGATAGATCACAGGCTCCTTCATCGCCTAGATCTAGTGTTGTTGTTTCGTGCCAGGGTATAAAGCCGCGCTAGACGGCCAGTATGTTGTAGGCTTAGGAGTCTCTCGGAAAGATTAGTGCCACATGTACATTCTCCACCACACTCAACGACTTCAATTTCCTACTAATAGTACCATTCCAGCCCGTGATGCCTTTCGGTGGCAGGCTGATCACCAGAATAGAACGGTATAGAGTGCCAGTCGTTCTCGCAACGCACCTTGTCAGGGACAGGGGCAAGATCGATTTCCTTCCAATTATCACGGATAGCTGCAAAAAATGATTAGAGATTTGTCCATTATATCCATTCTTGCGCGATACATGACTCTCGCTTGAACATCGTCTGCCTGGAGCTTCATGAACGCATAATGGTGAGAAAGCTGGAAACTACTAAACTTTATGTTTCATTTCTATTGAAGGATCCAGCGCGATTTGATATTAGGTGATGTTTTTGAGTCAGTCGGTGTTTTCTGATCAAATCTTCTGATTGAGTGCGTCGAGATGTTCACTCCAGTTTTGCTTTCTATGAATAATGTTAGTGACCTCACAGAAACTGCACCTATTTCCCAAGTATGCTTACATATGGCCACATACTTGTCTCTCCACAAAAAATATCAACAGACCATATCCTTCCGGTGTACAGGGGAAAGAAAGACAGTATTCCTACCATCTAGCACGATAACTGGTACTTCCGTAATACACCCAGCTCTTCGGCCGTTCTTTGTTTCATTGCCTTCGAGTATGCCAGACCCAGGGGACCAAGCAGTTGTTGCAACAAAAAACGAGGTAACTGCCCCAGATTTGCTGTTGTTCCCAAGCCACAGTAGAATTCTTTCGCTTCTGCTGGAATATAGAACCCGGAGTTACCAGGAAGATGACCAGGCTATCAAGGACTCTGGCTGTGACAGCCTGTATTGATAGGAAGTAGATGCTCCGCTTACTCTCTTTTGCTCCGTCCAGCCTCGATCTTCTATTCCTATCAGAAGCAAATATCACAGTGCTAATATGCGTACAGTGTAAAGAAGACCTAGTCCAAGAGCCACCGGGTATCCGCTTTATAGTGGCATGTCCAAGAAGTGGCTCAACCCTCCTAATGAGAGTGTTTTCAGAAGCATCCAGCTGTGCGACTACCAGTCGTTTAGTCCTTATGGGCAATATGGGCGACCATGGGATCTGCTCGAACTTCCAACCAGATCATACAATATTGCAGAACCCACAAGAACATCCGGTCTATAAATCAGCTCAAGCGTTGGGCAAACACTTCCTAGTCAGCAAGGAAGAGTTCGGAAACGACCGTCGTAAAGGCGAGTGCGATTACGACGTATTTCCGGATACCTCAAAGTATACTATGGTGAAGCCAGCCTTTCTTCTTCGAGATCCAATCCGAACCTTTGACAGTTGGAAGAGCGTTGGATGGCTTGACGTTGAAAGCCTTATATGCTGCTATAAGAAATTGTTCTTAATGCTGGATGCCAGCGACACCTCATATTGTCTCTTGTATGAGCGCCTCGTCCATAATCCTGAGATTGAGATCGATTCGCTTTGCAAATGGTGGGGCATTCCTTTCGAAGCTAATATGTTAACATTCACTCGCCCCTTCGGATCATTCTTTTTCAACAACGACCGAGAGCGGAGAATCTACTGTGAAGAAAACCCGCGGGGTCTTTTCACAAACGTCCGGGCGCACCAGAACATAACACCAGACATACCAAGCCACAACTTACTCACCAACACCGAGATGGAGTACATTGAGAACCAAATCGGCAAGCTTTATCTGAAGTGCTGGGGAGCAAAGATGGAAGAACTACGAAAGGCTCTGGAGGAGAAGACTTGGTTCGCATTCGATCTGGACGACACGCTTCACGACTATCGTGGGGCTTCTCGTCGAGCCGCTGAAACGGTATTCCAGCTGATCCGAATTGGTTACCGAACCGACGTCGACGCATTGCGAGCCGCTTATGGGAGGATCCTAAAACAAACCACAACCGGCGCATTTACCGATGGAAAAACGTCATACGAGTACCGACACGAAAGGATCACGGCCTTACTCAATGAATTCTCAATCCCTATCGCTCCAGGATTAGTCGAAGACCTCGTCATACTCTACAAATCCGAGCTCGGGAAATACTTGGAACTCAAACCCGGAGCACGCAGCCTCCTCACAGCTCTCAAAGCCATGGGCAAGAAAATTGTCATCATCACTGAGGGCCCTCAGGACGGCCAAGAGTGGACCTTGAAGGAATTGAAAATCGAAGACAAAGTGGATTATCTCGCCACGACGAATTTCTTCCGCACGTCCAAGGTCGATGGCCTTTTCGGCAAGGTATTGGAGCATTTGAATATTGATGCTGCCTCGATGGTATACGTGGGTGATAGTAAAGATAGAGATATGGTGCCTGCAATGAAGGAAGGAATTTTCTCCATATTGTACGCGGAGCATGAGTGTTTATCTCTAGATAAGACTCCTGTCAGGATCAATACGCTGAAAAAATTGGAGACTATACTGAAAGGATAAGCATAACTGGTAAGGAAATTGTTCACCCAATGTCGGACTTACAGGATGCTGATGAGGTCAATGGCACAATTAGCTTTGTCTCGCTACTGGCAGCCTTACCACTGTATTCCTCGGCCGTGCAAAAGCAGATCTGTTCAGGAGAATAGAACAACCTTTTTCAAGGGCTCAGATTTCGGGAGACCAAGATCCGTCATGCAGGATAGTTTAGGACAGAATTTTGAGATTAGACATTTCCCAAATGCGAACATGCCATCTTGACCTCGAACCTTCTCATGCTATCCACAGCCGTCAGAAGTCTTCTCGTAGAGAGTGCTAGATCCTGAGCCCACGCCATGCTGAACGTATTCTATGCACCATTCCAATGTAAACCCTCGAGACCCAGAGCCAACCAATTCAAAATGCTCATACCCATGATTTTCATTCCAAGGCAAGGCTCACAGAGTTCGCTCCACCACTGCTAGGGGTGCGTATTGTATTCGGTGATCGCAAGGACGGTCCCAATATGTACACTGCTTTCTACACTTGATAGAGCAAATACAACGCTCGCACTTGGCGGCAATGATAATATGGAGGGGATTTCTGGGCTTGCACCACTCGATGGCTGCGACGCAGGAGGCGAAGCCAGAAATCCTGTGGTTTGCGGAGACGTATTCAAATTCACTGTACTGAAACCCGCAGACGATAGCAGCAAGGTAGAATTCGGTCTGGTAGACTTAGTTCCGAAAGGTTCCCAAACATAGCTGATAACGTCCACATAAGGTGCCTGATCAAGGTCTTTCAACTGCCAAGTCCGCCTAATATGATAGATTGACCTCGACCCTTTTACCATACCCCTCTTTCCCGCCAATCCAGTTCTTTCTTTTCCCTAATTTTTCCAGTGTGTCCTTCATCATTGTTATGGAACCGTCAACATCTTCTCTCAGTACCTTAATATGGACTCGAAGGACTTCTTCCCCTCTCCCTTTTTCCATTTCCGATATACCCCACCTTAAGTCAATGGTCAACGTTCCATGGTCGTCCTCTTTCCTGACTAGACCAGCTGGGAAAATATCGCCAAGGCCTTGAACTAGTCGACCGATGTACTTTGCCCACCAGCTCCCTTCTTGGCCGACGAGTTCTTGCAATTTAGCAAGGAAGTCGGCGTCCGTTGGACTTGTCTCCCCGTCCCAACGCTCACAGAGCACAAGAGCCAGTAACGCCCTCTCTTCGTGAACAAGGCCATGAGTGCTAGCGAGAAGTCCTGTGGTCGTGCTACGGAGGGCGGCAGCGGCGCGGATATCCTTGGGAAGATGCGAGTGAGCGTTTAGGAGCTGAATCGTCGAGGTCAGGAACGATTCCGAAGTGAGATAAGGGGGCAGCTTATTGGCATGTTCACCAGAATAAGGTATGGCGGATTTGAGTAGACGGGTAAGAACTATAACAGAAGGGGGAGCGTATGGTAGGGTTGCAATGACAAGAGGACTCTGGGCGCGTACAGAGGAGGGTAATTGGGAGAATAGGAGACCTTCACGTACGCCGCCTTGGGCGAAGCGAATGGAGGAGATAGATGGAAGCGCTTGAGTGAGGACTCGGATGAGAAAGGTAATGGCAGGGACTTGAGAGGCGCGGCGGGACGAGATGCGGAATGTGGAGTCGCTATTCGAAATGCTTTCGGTCTGTTTCGTCTGTGGAAGAAAAGCCGATATAGGGACTAGAAAGCCGTTGATTATAGGTATGGGATAGGCTTCAAGGGCGTGGAGAGACATGAGGATATAGCCCCAGCCGCGGAAACCACCCCCACTAAGATAGAGAGCGAGACCACTTTCGTTTCTTGAAGTATCTTTCAATTTTTGGGGGATTTCGAGATCCTCAATGGCATTTTTGAACTTTATGATGAGCTCTCGTCGGAGTTCAGCTTGTCCTTCAGTCCCAGCCTCTTCCAGGAGCATAGTAAGAGCAGCTGCACCATAAGGGAGGCTCACAGAGCCCTTCTGGCTTGTCTGGACGTTTCCATCCTCTGCAGTCATCCATGTCATCTGGACGCTTCCTCCTCCTAGATCCAGAACCAGCCCTTTAATGTTTTGGAAGCTGCTGGCTATACCCATGGCACCTACCCTACCCTCTTCCTCCTTGGCCAGCAGCTCCACCTTCCATCCGGTCCTCGTCTGTATCTGGTTCTGGAAATTTTGGCTATTTGTAGCATTTCTTGTCGCTTCCGTGGCCACGATCCTGACTCGATCATCTACGACACCAAAATCTTGACACGTCCTCTTAAACCGCCGTAACGCTATGACAACCTCTTCAATGACGGTTTGTGGTATTGGGATCTTCTTGCCATTCGGGTACTGAGCATCGTAGAGTGAGATACCACAACGATCTTGATAGATAGTGGGTAATATTCGAGCAGTGGGCGGGGATAAATCTGTAATTGAGAAACGAATTCCATTGCTACGGTAGTAGAGACACCGTCAGTCACAGAAAATCAAAAGCGTACTTGAAAGACTACGGTTCGAGTGGGAAAGCTGCTTTGTACCTCCCCATGTCGACCAGCCCGTGGAAGTGCACATTGACATTGGGGGCACCCATTGTCGAGACTATCAGTCCTGTGTATCTCTATGCTCACTGGGGAAACGTAATCGAGCAGAACCTGTTCGACGTGTTCTGTCTGATAAGTAGATATCATAGGGCTTCAAGATTTCCATTGCTTTGAACATCATTTCTATAGTCCGAGTCCCAATGTGATTGAAACCATTAGGTTGGGGGTTGCCCTACACATGCTCGGCCAATTTCTTGAACGTCAAAGTTTTGCTAAACGCTTCCGCACCCACGCTTTCTTAACCTATTCGACAACTCATTACGACGAGTCATTCTTCATCGAAAATATAGTCCAAAGACAAGTCCTTGCTTGACGTATACTGACTACAGTCATGAGCACTTCAAAACGTCAATGGAACTCATCCGCAAACAAAGAGTTTGCGGCAACTGATTGCCGTTATCTACACAATTAAGTCACACCCCCAGTACCTTTTTGGTCGTCGTGGTATCCCTTCTTCCCCCTTTCCAGGCTTCTTCCCCTTTGACATCTTGTTTTTGATACTAGACGGAACAGCATATTGTCCTTGACTCATGTACTTATCGTAGTCTTCGCGAGTAAGAACAGGCTGTGATGTGCCAGAACCCCAGTGAGTGTGATACTGAAGGCTCCCAGGAGATTGGGAGGTATTGGATGCCATATGCTCAGGGTTGTCTCGAGTGGGTATGGGTTTATCGATTGAGCTGTTACCGTGCAGGCGGGATACACTACTGTTGTCTATGATAAGAGAAGTAGGTACTTTTGGATCTTGAGAGATATCCTCTTCGTCTCCGTAGTCGCTTTTGTACGCTTCGTCGTTGGGATCGAACATGTAACCTACAGGATGTGAATCTGGTGGAAGATCTTCGTCTACAACGTGAGCCACAGAGCTTTTTCTGAAGGCCCAACCTGATGGCCCAGCATCTGCCGGCGGTTCCCTCTCCAAAGCGCGAAACGGATCTTCAGCTTCTAGCTCACCGCAAAGCTTCATATTGGCAAGCACGGCGGGATCTGTCTGGGTACAACCCCAACACCGACCCCTCTCTTCGACAACAAGCCATTCCTCAGGTGAGCCTTGGCGCTCAACAGATGTGTATGTTGGCGAGTCATAGTCTATTGAGAAGAGGACGTTAGTCACACTGAGGTAGGGTCCTTGGATAGCACCACTCACGGCCACACACGCTCCAGCGTGTTTTCTGTTTGAAATAACTTATAGGCGAATCTGGATTGGAAGGCACAGGCCTAACAGGAGCAGCCAGTTCTTTATCCTCCATTAGGCGCTTAATCTGATCGTCCAGGTGTATGCACTCAAGGCATTTCCTGTCACCATGATTGATTACGACATCCTCCTCCTTCATAGAACAGTCCTTGTCGAAATGCTCTGAAGAGGAACAAGGAATCTCATGGACTTCTTCGTCTCCACATGCATATATGTCAGTGTGTTTGTTGCACATGTCGAAGGGTTATTTGTATCGGGTGTCGCTGTTTTCAGGTTTGCATGGGCTAAGACGATGTGATCCAATATCAGGAGGCCGGCCAGAGGCTATCGCTGATCTTGTCTCGTGCTTGTTCCAGTATTTCTTTTGAAGTACTAAGTTCGAGTAGGTGGTTGCCCAAAGCATTTCGTCGATTCACTTATGAGTCTTCGATTAAGCAAAATCACACCTTATTATGAAACAGCATTTCCAAGCCCTGGCCTGATCGGCACCCCGAAGCTCCTCGCTGCTCAATGAATCATAAAATGAGAAATACATGCAGTTAAGCCGCAGTCATCGTCTCCCCGTTTTTAGTAAACTTGTATTGATGGGGAAATTCGAAGATACTCGCTAGTAACCATGGATCGTCTCCCAGCCGTTACATAGCTTTAGTGAGCAATAAGAGAAGATATTTTGTTAGACTAAAGAAGCGGAGATCTCTCGATAGCAATGGAAACTGAGTTTATAGTAAATAGCAAGTCCACAATGGAGCTGAGCCTGCTCTCAGAGCATATACCGGAAAGAAGGCCCATAATTCTCTTCAGCAACCGCGCTTTCTCCAGCCGCCGACTTTTCGGTTCCACTGACCCTCATCTTGGCATGAGAGCCATACTGCTCGTCCAGTTTCTTGTTCTCCCGCACCAGGAGGAGCCTCAACCCTAGTGCCAAACAGGCGGTGAAGAAGGTGAATGCTGCGCAAATCGACACGCCTTTGATGTACCTTGGAGAGTCGGTCGTTTTGAAAATGTTTGTGCCGAGGAGCGGACCACACTGTCCAATTGCATTGAGCAGCGCAATACCAGTACCTCGACGTGTGTCGGTCCCTTGATTGTCTTGAACGGATGAGTTAAAACTCGTCGCGATACGGATTATGATGCGCCTTGACTTACTGAGTACCCACGGTAGGATGTTCGCAACTACTCCAATATAAACATCTACCATGAGGACTTGTGGGAATACTGGTTGAACTCACTTGAGGGAAAGATTCCAGCAGCTGCCAGGAAAACCTAGGGAATACAATTCAAAACCGATCGAGAATAAGATAGCATGCACGTACCCCGAAGTACCGCACACCGACTGACTTGCAAGTAGCAAGCAAAACATAGCCGATTCCACCAATGGTAGAGAGGAACATGATCATATATCCTCTCCTACAAGGTTTGGGAGTTAGTGTTGCTCTATGAGGATAGATTCATGAGGTACGAATAATGTACGCAGAGTATATACTCCCAATACGTGTCTCAAGGCTCATGATCAGGTCTGGATTGGGTATGAACAACTCTGAAAACATCCTTACTGCTGAATTCTGTCCGCCAGGTATGTCGAGAATATGGTGATAAGAAATGATAGGAAGAAAGGTGGTGCGGTCAGACCTTGGGAGTGGATTGCAGTAAACCCCATGTCTAGTAATATAGTTGGCAGGAAAACTGAAGTGACGGCGACATGTCAACATGAACATCCATCCTGTCACATTCTGAAGGGTGCACAATACCTGGCAGAGACGAGAAGCCGACATTTGTACTGAAGTACATAAACTTGAATGACGTTAGCGAAATGCTAATCCAAAACAGAGCTTGACTTCTCCCAAGGAGTGCATAGTCAAGGGATGGTTCCATCTTACCGCTGTGAACCAGCATTTAGTATCCAATAAAGCGGCACCAACATCTTTCCATACGATGCCACCTACTCTTTTAGCATCCCCCACCTGCCTCACACCTCTTGCCTTTGCAACAAGTTTCTCCTGTTCATTCAGAAAACGTGCCTTATCCGGGGCATCCGGCAAGAAGATGAAGGCAACTGCAGCCATGACGACTGTGGGAAGCCCTTCGACCAGGAACAACAGGCGCCAATTCGCCAGATGAGAGTGCCCCGAAGTTATTCCGTATGCCAAAGCACCTAGCAACCATTTAGCCATGCTCGGTCGAAGATTGAAAGATTCAGGCTGTCCACACCAGCGAAACAATTTGCTAGGGGAGCCGCGGCCAAGAAGATACCGCAGCGCAAGCCCAGTTCATGCCTTAGATAAAAGAAAGACAGAAGATAAGGTATCCCTGGCCCAAACCCAGCTTCGAAAATACCAAGGAAGAAACGGCAAGCCATTTCTCCTGCCCATGACTGAGTTGCAGATTGCAAAGTAGCAATCAAGCCCCAGCAGAGAACAACAAAAGCACACCACATATGGGGAGGAACAACTTTCCACATCAGGGTAAGAGGTTCGAAGAGAATGTAGGAGATGTAAAATATTGTTAGAAGCCAGTTGTACCGATTTCCGGTAAGCTTCAGCTCCTTTTGCATTCCTGCGATTCTCGCATTACTATAGGTGCTCAGTGTTGATCCATTACATGTAGATGTTCTGACACGTTGGAACCTGCCCTGTGAACATGGCTTACTCACCCTATGTTCGAACGATCAAGAAAAGCAAGGAGGTCTGTCCTAAGCATTTAGCACAAGTCCCACGTTTCCTAGCCAGCGCACTTATGGCGAGATACGAACATAAAGCAGAGACCAGTGGAATGACATGCCAGTCAAGCTTTCTTCTAACCACATTTTCGATCCTTGGAGGGATATGCCGCTGATTGGGATTCTCCAGCTCAGTTTCTGCGTTCGTCCCTTGAAGAATCGCATGCTCTTTGGGATCTTCGACGTAAGCCGTCGTTGTTGCCGGCGCGACTCGGTCAACCTTGTCTAAGAAATGCATTGCGAAAGATTGGTTTATAGAATGGGTAAATGCAATGATAGAGATCAGTGTCAGCGTGAGTTCTTGTACCACATATGGAGCTCAGTAGTGGGTTTATGAGCAGTTCAAGAGCTGTCATCGCTGCCAGTTTTTGTACGACTCTGGAGTGCATGAGACCGAGTGCATGCCTTAAGCTAAGGTAATGCGGACGTTCACTCCTGCGGGGTTGGTGTACGACCGTGAATGCAAACCGTACCATCGCCGATCAGCGATCGAGGGTGTATACTGCACTATCCGTAGAATTTCCTGTTGATTATAATTTGTATCTCAGATGGCGAAGTCGTCAAGCTTGTGAGGTTCTTGGGATATGTAATATTCTAAACATCAGTGAACTTAGAGTAATAGCTTACGCCGCCGGTCTCCTAAGGTCGGATGGACTTGGCAGCTCCTTGATTCGGTCACCGCCTAAGATATTATACACGATAGACTGCACTTCGCCTCAGTAAGCTACCTAGTAACCACAGGTTCTAAAATCACACGTGTTAATTCCCAACGCTCCGGAATGCATTTTACAAAAGTCAAATTCTGCCCCTTTAGAGCTCACTGGTTACGTTGGAGAATCTGAGTAGCGTGTCAGTGAACGGCGAAGTATGGAGTATGGGTGACACTGGTATCCTTACTCGTTCTTCTCCAGCTTTGTTTTCCAGAATATTGGATTGGTGTCCTTGGTTATGATTAGCGTAAATTCATAATTCCGGATATGGTCGGGAGCGCTCACGTTGAATCCATGCTTAACCCACCCGTCCTCCTTGACATGATACAAATTGATGAATCCTCCTGAGTAAGCATCCCTGTGCGTGGCTGCCAGAATGCTTCTTCGCCCCAACTCCAAGGCCTCTGCTTCCTTCAGATCATAATGATATTCGGCATCTAGCACTCCATATGCAAACGTTTGTCCTGAACCCACACAGAAAAGGTTCCCTGCAAGTCGTGTACCGTCGGAGTCAATGTAGTAAAGCGCAGGACCTTCCTGTGGTGTCACACCAGCGCACATTGTTCCCATGCTGAGACCCATGCCTTTGTAAGAGTAAACGAGATTCGAGAGAATTTTTGAGGCGGCGGCCACTGATATTCGGCGCTTGTGGCGGAGTTCATGTAATCGACATTGCATGCCAAGATAAGCAAGCCAGTATTGACAGTCCTATTGAATAAGATGAGATGGAGCCCTATTAACTGCCTAGTTCAAGTAGGCTTACCGCAGCACCACCAGCCATTGTCCCTAACAGACAGTTGTTGATTTCAATCACTTTTTTGACCGTTTGGCTCGCAATCCAGTTTCCAGCTGTAGCTCTTGAATCTGTAGCGACAATGATACCGCCTTGGAACCGAAAGGCCAATGTAGTAGTACCGTGTGCAAGCTTGATGGGGCAACTTGAATTCGCGTGGTCGTCTGTCGTTGCACGAAGAAAGGCGGCTGGCTAATTTCGTTGTTAGCCACCAGCAGCACCAGAGTAGAACCACCGTAATGACAGCGGGAGTAACAGAGGAAACCCACATCCGGCATCGAAGGTAATGCGAATCTTAGTGATAGTGGAGGTGTTGCTTCTGATAGCTCCCGTTGCTCCTCCCAAGAGTAACCCTCTTGATGGTATGCTGGCCGACTGTAGTGTGCCACAAGTGTGTCCATGGTGGCTGTGTTATGTAGATTTGAAAGACTTCAGAGGACCTTGAGAAGAATAATACAAGTAAAGAAGGAGATGGGGGTTTTGTTGAGCTCTTCCAGGCAAGCTCATCACGTATGCACATGAACTAGAAACGCGCTAAGGCAGCTGAGTCATCGAATCTTTCCGCTCGAACATTGCGGCTCTGATTTTGACTGCGCCATATTCACCAAGCTCCACTTCAAACCTCCACCTTTCTGAGCAACACCTCTGGCATATTTCGGCACGAAAGTAATCTGAAAACATCAATACAGTGCGACATTACAAGGACAACTCGAAACAACCTGCAGATCGAGATTGGCAGCCTCTGCCTTCCCCACCCCCTCCTCCCACAATGGCCGTGGAAGTGACACTCAATACGCCGCTTGCTGAAGCGCTCGGCAATGTGGTTCAGCCAAAGCTATCGGAGGTTGGATGGAGTACTGGCGGGCTTGACGACTCAGCTCTTGGAGAATATATCATCCTGATGTTAGTAAACGGCAAGACGCAAGAACAGATCGCTGCGGAGCTCTCAAATGACCTACTGAACCTCGGACCGGACGACTCTGGAGCTACAGACTTCTCTAAATGGCTATTCGAACAGGTAGAGCTGTTAAACAGCCAGCTGAGTGGAAGCCAGGCGCCGCAAGGACCTTCGACACAGCCAGGGCAAGCCATACAATCATATCTCGACGACGGGAGTTTGGCACGGAGAGCGAGCGGACAATCTGGGAGTCAAGGTACTCTTGACGCAGACATGGGAGAAGCTATGGATGACGTTCAAGAGGGAAATATGTACGTGACTTTCCACATAGCGCATCTTCTCGCGCCGGTATCACTAACATGGTTACACAGACCGACTGGACCAAAGTCAATGCGCAACGGCGGTAGGAATGGCAATAAGAGGCTAATGGGGCAGCTCTCGAAGGCGATGGATAGGTCTAACGATGCTGTACTCCACCGCGTTAGGCCTGAGCAAGGCACAGAGCGTATCAACATGCACAATAGACAACCGCCAAAGGGTCCACGGAATGATCGGTCCCGAAATACCAGGGTGCTGCCAAATGGGAGACCGATGGGTATGCAGAACGGGCCCATGCCGAACGGTGGATTTAGCACTCCGCTACTGCAGATGACACCGCAGCAGCAGATGTCATTGATCCAAATGTACGAAGAGCAGGCGCGCATGATGTCTCATATCTTTTCTCCGCAGCAACAGCAACAGTTTATGCCGGGGTTAGCGCAACCGGCAATCAATCCAGCTTTCCACAATGGTCATCCCCAAGCTGCTCAGCCAGGACGGTCGCTTTTTGAACGAGTCGAGGGCAATCCGCAGCGGCAGAATGGTGGATTCAATAAGCGTTCGCAGCAAAACGGCGGGCCATTTCACACAAGAAATCGGCTAGACGCTGCCAACGTCACTCAATCGCTCCAGACACCTAATAACGGTGATCTGTCATCTTCCATGGAGGTGGAGGACTCCCAAACCAACCCGTCAGAAACATCTACGGACACCATCTGCAAATTCAATCTAAGTTGTACCAAGAAAGACTGCCCTTTCGCGCATCAGTCACCCGCCGCCCCTCTTGGAACTACCATTGATGTCAACGACCATTGTCCTTTTGGCGCAGCCTGCAAGAATCGAAAATGCGTAGCCCGTCATCCCTCGCCAGCCCAGAAAGCCGTACACCACGCGGAGCAAGAGTGCAAGTACTTCCCTAATTGCACAAATCCTTCATGTACGTTCCGTCATCCCACCATGCCGATGTGTCGCAACGGCGCAGATTGTACGAGAGAAGGCTGCCGATTCACACATGTCAAGATAATGTGCAAATTCAATCCTTGTCTGAACCCAACGTGTCCTTACAAACATATTGAGGGGCAGAAGAGAGGCGCGTTTGACGATAAGGTGTGGGTCGCAGAAGGTGATCAAGAGAATGGTCATGTTAGTGAGCGGAAGTTCATAGATGACGAGATGGTTGGGGAGGAACTGATAGTATCCGGAAACCAAGCGCATGGAAGCCAGCCGTCGAGCTTAGGTGCTGAGGTTGTCACTTGATTTCTATTCCTTTAAATGTATAGACACGGTGTCTCGTGCGAGGTGGATCGGAAGTCGACGGGGCTCGCCTTGATATGGAATGATTCGCTGTGTTAGGCATTGGAGAATGGCGTTGGGGGTTTATGGAAGGCTCGCTTCTATGTAGACGAGATGAAACAATTTTGAGACTTACAGCATCTTGATTAACCTGGTAGTATCTTACGATTACCGTCATTTGATTGTAATACTGCGTGCCAACAATAGCGCCATCGTTGTTTAATTACCGCAACGTAAGTCCATGGCTGTAGTTGCTTTGAAACAGGGCATCAAACTGCTCCGCACGTGATGTCGGCCTAGGCTCTGAGTTCGCTCCGATCCAGGTCATCGATTACACAGTAGATCCAAAAATATCCCTGCAAGAGCATTCGAGACCTGCAGATGAAGAAGAATTTGAGGTTTGCTTCCTTATGCAGAGATCAACTTTCTCATCAAAGACTCCGGCGAACGTACTAGAAGTCCTGTTGAATAAATGTTACACTACTCCTGCATGTCAAAGACGCCCTTGGCGTCGCTTCTATACCGCCGAATCGAGTGCATCCAATATCAGTAATGAAGCTACGAACATTGCGGTGCTCGGAGGGGGTATCACGGGCCTGGCAAGCGCATACTTTCTTACTCGGCAGCTACCAGAAGCCAGGATTACGCTCTTCGAGAGCACATCCAGACTCGGGGGCTGGCTACGGTCAAAAAAGGTCGACGTAGGCCACGGCAACGTTGTATTCGAGCAAGGACCACGCAACCTTCGTCCCAATGTACCCAATGGATTAATGACGCTGGATCTGGTGTGTTTATCGAAATTAGTACCAACTTAAATGTGCTAATCGCAAACACAAGGTCCATGAACTTGGACTTGAGGATCGAATTATTATGACCTCCAAGAACTCTGTTGCTGCTCAGAATCGATTTCTGTACTATCCAGACCATCTTGTGCGCATGCCGGGACCCGGAAGTTCTTCGCTCCAGAGTTTTTTTAGCCTGGCGACCGAGCCTGTGTTCAAGGGTATCATTTCTGGGATGTATGGGGAGTTCTTCAAGCCAAACCGCCCAGGCGATCTCGAGGATGAATCCGTTGGATCCTTTCTTTCTCGACGCTTTGGGCCTCCTATAGCAGATAATCTTGCCTCTGCAATTCTACATGGCATCTACGCAGGTGATGTGTATCAACTGAGCGTACGAAGTATTCTGCCTTATCTTTGGAACACTGAGTCCAGATATCAATCTATAATCAAGGGGGCGTGGAGCCGCGCACTTGGGGGCCCAGTTCCCATGGCAGACCAAGACATCAAGCTAATCCAAGATCTTGCAAATCGGCCTCTGGCAACAGCAAAGCTAGAAGCCATCAAAAAGTCAAGTGTCTTTACATTCAAACACGGTATTGGTGAACTCGCTGAAACGCTGGAAGCTAAACTTCAAGAAAGCCCGAACGTGGATATACAGCAACAAACTGCAATTGAAGAATTGAACTTAGATACAGAAGGTCCAAGTACAATGGTATATAACCACATAACCCATCTTTCTGCCATTGAAAGCTTTATATCTTAGTCCACTATCTTCATGATGTCTTGATTCTGACTTCCACGGATTTATAGATTAAGCTCTCGACTTGCACATACGATGGTTTGAATGCTATTCGATCCAGCAACAACACGTTCACCCATGTAATTTCAACAATTTCTAGCAAAAATCTCTCCCAGATAGTTCGGCCTGCTAGTAGCCTTTCGATATTTTCTCAAACACCCTCGGTCACAGTCATGGTCGTCAACCTTTTCTACTCCAATCCCTCGCTTCTACCCGTGCATGGATTCGGCTACCTCATTCCACGCTCCGTTCCATTCACAGCAAACCCCGAACTCGCACTTGGTGTCGTGTTTGACTCTGATGCGGCCATCGGCCAGGACGATATACCCGGGACTAAAGTCACAGTCATGCTGGGCGGCCACTGGTGGGACGGCTTAGAGAGCTATCCAGACGAAGAGGAAGGTGCTAGCATGGCAAAAGCGCTTCTGAAACGGCATTTAAACATTGCCGAGGAGCCGCAAGCCGTCAACGTAGGGTTGCAGAAGGATTGTATCCCGCAGTATACCGTGGGGCATGAGCAACGGATGTGGAAGGCTAGTGAAATGCTGGAGCGATTCCAAGGAAGACTGCGTGTTGCAGGAAACAGCTACACGGGTGTAGGATTGAACGATTGCGTCAGAGCGGCAAAGGACGTCGTTACCAAGCTCGTGGACGGAACGGGAAGAACTGGACTTGAAGCGTTCGTTGGAGGCCGGAAGTGGTCCTGGGTCCACGTCAAGCCTGTGAAATAAAAAAATTAACATTCGGATCTGGATATAGAGCATACGCAGTTGGAGGAGGCTCATGGGCGCCACAACGTATTTAAAACTCTTTTTCTGTAAAGCAGCCCTGATGCATTAACTTACAAGCACATACGGCGGTGGGATCCGGTTCGGACGCCGCCTCTTGGGGTATTAAATGGGTTCTCCCATTTGAATATAAAGCAGAGGAACTTCGAACATATAAGTATCGGGGACTTTAGAGCATGTATCAAACTAGCAGCGCATCCTCAATCTATGTACATAAATCCAGCGTTACATAGATGGAAAAGTTAGCACAAGATAGTTCTATCTTCTATGCTTCCATACTTTAAACGGAAAGCTAAAACCCTGGTATGCCCCATGGCATACCATGACCAGACTCCTATAGCGTACGATAGCAGAGATTCATCCCGGGGTATCCCACCGCTATACTCCTGTCGCATAAGACATAAACGCCGTCGCCAACCATGAAACCGAGATTTATGCTTGGCCCGCAGTGGACCGTCTATGTTCTATCGCGCCGGTGCTCCTGCCCGTCATAGGCAACGGTTCATTAGCACATCAGCTATCACCGTCGACCTGGACTTTCCGCTCCCCCTGCGCATCAAACCCTAGCGAATCCAGCTGCCGAATGAGCTCGTTCATTTTGATGACCTTTTCGAACTGCTCCGGAAGGAGGCTTTCGCCTTTATCTTTCTTTTCTCTCAATTCCCTCGCCTGCCGTAGTTTTTTCTTCAGGTTCCGCGCTTG
>JAABUW010001574.1_pt1 | contig 37551 bp, 33 predicted proteins | sample 5560081 | NCBI WGS metagenome assembly JAABUW01 (sample SAMN10711882, study PRJNA513363) | rock metagenome | isolation source: Antarctica rocks | place: Antarctica: Victoria Land, Knobhead sud | reverse complement strand
AGTCGGGGGAGGCCGTGCTCGCCCACCCCAGATGCTGCACGGCATACCAGGTCCGGTCGGACACCGGCCTCGCGGGCGAGTCGGCGATGATCGCGCACTGCGCGGCGCCGAGTAGCTCGTGCCTGGACGTCGGTGGGTGCTCGATCGCCTCGACGACCCGATGGACCCCGGTGATGCTCATCCCTGCACCCTCCACGAGCGCCCGGATGAGCCGCAACCGCTCGCTGTGGGACTCGGCGTACTCGGCCCGGGTCGCGCTGAGCCGCACACCGACGGGGAGCAGGCCTTCGCGTAGGTAGTACTTGACCGTGGCGATCGGAACCCCGGTCTGCGTGCTGAGCTCGGAGAGCTTCATGAAACCTCCTTGACAGGAAGAGTCATACTATCCACTATTGGGGAGTACAACTATCTAATGCTCGAGGAGCATGTCATGGCACGGACCAACGGTCGGATGACCCACTCGCACGACGAAGCGATCGGGGTGTTCCTCATCGGGATGCGGCTCAACCAGTGGTGGCGGTTCGACCGGTGGATGCCCACCTTCCTGGCGATGCCGGGGATGCTCGTCGAGCTCTACCGCAACAAGGCCGCGGCGGAGCGCGGCGAGGCCGAGGACCTCGGCTTCCTCGGCGCCCGCACCCTTCTCGGCCCCGGAGGACCCACGGTGGTGCAGTACTGGCGCAGCACTGAGGACATCTACCGGTATGCCGGGTCGTCGGCACTCGGGCACCGGCCCGCCTGGACCGCGTTCAACGCCCGGGCGCGCAGGGCGGCGGGGGCGGTCGGGATCTGGCACGAGACGTACGCCGTGCCCGCAGGTGGCCACGAGAGCGTCTACGTCGACTGCCCGCCGATGGGGCTGGCCGCTGCGACGTCGGTGGTGCCGGCCGCCTCGAGCAAGGCACGGGCGCGACTGCTTTTGGCGCCCGCGACGGGCACGACGCACGGTGACGCAGCGTTGACCTCGAAGCGGATGGTGAGCCCGTCTTGGGAGAGGCGACCCGGCGGTCGCCGACCGTGACCTGTCCTAGTAGACCACCACATGGTCGCCGACCATCACCTGGTCGAACAGCCACGCGATGCCGTCGAGGTCGCGGACGTTGACGCAGCCGTGCGAGGCGCCGACGTAGCCGCGGGCGGCGAAGTCGGACGAGTAGTGGACGGCCTCGCCACCGCTGAAGAACATCGAGTAGGGCATCTTGGAGCCGTAGATCGTCGATGTCCAGTCGCGGTTCATGCGGTAGACCGAAAAGTCTCCCTCACGGGTGGGGTTGTTCTCCGACCCGAAGCGGACGTCCATCTTGCGCTGGGCCTGGCCGTCGACGACCCAGGTCATCGAGCGGGTCGCCTTGCTGATGCAGATGACGTGGCCGGTCAGGCACCGCGGGTCGAGATCGGCGATGACGACGGGTGGCGGCATGGGCTTGACGTTGTTCAGCTCGTCGGTCGTGGGTGCGCGTGTCATCGCACCGAGCCGGTCGATCGTGCGCTGGTCGACCTCACCGGTGACGGGGATCCCTCGCTTGTCCTGAAACGCCTTGACCGCGGCGACGGTCGGGTCGGCGTACGCACCCGTGGTGTCGCCACTCCACCAGCCGATCTGCTTCAGGCGTGCCTGAAGGTCCTTGACCGCCTCGCCGGTCGATCCGAGCTTCAGCAGGGCCGGCCCTGGAGTGAGGCGGTTGTGCAGCTCGTCGTCGGTCGGCTGGCGGGTCATGCCGTTCAACCGGTCCCAGGTCGCCTGGTCCACGGACCCGGTGGTGTCCAGGCCACGCTTGTCCTGGAAGCCGCGCACCCCCGCGGTGGTCGCCTCGGCATAGGTGCCGGTGACGTCACCGTCGTACCACTCGAGCTGCTTGAGGCGGGACTGGAGCTGGCGGACCTTGTCTCCGGTCGCGCCGGCGGTCATGAGGTACGGCGGCGCGGGCGCCTTGGTGGCCGTCGTGGTAGGGGCTGCGGTCGCTGCCAGAGCAGGGACGACGGTTGCCGACGGGGACGGGGTCGTCGGCGCGGCCGGCGCGGTGGTCGCTCGCGCGGTGGTGGCTTGCGCGGTGGTGGCTTGCGCGGTGGTGGCTTGCGCGGTGGTCGCTCGCGCGGTGGTGGCTGGCACAGTGGTGGTGGCCGTCGTGGTGGTGGCGGTCGTCGTCGATGGCGCGGCTGTCGTGGTGGTGGCGGTCGTCGTCGACGGCGCGGCTGTCGTGGTGGTCGTAACGCCGCCTGCGCTCGATGACGAGCCGGGTGATGCCGCGGGTGCGGCGGCGCTGGGAGCGCTGGGCCCACAACCGCTCAGCGCCAGGGAGGCGGCGGCCAGGCCTGCGGCGAGACTCGCGCGTGTCTTCACGTGGTCCTCTTCTGTCTGGATGGGCAGGCCCGGTGCGACGCCTGGCGGAGGGAGCTGGTCACTGTCAACGAAGTCGATAATGTCGTAAAGGTTGGCCCGTGTCCGGGCCGGTTATCGATTCGTGTTGTTACAACTGTTGCCTACGGCCCTGTTCGTCCGGTTCGCGGGAGTTTACCCCTGGTGGGGGTTCTGGGCGCGGCGCAACACTTCGGTGAGTTTGTTGGCTCCGGCCACCACCGTCGCCGCGTGCAGGCGCCCCGGTTGGCGCGACAGGCGCTCGATCGGCCCGGAGATGGACACGGCGGCGACGACTCGACCGGAGGGACCGCGGACCGGAGCGGAGACGGAGGCCACGCCGGCCTCCCGCTCGCCGACACTCTGCGCCCAGCCCCGACGCCGCACGGCGGAGAGGGCCGTGGCGTTGAACCTGGCGCCCTGGAGGCCGCGGTGGAGCCGGTCGGGCTCCTCCCAGGCGAGCAGGATCTGGGCCGCCGAGCCGGCCAGCATGGAGAGGCTGGCCCCTACCGGGATGCTGTCGCGCAGGCCGATGGGGCGCTCGGCGGCCGCGACGCAGATCCGTTGCTCACCCTGTCGGCGGAAAAGCTGCGCACTCTCGCTCGTGTGATCCCGCAACGCACCGAGCACCGGACCGGCGGCGGCGAGCAGCCGGTCCTCACCGGCGGCGGAGGCGAGTTCACCGAGCCGGGGCCCAAGGACGAACCGACCCTGCATGTCCCGCGTCACGAGGCGGTGGTGCTCGAGGGCGACGGCGAGGCGGTGCGCCGTCGGTCGAGCGAGTCCGGTGGCCCCGACGAGCTGGGCAAGGGTCGCAGGCCCGGCCTCGAGGGCTCCCAGCACGGTGGCCGCCTTGTCGAGAACGCCGACACCACTGGAACTGTCCATGCAGTGATACTGCCGTCTCATGACCTGAGACACAAGTTCACCGACTCGTGCGTGTGTTGCACCCTGACGAGGAAGGTTCTCAGCACGGAGGGGGATGGACATGTCAGGCACTCTGGCGGAGAAGGTGTGGCAGGCGCACGTCGTGCGCCACGCCGAGGGCGAACCGGACCTCCTCTATATCGACCTGCACCTGCTCCATGAGGTCACCAGCCCCCAGGCGTTCGACGGTCTGCGGCTCGCGGGCCGCACGGTCCGTCGCCCCGAGCTGACGCTCGCCACCGAGGACCACAACGTCCCCACGACGCCGGGGCCGATCACGGACGAGGTGAGCAGGACCCAGGTCGAGACCCTTCGCCGCAACTGTGAGGAGTTCGGGGTCCGCCTCTACCCGATGGGTGACACCGACCAGGGCATCGTGCACGTGGTCGGACCCCAGCTCGGGCTCTCCCAGCCAGGCATGACCATCGTCTGCGGCGACAGCCACACCTCCACCCACGGCGCGTTCGGGGCACTGGCCTTCGGCATTGGGACCTCCGAAGTGGAGCACGTGCTCGCGACTCAGACCTTGCCGCTCAAGCCGTTCAAGACCTTGGCCGTCAACGTCGAGGGGTCCCTGGCCGACGGGGTCACGGCCAAGGACATCGTCCTCGCCGTCATCGCCGAGATCGGCACCGCCGGCGGACAGGGCTACGTCATCGAGTACCGCGGAGGCGCCGTCGAGGCGCTGTCGATGGAGGCGCGGATGACCATCTGCAACATGTCGATCGAGGCGGGCGCCCGGGCGGGCATGATCGCCCCGGACCAGACGACCTTCGACTACCTCCAAGGGCGTCCCCATGCGCCGCGCGGCGCGCACTGGGACGCGGCGGTCGAGGACTGGAAGAAGCTGCGCTCGGACGACGACGCGGTCTTCGACCACGAGGTGCACTTCGATGCGGCCAGCCTGACCCCCTTCGTCACGTGGGGGACCAACCCGAGCCAGGGGCTCCCGCTCTCGGAGAGCATCCCCGACCCCGAGACCTTTGCGGACGAGGGGGACCGGGCGGCCGCCCTGCGAGCGCTGGCCTACATGGGCCTCGAGCCGGGCACCCCGCTGCGCAAGGTCAAGATCGACACGGTCTTCGTCGGCTCGTGCACCAACGGGCGGATCGAGGACCTGCGCGCCGCCGCCGACATCATCCGAGGTCGCCAGGTGGCTGAGGGCGTCCGCATGCTCGTCGTGCCCGGCTCCGCGAAGGTCCGGCTCCAGGCGCAGGCCGAGGGCCTGGATGCCGTCTTCACCCGGGCCGGCGCCGAGTGGCGGCTGGCCGGTTGCTCGATGTGCCTCGGCATGAACCCCGACCAGCTCGCGCCGGGGGAGCGCAGTGCCTCGACGTCGAACCGCAACTTCGAGGGACGCCAGGGCAAGGGCGGTCGCACCCACCTGGTCAGCCCGCTCGTCGCCGCCGCGACAGCGATCCGCGGCACCCTGTCGTCTCCCGCCGACCTCGCGAAGGCCTGAGCCATGGACGCGTTCACCACTCACACCGGCACCGGTGTCCCGTTGCGGCGCAGCAACGTCGACACCGACCAGATCATCCCCGCGGAGTACCTCAAGCGGGTCACCCGCGACGGGTTCGAGGACGGCCTCTTCGCCGCCTGGCGTCAGGACGAGGTATTCATCCTCAACAACCCCCGGTATGCCGCGGGGTCGGTTCTGGTGGCAGGCCCCGACTTCGGCACCGGGTCGAGTCGCGAGCACGCGGTGTGGGCGCTGATGAACTACGGCTTCCGCGCCGTCATCTCGTCGCGGTTCGCCGACATCTTCCGTGGCAACAGCGGCAAGCAGGGCCTGCTGACGGCGCAGGTCGCCCAGGACGACGTCGAGCTGATCTGGAAGTACCTCGAGAACGAGCCGGGTGCGGAGGTGACCGTCGACCTCGTCTCTCGAACCGTGACGGCCGGCGAGATCGTCGCTCCCTTCGAGGTCGACGACTACACGCGCTGGCGCCTCCTCGAGGGTCTCGACGACATCGGGCTGACGCTGCGTCACGAGGTCGACGTCACCGAGTTTGAGCAGAGACGCCAGTCCTACAAGCCGGTCACGGTCTGACCCGAGGCCTCGACACGCCGTCTGCGGCGTGTCGAGGGAAGTATTACCGCCGGGCAGCCGCCGACTGGTCGGTCCCCGCTGACGGCAGGGCGCGATGCCCTGCCACCACGCCGACGCCAAGAGTTTCTTGGGTTCTGTTCTCAGCGGATCCGCTTGTGCCACAACAGGTCTCGAACGTCGGTGGCGCACGAATCAGCGGGTGTGACGTCGATGCGGGCTGACCTCCGGTCAGCGGACCGCACCGGCCCAGAGGTTCTTGAGACGCCTAGAGGCGCCCAAAGGTGTTGGGGGACAACGCAATGGGGACCCATTGGTGGTGGACTCTGAAGCCGAAGGGCTCTAACGTCTGCATCAAGCCGGAAACGGTTCCGGAACCACACGACGTCGAGCGGACTGCTCGACGGCACATCCCGCTGGAGGGAAAGACGTGAACAAGGCAGAGCTCACCAGTGCGCTCGAGACGAAGCTCGGCAGCAAGAAGGCCGCTAGCGACGCACTCGAAGCCGTCCTCGACGTCATCATCCGCGAGGTCGCCAAAGGCGGCAAGGTCGGCATCACCGGCTTCGGCACCTTCCAGAAGGTTGCCCGCGACGCTCGCACCGGGCGCAACCCGCGCACCGGGCAGACCGTGAAGATCAAGAAGACGACGGTGCCGCGCTTCCGCCCGGGCACCGCGTTCAAGGCCGTCGTCGCCGACCCGCGCAAGCTGCCGAAGGCCGCGGCTGCCGGAGCTCGTGCTGCTGCCGGATCGGTGACCCGGGCTACCGCCTCGGCCCAGAAGTCGGCTCCTGCCAGGACCGCGTCGAAAGCCGCCCCGGCGAAGAAGGCAGCGCCGGCAAGCGGCGCCGCCAAGACCGCTGCCGCGAGGACCGCCGCGACGAAGAGCGCTCCGGCCAGGACCGCTGCCAAGAAGTCCGCGGCGACGACAGCGGCTCCATCCCGGACCGCAGCCAAGAGCACCTCGAAGGCGGCAACGGCGAGGACCGCCTCGAAGGCCGCTTCGGCGACGAAGAAGACCACGGCGGCCAAGAAGTCCACAGCGGCCAAGACGGCGGCACCGGCCAAGAAATCGGCGACCAAGAAGACAACAGCCAGGAAGACGGCGGCCAAGAAGACTGCAGCCAACCGCTGACCCGGCGCAACGACTTCTGAGGGCTGGCCGCCGCAGGGTGGCCGGCCCTTGGCACGTTCTCGATCGGGCCGTCAACCGTCAGAGGATTGGTTCGCCGTCGCCGATCCCGACGACCCACAGCCGCGTGAGCGTCTCGCCCTCGATGTCGATGCTCACCCGCTGCCCGACGCGCAGGTTGCGCAACCCACTGTCGGCGAACACCTCGGCCGCAAGACCCTGTTGGCGCCCGTCGTCCAGCACCACGCTGCCCGCGCCGGTCGTCTCGTCGAAGGTGTGAACGCTCGCCTGCATGGAAACCACCGTAGCCGTCGACATTGCGTCTCGGCCCTCGAGGCGGGCGCAATCCACCCCCGAGGGGAGCGCGCCGGGTATGGCAGGTCGTCTCCAGCGCGGGGCGTCCAGGCTCGGGGCTGTCCAGAGCGCGGCTCCGGACCCCGCGCGTCATCCAGCTGGGCGTCGAGGAACGTCGCCGCTACCCGCGCCGGACGAGAACGGCGAGGTGCTCGCTCGCGGTCGACGCACGCCAGCCGTGAGAACCGGATAGCCCACGCTGTGCACCTGCCGTAGGAAGCAGTCAACGGATGTCGCACCGCGCGCGGGTCATTGGTCCTCGCATAGGGTGGTCCGTCGACCCGGCGACCACTTGGTCGACAACCTCGAGGGGGTCGGGGCCCGACTGGTCCCGCTGGCATCTTCGTCATGGTTGGCCGACACTCACGCGCCCCGGTCATGGGCCTCGTGTGCGCGGGGGGCGACGAGGTCGGCCAAGAGACGTGCGGTGCTGGGGCCCACCCCCAGGCACAGAACGCCACGCAGCGACTCCTCGTCGTCGACGTCGGTGCGCAGGTGGGGAAGGTCGAGCTCCAGCCGCACGTGCCCGGCACGCTCGTGAGCCGCGGCGGAGCCGGACCCGAAATGGGGGCGCAGCGCCGAGGGCCTGACCCCCGCCAGGAGGACGGTGCCCGTCCCCCCGGTATCGGGCACAAAGGACCGCCTGTGCCGTGACGCCAGGTGCAGGGCGGCAATCAGGTCTCCCGGCCGAACGGCCGGCACGTCCCCGAGCAGGACGCCCGTCGGTCCGTCACGGTGGCGGCGGCGCAGGTCGGACAGCCCCGCCAGGATCGCCGGGTTGAGCCCGGACCCCGGGTCGGGGACGACGTGGATGCCGAGGGCGGTCACCTGGCTCGCGATGCCCGGGTCGGAGGTGACGACGACGACCCGTTCGGCGGTGAGGGCCGCAGCCGCAGCGCTCACCGTGTCAAGGGCGACGGCGCTCGCCAAGGAGCCGTGGTCCACACCCTTGGGCGCGTTGAGCCTGCTCTTGGCCCGCGGCCCCCCCTTGACGGGAATGACGAGGTGCCAGGCGGCCCGGGCCGTCGTGACGTTCATCGACCCAGTTTCGCAGCACCGGCCTGCCCGCTCGACAGCGGCAGGAGCAGCGGCAAGGATGACCCGACGCGTCACGACCGGAAGGCGGCGCCCCGTGACACCTGCCCGACCGCGAGGCCGGCTCAACACGGCATACAGGATCGCCGCGCTGCTCGTGAAGCCGTTCATGACCGTCGCCACGAAGCGGGACTGGCGTGGGTGGGAGCACCTGCCGGCCGAGGGAGGGTTCGTCGTGACCCCGAACCACATCTCCTACTTCGACCCCTTGCCGGTCGCCCACTACCTCTTCGACGGCGGATGTGTCCCGTTCTTCCTCGGCAAGGAGTCCCTCTTCCGCATCCCCGTCCTCGGAAGACTGCTGACGGCATCCGGGCAGATTCCCGTCTACCGGCTGACCGGGCGGGCGGTGGACGCCTACCGCGCCGCCGTCGCGGGTGTCGAAGGCGGCAAGTGTGTCGTGATCTTCCCCGAGGGGACCCTGACGCGTGACCCCGACATGTGGCCGATGACGGGCAAGACGGGAGCCGCTCGCGTGGCGCTGGAGACGCGACGGCCGATCATTCCCTTGGCGCAGTGGGGTGCCCACGAGGTCATCGCCCGCTACGGAAGGTCGGTGCGGCTCGCGCCCCGCAGGACGATGCACGTGCTGGCCGGCCCTGCCGTCGACCTCAGCGACCTCTACGACCGGGAGCTGGACGTGGACACGCTGTCGCTGGCTACCGAGCGCATCATGGCCGCGATCACCTCGCTCGTGGAGCAGCTCCGCAGCGCGCGCGCCCCGGCCCTGCGCTACAGCTCCCGGGACCACGGGGAGCCCGAGATCGGCAACCCGGGCAGGCAGCAGCCATGACGAGGGCGACCGTGCTCGGCACCGGCAGCTGGGGGACCGCCTTCGCCGCGACGATGGCCGACGCCGGCACCGACGTCACGATGTGGGGCCGGAGCCCGGGCGTGGTCGCACAGATCAACGACGGCGTCAACGATGAGTACCTGCCAGGCATCTCGCTGCCGGGGATCCGGGCGACGAGCGACGCGGCCGAGGCCCTGCATCGCTCCGACATCGTCGTCCTGGCCGTGCCCTCGCAGACGCTGCGCGACAACCTCGCCGGCTGGGCCGAGCTCGTCCCGGGGGACGCCGCGGTCGTGTCGCTGATGAAGGGCATCGAGCTCGGGACGACGAAGCGGATGAGCGAGGTCATCGCGGAGGTCGGCCTGGTCGAGGCCGAACGGGTCGTGGTGGTCTCTGGGCCCAACCTCGCTCGGGAGATCGCCGAGAAGCACCCGGCCGCCAGCGTCGTCGCCTGCATCGAGGAGTCGACGGCGCAGCGGGTGGCGCGGGCGTGCGTGACGGCGTACTTCCGGCCCTACACCAATGACGACGTCATCGGGACCGAGCTCGGCGGTGCGGTCAAGAACGTGGTGGCCCTGGCCGTGGGCATGGCGGAGGGGATGGGGATGGGCGACAACTCCAAGGCCTCGCTCATCACGCGTGGCCTGGCCGAGACGGCCCGCCTCGGCGCAGCTCTCGGCGCGGATCCGGCGACGCTGATGGGGCTGGCCGGCGTCGGCGACCTCATCGCCACCTGCATGTCACCGTTGTCCCGCAACCGGACCTTCGGGATCAACCTCGGCCGGGGCATGAGTGTCGAGGAGGTCGTCAAGGTGACCAGCCAGACGGCTGAGGGTGTGAGGTCCTGTGAGTCGATCCTCCAGCTGGCCCACGACCACGGGGTCGACCTACCCATCGTCGAGGCGGTGGTGGGCGTCGTGCTTGGCCAGGTCACACCGCGGGGGATGGTCCGCGCGCTGATGGACCGGTCGCTCAGGTCCGAGGGCCGGGAGCGCTGACCCGTATGCCGTGGAAGGTCGCCGTCTGTCGGCGCGACGTCAACCGCGGTCAGGCGCGCAGCGCCCGGTCGAGGTCCGTCCAGAGGTCGTCCACGTCCTCGATGCCCACCGAGAGGCGAAGGAGGTTCTCCGGCACCGTCGGCGCCTCCGCGGCATACTTGCGCCGTCGTTCGATGAGCGACTCGACCCCACCGAGGCTCGTCGCGTCGAGCCACAGGCCACACCCGGCGGCGACGCGGTCGGCCGCGTCGGCGCCGCCGCGCACCTCGATGGCCACCATCGCGCCGCTGCCGGGGTACCGGGTCCGCTCGACGGCCGGGTGGTCGGCGAGCCGGCGGGCCAGCTCGGCGGCGTTCGCGCTGGACCGCTCGACCCGCAGGTGCAGCGTGCGCAGACCGCGCAGCGCGAGCCACACCTCCATGGGACCCGCGATCGCGCCGTGCATCGTCCGGTGGCGCGTCAGGGCGTCCAACAGCTCTGGTCCACGGCCGCCCGGCGCCGTGACGGTCGCGCCGAGGACGACGTCCGAGTGGCCGGAGAGATACTTCGTCACCGAGTGGGCGACGAGGTCGGCGCCGAGGGCCAGCGGCTGCTGCAACAGGGGCGTGGACAGGGTGTTGTCGCACGCGGAGAGAACGCCGCCAGCACGGGCCGCGGCGAAGATCGTGGCCAGGTCGGCGACCTCGAGCATGGGGTTCGTCGGGGACTCGGTCCAGACGAGGTCGGCGCCGTCGAGCGCGGCGAGGACCGCGTCGGTGTCGCTGATGTCGACGACCCGGACCTCGGACCCGCTCTTCGCGTAGTCCTCGAGCAGGACGTTGGTGAGGTTGTAGGCGTGACGCGGGGTGACGACGACTCCGCCGGCGGGCACGAGGGCGAGGACGGCCGAGATCGCGGCCATCCCCGAGCCGAAGACCCGGGCCTCTCCGCCTTCGAGCCGGCCGAGCGCCTCCTCGAAGGCGGTCCAGACGGGGTTGCCGTTGCGGCCGTACCCCACCCCGGTGCCGGGCGCGGCATACGTCGAGGTGAACTCGACCGGCGGGTTGACGCTTGCCCCGGGCACCCGCACCGGGCGCCCGGCCGCGACGACGACGGAGGCGGGCGCGAGGTCGTCAAGGGGGTGGCTCACCCCAGCAATGGTAGGGGTGGCCGGGTCTGTGACGGCAACGGAGTGGGGGGCAGGAGAGCGCACGCCGCCGGGATAGGGTCGGCGACGATGAGCGAGAACGGCAGTCCCCATCGGCCCCGCGTGGCCATCGTCTTCGGAGGGCGGTCCTCGGAGCACGCCGTCTCGTGCTCGACCGCCGCAGGCGTGCTGCGGGCGATCGACCGGGAGAAGTACGACGTCGTGCCGATCGGCATAGCCAAGGACGGGCGGTGGGTCCTCGTCGCCGACGACCCGGAGCCGTTGCAGCTCTCCGCGGGCCAGGTCCCCGAGGTCGACGGGACGGGCACCGGCGTGCTCGTGCCGCTGTCCACCACCGACCGGGCCCTCACGGTCCTCGAGCCGGGACAGCCGCCGCACGCGCTCGGTGACGTCGATGTCGTCTTTCCCCTGCTGCACGGGCCTTTCGGCGAGGACGGCACCATCCAGGGCTTCCTCGACCTCTCCGACATCCGGTACGTCGGCTCCGGCGTCCTGGCCTCAGCGGTGGGGATGGACAAGCACCACATGAAGGTGACCTTCGCCGGTCACGGGCTGCCGGTCGGTCCCTATGTCGTGATCACCGACCGGGCCTGGCTCTCGGACCGGGCGGCAGCGATGGACGCCGCCAGGGCCCTCGACTTCCCCGTCTTCGTCAAGCCGGCCCGAGCCGGCTCGAGCATGGGCATCACCAAGGTGTCGACGCCGGACGCCCTCGAGGCAGCCGTCGAGGTCGCCCGCGAGCACGACCCCAAGGTCATCATCGAGGCGGGCGTGGTCGGACGCGAGCTCGAGTGTGCCGTCCTGCAGAGCCACGGCACGGATGCCCCACGGACTTCGGAGGTCGCCGAGATCCGAATCCACGGCGACCATGAGTTCTACGACTTCGAGGCGAAGTACCTCCTCGAGGACGACGTCGACCTGCAGTGCCCGGCCGACCTGCCGAAAGAGATCTCGGAAGTGGTGCGCAGCCTCGCCGCGACGGCGTTCGACGTGCTGGGGTGTGAAGGCCTCGCCCGGGTCGACTGCTTCTGGGCCGAGGACGGGCGGGTCCTGATCAACGAGATCAACACCATGCCCGGCTTCACGCCACTGTCGATGTACCCGCGGATGTGGGACGCGACCGGCATCAGCTATCCCGAGCTCATCGACGAGCTGATCTCCTTGGCCCTGGAGCGCCGCACCGGCCTGCGCTGAGTGCTGGGATCGCCGCCGTGGGGGCGCGCGCCCAGATCGGTGTCAAAGAATCGCGGTTCGACGCCGCAGATGGGCGTTCTTTTGACATGGGTGCGTAGGGTCAGCTGCAGTGTCGGCCGGTCGCGGGCAGCTCGGTTGCCGCGTCCGTGAACACCGGGAGCCGGGAGCCCTCGGGCGCGTAGTCCTTCGGGACGAGGACCTCCAGCGCCGGGGTCCGTCCGTAGGTGACGAACTTCGTCCCGTCGCTCAGCGGCGTCGCGAGCCAGTCGACGCCGTTGACCGTCAGGCAGCCGTCGGTCGAGGGGCCCGGGGTGGCAACCCCGCAGCGCGCGACGACGGCCGGATCCCCCCAGGCGCGGACCGCGGCTGACTCGGGTGACGTCGCCACGGGGCGAAGCGTCGAGACGTCGGTCGGCCAGTGCCGGGAGGCCGCGACGCAGGCAGGGTTGCCGGCCAGCTCAGGGACCCCGACGGAGACGCCCGACGAACACGCGCCGAGCGCAAGCGCCCCCGCGGTGACTACGCCCGCGGCAGCACGGCGCGCCACCGGTCCGCGGCCAGCGCCTCGAGCGCGACGAATGCGACCACGATGGTCGGTGACGCGCGCCGACCTCATCGGGCAGGTGGCCACGCCACGGTCACGGTCCCGCACCTGCTGGACGGGCCCATCGGTTGCGGCCACCGGAGTGCACCTCGACGGGTTCAGACGTGGACGACCGTGCAGGTCAGCGTACGGGTGATCCCGGGGACGTCCTGGATCTTGGCGATGACGAGCTTGCCCAGCTCGTCGACGGTGTTGGCCTCGACCCGGGCGATGACGTCGTAGGGACCGGTGACGTCCTCCGCCAACGAGACTCCCGAGATCTTGGCAATGGACTCGGCCACCGATGCAGCCTTGCCGACCTCGGTCTGAATCAGGATGTAGGCCTGAACCACCACGACACACCTCGTCTCTCCGGTTGGCCGGGGCCTCGATGCCCCGCGTAACCATGTGCGCGCGATCGCGCTCACCGCAGACGCTACCGTGCGCGTGGAGGTTTCGTCCCTCGTGCTACTCCCGGGACGGGGCAACGGTCTGCGGACAGGAGTCGACGTGAGCGAGGACCCCGGGCCCGGCAGGACGCTGGCAGACATGAGCGAGGAGTCCCTGCTCGACGAGATGTTTCCCCTGCTCGCGCGAGGACCGGCCGTCGCCGTCGGTCCGGGAGACGACGCGGCGGTCCTCGCCACCCCGGGTGGGTCGGTCATAGCGACGACCGACGCCATGGTCCGCGGTCGCGACTGGCGCGACGAGTGGTCGACCGGACGCGATGTCGGCGCGAAGGTCGTCGCCCAGAACCTTGCCGACGTGGCCGCCATGGGAGGCCGGCCCACGGGGGTCCTCGTCACGCTCGTCGCTGATCCCGCGACGACCGTGGCGTGGGTCCTGGACCTGGCTCGCGGCGTCGGCGACGCGGCCCGCACCGCGGGTACGACGGTCCTCGGCGGCGACCTGTCCTCCGCGACGAACGGCACGCTCATGGTGTCGGTCACCGCCTTGGGCTCCCTGGACGGGAGGTCACCCGTGCTGCGGTCCGGTGCGCGTCCGGGTGACGTCGTCGCGGTGGCAGGCACCCTTGGCCTAGCGGCGGCAGGGTGGCGGCTCCTCGAGGCGGGGCGCACCGACGCCGACCCCGAGGCGGTGGCGCTCCAGCGCTGTCCCGCACCGCCTCTCGCCCAGGGGCCCGCGGCCGCCGACGCCGGAGCGACGGCCATGCTCGACCTCTCGGACGGGCTCCTGCGCGACGCGGCCCGGGTCGCCAGGGCGAGCTCGGTCCGCCTCGACCTGCACACCGCGCGGCTCGCGGCGGACGTCGCCCGGATCGAGCCCACGCTGGGAGGTGCGGAGGCACTCGAGTGCGTCCTCGCCGGAGGTGAGGAGCACTCGCTCCTGGCCTGCTTCCCTCCGGGCGCACCGTTGCCGCGGGGTTGGCGGGCCGTCGGCGCCGTCCACGACGGGGAGGGTGTCACCGTCGACGGCCGGCCGCAGGCCGCCCGGGGCTGGGACCACTTCGACGCCGGAAACAGCGGTCCGCCCGACTGAGCGGCAGGTTCATCCGGTATGCCGGTGGCGGCCGCGGCGAGCGAACCGCATCCGGTATGCCGGGTGAAGACCCAGGGGCCGAGGGCGCCCGACCCGCCCGCTGATGAGCGCCTTGTGGGTCGGCGGCCAGCTCGACCGCAGCACCCACCCATCCGGCGTCCGGACAGACGAGAGGCCGGCCACCCCGTGGGTGCCGGCCCCTCAGGAGCGGTCAGCTGCTCAGCGCGTGACCTTGCCCGCCTTCAGGCAGGAGGTGCACACGTTGAGACGCTTCGGGGTGACGCCACCGACCATCGTCCGGACCCGCTGGATGTTGGGGTTCCACCGGCGCTTCGTGCGACGGTGTGAGTGCGAGATGCTGTGACCGAAGCTCGGTCCCTTGCCGCAGACATCGCAGTTGGCAGCCACGGTGGATCTCCTGAAAACTCGAAAGCTCGGACGGGAAACGTTCTGGTCGCGCTCCGGGCGCGGCGACAGCCCACGCCGTCCGGGAACCGGTCAAGAGTAGCCGACACAGCGGATCCGGACCAAAACGACGGGGCGCCCGCGAACGGCGGTGCCGACAGGCACGTGGCTGAGCGCTGCCCGGCGCCCTCCAGGTCCGCACCCCAACCGTCCCGTCCCCGGCCGCGAGTAGCCTGCACCCACGCACCGACCGTGCAGGAACGGCATACCCGGAGGTGACCCGTGGCGAGCGACCTGGCGAGCGATCCCGTCGTCCTGACCCGCCTCGACGCCGCCGCGGCCCGTCGCTGGGCCGTGGTCACCCGGGCCGCCTTCGCCAGCCGCCGGGCCGAGATCGACGCACTCAACGTCTTCCCCGTGCCGGACGGCGACACCGGGACCAACCTCTACCTCACCTTCGACGCCGCCCTCGACGCAGCGCGGACCGCCTACGAGGCGCGCGCGGCGGCCGGCACCCCGGAGCCCACCGGACGTCAGCTGGCCGGCGAGTCCGAGATCTTCGCCCGGCAGCTCCTGCTCGCCGCGCGGGGCAACTCGGGGGTGATCCTCAGCCAGATCTTCCAAGGTTTCGCCGACGAGATCGCGGCCACCGGTGCCGAGGAGCTCGGCGGCGCCGGCCTCGCCTCGGCCATCGGCCGGGCCGACGCGCTCGCCTGGGCGAGCGTCATGCGGCCGGTCGAGGGCACGATCCTCTCGGTCTCGCGTGCGGCGGCGAGGGCGGCCGGGGTCGCCGGACCAAGCCTGTATGCCGTGGTTGTGGCGGTGCTGGAGGCGGCCCGAGAGGCCCTGGCCGCCACGCCGAGCCAGCTCCCGGCCCTGGGCCGCGCCGGAGTCGTGGACGCGGGCGGGGCCGGCTACGTCCTGCTCCTCGAGGCGCTGGAACGGGTCGTCACCGGCGACCTCGGGGGTGAGTCGCTCTTGGGCGAGAACCCGCTCAGGCGGCGCGCCGGGTGGGCGCAGCACCTTCCGGTGCCAAGCGGACAGGTGCCCGTCCCCGACCCTGGCGCCCCGGCATACGAGGTGATGTACCTGCTCGCGGACACCACCGCGGACGCCGTCGCGACCCTGCGCCACCAGCTCGACGGACTGGGGGGCTCCCTGCTCGTCGTGGGCTCCGGCGACCTCTGGAACGTCCATGTCCACGTCGACGACGTCGGTGCGGCCGTCGAGGCCGGCATCCAGGCCGGCCGGCCGCACCGGATCAGGGTGACCCACCTCCCCGACCAGACCCAGCGACACGCCGACGCCCGGGCACCGGCGGTCGTGGCCTGCGCCGCAGGTGAGGGGCTGGCAGCGGTGTTCCGTGACGCCGGGGCCGCGGTCGTCATGAGCGGGCCACGGCGACAGCCGTCCGCCGGTCGGCTGCTCGAGGCCGCTCGGGCCACCGGCGCGCGGTCCGTGCTCCTGCTGCCCAACGACGGCGATACCGTCCTGGCGGCCGCCGCCACCGCGAGAATCGCCGCCGAGGAAGGCCTCGACGTCCGCGTCGTCCCCACCGAGACCGCGGTCCAGGGCATCGCAGCGCTGGCGGTCTTCGACTCCAGCCGGGACCTCGGCGCGAACGCGCTCGCCATGAGCAGCGCGGCCACCGCCACCCGCCACGCCGCCGTGACGGTGGCCACGAAGGAGGAGCAGACCTCGGCGGGCTGGTGCCACGTGGGCGACGCGATCGGCATCATCGACGGGGACGTCGCCGTGATCGGCACCGACCTGGCCGTGGTCGGCGGCGAGGTCGTCGACCTGCTGCTCGCCGGCGGCGGCGAGCTGCTGACCGTCGTCAGTGGTGACGACGCCCCACCTGGCCTCGGCGAGAGCCTCGCGGCGAGCGTGCGGATCCGGCGCCGCGATCTCGAGGTGACCCAGCTGTACGGCGGTCAGGGCGGCTACCCGCTGGTGCTGGGGGTGGAGTGACGCATGCTCCTGACGGAGGACTCGGCGATCGCCAAGGTCGCCGGACCCAAGGCGGCGGCCCTGCTTACGAAGAACAAGGGCATCCACACGGTGGGTGACCTGCTGGAGCTCGCCCCGCGCAAGTACCTTCAGCCCAACGAGCTGACCGACCTGTCCCAGCTCTCGGAGGGCGAGTCCGTCCTTGTCGTCGCCCGCGTCGACCGCGCCTCGACCAAGCCGATGTACAACCGTCCGCGCCAGAAGATGCTCAGCGCCACCATCACCGACGGCAGCCACGAGCTCGACCTGACCTTCTTCAAGGCCTGGGGCCACGAGAGCAAGCTCGTGCCTGGCCGAGTGGGCATGTTCATCGGCACTGTCGGTCGCTACCAGAGACGCTGGCAGCTCACCCACCCGGAGTACGAGCTGCTCGGCGACGGCTTCGACCGGGTCGACGAGTACCTCGACCACCTCATCCCGATCTACTCCTCGACCGGCAAGGTGGCGTCGTTCCACATCCGCGACATGCTCAGGCACGCGCTGGACTCCATCAGCGAGATCCGCGAACCGCTGCCGGAGCCCCTGCTCCTCAAGCGCGGACTGCTCGGGCGCCGCGAGGCCCTCGAGCTGATCCACCGGCCGCGCCTCGACGAGGACCCCGGTCGGGGGCTGAACCGGCTGCGTTACGACGAGGCGTTCGTGCTGCAGGCGATCCTCGCCCAGCGGCGCAAGGCGGTGGAGTCGCTCGAGACGACCGCCCGCAAGCCCGGCCCCGGTGGCCTGCTCCCGGCCTTCGACGCCCGGCTGCCCTTCGAGCTGACCACCGGGCAGCGCGAGATCGGCGCCCTCTTGGTGTCGGAGCTGGCCCGTGACCGGCCGATGCACCGCCTCCTGCAGGGCGAGGTCGGCTCGGGCAAGACGGTGGTCGCCCTCCGGGCGATGCTCGCGGCCGTCGACGCCGGCGGGCAGGCGGCCCTCCTGGCGCCCACCGAAGTGCTGGCCTCCCAGCACCACCGGTCGATCACCGCCCTGCTCGGCGACCTGGCCCAGGGCGGCATGCTCGGGGGCAGCGACATCGGCACCACCGTGGCGCTGCTGACCGGCGGCCAGTCCTCCGCGACACGTCGCCAGACCCTCGACGAGGCGGTGTCGGGGGTCGCCGGCATCGTCATCGGCACCCACGCCCTGATCCAGCAGCACGTGGCCTTCCGCGACCTCGCGCTCGTCGTCGTCGACGAGCAGCACCGGTTCGGTGTCGAGCAGCGGGATGCACTGCGCGAGAAGGGGATCACCCCACCCCACCTGCTCGTCATGACCGCCACCCCCATCCCGCGGACCGTGGCCATGACGGTGTTCGGCGACATGGAGACCTCGACGCTGCGTGAACTGCCCCAGGGCCGGTCCCCGATCGAGACGCACATCGTCGACACCGGCAAGGCCGCCTGGGTCCAGCGAACGTGGCAGCGGATCGCCGAGGAGGTCGGCCAGGGTCGCCAGGCGTACGTCGTCTGCCCGAAGATCGGCGAGCCCGAGGCGCGGTCCCTGCCCGACCGCGGCCGGTCCGACCTCGCCGCCGGTGACGACGACGACGTCGAGTGGCTCGAGGAACCCGACGAGGGCGCTCAGGTCACGGAGCTGACCGGCGTCTACGCCATGCTCGAGGAGCTCTCGGACAACCCGGCGACGGCTGGTCTGCGCCTGGAGGTGCTGCACGGGCGGCTCGACGCGGACACCAAGGACGCCACGATGCGCGCCTTCGCCGCCGGAGACATCGACGTGCTTATCTCGACGACGGTCATCGAGGTCGGCGTCGATGTCGCCAACGCGTCCGTCATGGTCGTCATGGACGCCGACCGGTTCGGGATCTCCCAGCTGCACCAGCTGCGGGGTCGGGTGGGTCGCGGTGGCGTCCAGGGCCTCTGCCTGCTGATGACCGCCGCCGAGCCGGGCATCGACGCCCGCCAGCGGCTCGAGGCGGTCGAGAGGACGACGGACGGGTTCGAGCTGGCCCGCCGCGACCTACAGCTGCGGCGTGAGGGCGACGTGCTGGGATCCCGCCAGAGCGGACGGTCCTCGTCGGTCCGGTTCCTGCGGATGGGCAGCCGTGACGACGAGGAGCTCATCGCCCTGGCCCGTGAGGACGCCACCGCCCTCGTCGACGACGACCCCACCCTCGAGGCGCACCCCGCACTCGCTGCCCGGGTGGCGATGCGTCTGGACGAGGAGCAAGCGGCATACCTGGAGCGGGGATGAGGTGACCCGCATCATCAGTGGCACCGCGGGCGGGCGCCGGCTCCTGACCCCGAGGGGCTCGGGCACCCGCCCGACGTCCGACCGGGTCCGCGAGGCGCTCTTCTCGCGTCTCGAGCACCTCGACGTCCTCGGTGGGGCGCGGGTGCTCGACCTGTATGCCGGGTCGGGGGCCCTGGGTCTCGAGGCGGCCAGCCGGGGGGCCGCGTCCGTGCTGCTCGTCGAGTCCGACCGGGCCGCAGCGAGCGTGGCGCGGGCCAACGTCATGGCGACCCGGCTGCACCAGGTGCGGGTCCGGGCCGAGACCGTCGAGCGGCTTCTCCTGGCGGGTCCGGACCCGGACGAACAGGTCGACCTCGCCTTCCTCGACCCGCCCTACGCCCTCGCCGAGGAGAGACTGGCCGACGTGCTGCGTCTGCTGGTGACCCCTCGCTGGCTCGCCGGGGACGCCCTCGTCGTCGTCGAGCGGTCCTCGAGGAGCCCCGAACCCTCGTGGCCCCCGCTTCTCCAGACGGCGGGGGAGCGGCGCCACGGTGAGACCAGGCTGTGGTTCGCCGACGTCCGCGGGCCGGACGAGGTCGCTTGATACGTTGAGCCGATGACGAGCACCCCCCAGCCGCGTCGGGCCGTGTGCCCCGGATCGTACGACCCGGTCACCAACGGACACGTCGACGTGGTGCGCCGGGCCGCCGGCCTCTTCGACGAGGTCGTCGTCGTCGTGCTGCACAACCAGGCGAAGCAGGGCACCTTCTCGGTCGCCGAGCGGATCAGCCTGCTGGCCGGCTCCCTGGCCGGCGTGGACAACGTCCGGATCGAGGCCTTCGCCGACCGCCTCCTCGTCGACGTCTGCACCGAGCTCGACGCTCGCGCCATCGTCAAGGGCCTGCGCGGTGGCACCGACTTCACCTACGAGCTGCCCATGGCGCTGATGAACAAGCACCTCACGGGGGTCGAGACGGTGTTCCTGCCGGGGGATCCGCGCTTCGAGCACGTCTCCAGCTCGCTCGTGAAGGAGGTCGTGCAGTACGGCGGGGACGTCAGCGGCCTGGTCCCGGACGCCGTCAACAAGGCGCTGAAGGCCACGTTCGCCTGAAGGTCCCGACTCCGTCCGGCAGGTCCGTGGCCCCGGCGAGCGAGGTGCCGGACGCAACGGGGTGGCTCACCCCGGCATACGGTGATTTGGGGCCGCAGTGCCTGCTCAGGTAGCCTTGCCCGTCGGTCTACGTCCGTCCCGGACGTGGGCCGAACCCTCGACCACATGTGGATGTCATGACTCGCCTCGACCCTCGCCAGCCCCTGGTCTTCGACACCCGGGAGCTGCAACGGCAGCCGGGGTCGATGCACGAGATCTCACGCGTGGTGGAGGCTCCCGAAGATCTCGGCACGGACGTCATCGCCATCCCGATGGGTTCACCCATCGACCTGGAGCTTCGTCTGGAGTCGGTCGTCGAGGGGGTCCTCGTGAGTGGTTCGGCTCATTCCTGGGCCACCGGGGCGTGCGTGCGGTGCCTGGAGCCCGCCACCACACGGGTGGCGGTCCGCTTCCAGGAGCTGTTCGCCTATCCCGACCGGGCGGCGCACCACCACGAGGTGGGTGTCGACCCGGAGGACGACGACGTGTACGAGCTCGTGGGCGAGCTTCTCGACCTCGAGACCGTGCTCCGGGACGCGGTGGTGCCGTCACTGCCGTTCCAGCCCGTATGCCGTGCCGACTGCCCCGGGTTGTGCTCTGAGTGTGGAGCGCTCCTGGCCGACGACCCCGACCACCACCATGATGTGACCGACCCGAGATGGGCCTCGCTCAGCGCACTGCTGGGCAGCGACTCGCCCGGCCCGTCCGGACCCCAAGAAAACGAAGAGAAGAGGAACTGACGTGGCCGTCCCGAAGCGGAAGACGTCGCGATCCAACACCCGTTCGCGTCGCGCGAACTGGAAGGCGACCGCTGCCACGCTCACCGCGTGCCCGCAGTGCGGCGCCAACATGCAGCCGCACATCGCCTGCCCGTCGTGCGGCACCTACAAGGGCCGTCACTACGCGACGGCCGAGCGCAGCGAGCACCAGGGCTGAACGAGGTCACCCCCGTGACGTCGTCGGCCGGCCTCCCGCTGCCCGTCGACGCGCTGGTCGGCTACCTCGAGGAGATGGTCGGTGAGCGGGTCGACGAGCTGCTGCTCGTGCGCGCCCTGACACACCGCTCGTTCGCCTACGAGAACGGCGGCCTGCCCAACAACGAGCGCCTGGAGTTCCTGGGTGACTCGGTGCTCGGGCTGATCGTGACTGACACCCTCTACCGTCGCCACCCGGACCTTCCCGAGGGGCAGCTCGCCAAGCTGCGCGCAGCCGTGGTCAACATGCGGGCGCTGGCCGAGGTGGCCCGCACCATCGGGCTCGGGGACTTCGTCTTCCTCGGCCGGGGGGAGGAGTCGACCGGGGGACGGGACAAGTCCTCGATCCTCGCCGACACGATGGAGGCCGTCATCGGGACCATCTTCGTCTCCCTGGGGCTGCCGGCCGCCGCAGAGCTGATCCACCAGCTCTTCGACCCGCTCATGGTTTCGTCGGCCACCCTCGGGGCGGGCCTGGACTGGAAGACGAGCCTGCAGGAGATCGCCGCCGAGGCATCGCTCGGCTCGCTGGAGTACCGCGTCGAGGAGTCCGGCCCAGACCACGAGAAGACCTTCCTCGCGCGAGCCCTCGTCGGTGACGAGGTGCTCGGCCAGGGCGCTGGCCGGAGCAAGAAGGAGGCCGAGCAGGGCGCTGCCGAGCAGGCGTGGTCCGTGCTGAACAGCCAGCGGGTCGTCCGCGGCGCTGCCGAACGGTCCACAGAACGGTCGACCACCGGGTCCGCCGCCGACGAGCTCGGCGTGCACCCCACCTGACGTGCCCGAGCTGCCTGAGGTTGAGGTGGTCCGGCGCGGCCTTGTCACTAATGTCGTCGGTCGGCGCGTCGCCCGCGCGGAGTTCCTCGGCGCGCGGGTCGTGCGCCGTCACGTCCCCGGCGCCGTCGACCTCTCGGCCCGCATCAGGGACAACGTCGTGCAGGACGCCCGCCGCCGGGGGAAGTACCTCTGGCTCGTCCTGGTGCCAGCACAGGCACCGGTGACGTCGTCGCTGGGACAGCCGGTGTCCGACGAGGGAAGGGGCCAAGCGCTGGTGGTGCACCTCGGGATGAGCGGCCAGCTCCTCGTGGAGGAGCAGGCCGCACCTGACGAACGGCACCTGCGCGCGCGCTTCACCTTCGCCGACGACGGACTCGAGCTGCGGTTCGTCGACCAGCGCACCTTCGGCGGGGTCGCCCTGGCGGAGCTGCGAGCGGACGGCATACCGGAGCCGGTGGGGCACATCGCGCCCGACCCGCTGGAGGACGCCTGGGACGAGGCCGCGGTGGTGGCCCGGATGAAGGGCCGCAACACTGCGGTCAAGCGGGCTCTGCTCGACCAGACGCTCGTCTCGGGGGTCGGCAACATCTATGCCGACGAGGCGCTCTGGCGGGCCGGCATCCACGGGGAGCGCCTGGCCTCGAGCCTGACCCGACCGGCGCTGGGCCGACTGCTCCGGCACGCCCGCGAGGTCATGCTCGAGGCTCTGGGAGAGGGAGGCACGAGCTTCGACGCGCTCTACGTGAACATCAACGGGGCGTCAGGATACTTCGACCGGTCGCTGAACGCCTACGGCCAGCGGGGGCGCCCGTGCCGACGATGCGGGGCGCCGATCCGCCGGGAGCCGTTCATGAACCGCTCGTCCTTCTCCTGCCCCAGGTGCCAACCGCGGCCACGACTCCGCGGCTGAGCTCACAGACGGGGCGGCTGACGTCGGCCTCCGGCGGCTGCCGCCTCGTCGGGCCCGGCGGATAGAGTCCTGCGGGTGACGACCTCCCCCCTCCCGACCCTCGCCCTGCCCGCCAACGACCAGGCCGAGGAGTGGCTGGACGAACGCTGCCGGAGCAGCCTCGAGGAGGCGCGCCGGCTCGTCGAGCAGCTCAAGGTCGACCGGCCCGCGCAGGCACTGGAGGTCCTGCGCCGCTGGAACGACGTGAGTGTCGCCATCAGCAACGTCGCCTCGGCCGCCTCGCTGTTCAGCGAGGTTCATCCCCTCGAGGCCGTGCGCACCCGGGCCGAGGGGGCGATGCAGGAGGTCCAGAAGCTGGATACCGACCTGAGCCTGGACGAGGACCTCTACGAGCTGTTCGCCGCGGTGGACCCCAGCGGCCTTGACGCGCCTGCCGCCCGGCTCCTCGACAAGACGCTCCTGGACTTCCGCCGGGCCGGCGTCGACAAGGACGACACGACCCGGGCACGGGTCAAGGAGCTCTCCGAGCGGGCCATCGTCGTCGGTCAGGAGTTCAGCAAGAACATCCGCGACGATGTGCGCAAGGTGAAGGTGGCTCCCGACAAGCTCGACGGGCTCCCTCAGGACTGGGTCGACACCCACCGGCCGGGCGACGACGGGCTCGTCACCCTGACGACCGACTATCCCGACGTCATCCCCTTCTCCACGTTCGGCAGGGACGCGGCCACCCGGCGCGAGCTGCGGGTCGCCTTCCTCAACCGGGCCCACCCCGCGAACGACGCCCTGCTGAGAGAGCTCTTCGAGATCCGCCGCGAGCACGCGAACATTCTCGGCTACGCCAGTTGGGCGGACTACGACGCCGAGGTCAAGATGATCAAGCGAGGCGACGCGATCCCGGCGTTCATCGACAAGATTGCCGACGCGTCCCTCGAGTCCGGGCAGCGCGACCGCCAGGTCGTCCTCGACCGGCTCCGACAGGACGTCCCTGAGGCCGAGAACATCGACGGCGCCGACCTGATGTTCTACGCCGAGGCGGTGCGGCGCGAGAGCTTCGACGTCGACGCCCAGCAGGTCCGCCGCTACTTCGACTTCGCCCGGGTCCGCCAGGGCCTGCTCGACGTGACCGGCCGGCTCTTCGGGCTGACCTACCGCCGCGCGCAGGACGCCGTGGTCTGGGACGGTGACGTCGCGGCATACGACGTCTTCCTCACCGGCGCCGGGTCCGACGGGGAGCCGCTCGGCCGGATCTACCTCGACCTGCACCCGCGCGAGGGGAAGTACAAGCACGCCGCGCAGTTCGACCTCGTCCGTGGGCTGGCCGGTCGCCAGCTCGCCGAGGGCGTCCTGGTCTGCAACTTCCCGCGGGGCCTGATGGAGCACGACGACGTCGTGACGCTCTTCCACGAGTTCGGTCACCTCGTCCACCACGTCCTGGCCGGGCGCGGTGAGTGGGTGCGCTTCTCCGGGGTCGCCACGGAGTGGGACTTCGTCGAGGCACCGAGCCAGATGCTCGAGGAGTGGGCCTGGGACGCCGACATCCTCCAGACCTTCGCCCTCGACGGTGACGGGGAGCGGATCCCGGCCGAGCTGGTCGAGAAGATGCGCAGGGCCGACGACTTCGGCAAGGGCTACGACGCGCGGACCCAGATGTTCTACGCGGCCATGTCGTACGGCTTCCACGTCGACATCCCGGCGGACCTGACCGAGCGGACGCGGGAGCTGCAAGCGAGGTACAGCCTGTTCCCCTACATCGAGGGCACCCACATGCCGGCGAGCTTCGGTCACCTCGAGGGCTACGGCTCCGGCTACTACACCTACATGTGGTCGCTGGTCATCGCCAAGGACATGTTCAGCGCCTTTGACCGAGCCGACATGTTCGAGCCCGGGGTTGCCGGCCGCTACCGCGACCGAGTCCTCGCGCCGGGAGGTCAGCGTGACGCCGCCGACCTCGTCGCCGACTTCATCGGCCGGCCCTACACCTTCGACGCGTATGCCGCCTGGCTGGCCGAGTGAGCCCGCTCACGCGGCTCGATCGGACGCAGGTGGACGCAGACGACGACGTGGCCGGGGTGGTCAGTACGCGGGGAGGTCGGCCAGGGCGACCTTGACGCCCGTGTGACGCTCGCTCAGCTGGGCCAGCGCCGCGCGGATCGTCCTGGCGAAGAGGTGCGCCCCGGTGATCGACGGGTGGATCCCGTCGGACTGCAGGAGCTGGGGCTGGGCCGAGATGGCGGCCTGCCAGTCGGCGACGATGACGTTGGGCCGGGCGACTGCGGCGCGGGCGAGCGCCGCGTTGGCCGCGTCGATCCAGGAGGCCCGGCCGTGGATGTTCACGAGGACGACCATCCGGTCCCTGCCCAGCGCGTCGAGGACCTGGCCGAGGACCGGCTCGTCGACACCGGCGTTGGTCCCGAAGGCGAGCACGACGCTGCGGCGGAGGTCCGGCCCGCGGGCCGAGATCGCCGCGAGACCGTCGCTCCAGCGGCGGTTGGACCGGGCGTCCATCCGGATGCCGGAGAAGTAGTAGTCGAGGGCGTGCACGCTCGCCACCATCATCGAGTCGCCGAAACCGTCCATCTCGGTGCCGGCCGGCATCGTCCAGGAGGAGGTCCCGGGCGTGGCTGCCGGCACCGGTGCGGTCGTGGTGGGTTGGGTGGTGGCGGCGGCGTTCGGGGCGGGGCTGCCGGTCGCGCTCCCAGGAGGCAGGGACGGCACCACGGAGCCCGGGGCCGCCGGAGCGGCGGGGGAGCTGCCGGCATACGAGGAGTTCGCGTCGAGGATCCGCTCGGTGTCGCTGCGGTCCGGTGAGGTGAGGACGAGCACGGTGGTGACCGCAAGCATCCCGGCCACCGTGCCGGCCACGACGCGGGGGATTCGGGTGAAGGGTGAGTAGAGCCCGCGCACCACCATCATCGCGACCTCGCGGAAGCCCCAGGCCCGGATCGGGGCCTCGACGAAGCGGTAGGACAAGTCGGCCAGCGCGAGGGTGACCAGGACGCACCAGCCGCGGCTGAGGAGGTAGTCCGGACCCCCGGCGGCGGTCCGCACGTCCTGGCCGACGATGACGATGACCGGCCAGTGCCAGAGGTAGATGCCGTAGGAGCGCCGCCCCACCCAACCCAGCGCGGGCGCCGCCATGAGCCGTCGCCACCGCGACGGGTCGGAGCCGACGGGGAGCAGCCCCGCGATGAGCACCGCGGTGGCGAGCGAGGCCAGCGCTATGCCGCCGCGAAAGGTCAGCGCCGTCTCCTCGGTGAGCGTCCACGCCAGCGCACCGAGGACGAGGAACGCGAAGGCGAGGGCCGGGCGCCGTCGGCGCTGCCACGTCGGGGAGGCGAGCCAGGCCCGCTTCGGCGAGGCCCAGGCGAAGGCGAGGGCTGCACCGACCATGAGCCCCATGAGGTGGGTGTCGGTGCCGTAGTAGACGCGGGTGGCGTCCTGCCCCGGCACGAACCAGGTGGCCATGAGTGCGGTGGAGACCACGGCTGCCCCGAGAGCAAGCCCGAGGCGCGCCCGGAGGCCGACCGCCGAGGTGAGGAGGCCGGCCACTACCAGGGGCCACAGGAGGTAGAACTGCTCCTCGACCGCCAGCGACCAGACGTTCATGAAGAGCTGCGGCGCGGTCTGGTCGAAGTAGCTCGACCCCGCCCCGATCTCCACCCAGTTCGTCGAGAAGGTCAGCGCACCGGCGACCTGGCGCGCCATGTGGACGAGAAGGTCCTGGTGGACCGTCCGCGCGACGAGGACGCTCACGCCCACGCAGACGACCAGCGCTGGGACGAGCCGGCGTGCCCGGCGCACCCAGAACCGGCGGAAGTCGATGCTGCCCCGGGTGGCGGCCTCGCGCTGCAGGAGCGTCGTGATGAGGAAGCCGGAGACCACGAAGAACACGTCGACGCCGAGAAACCCGCCCGGCAGCCAGGTCGGGTCCAGGTGGTAGGCCACCACGGCGATGATCGCCAGGGCGCGCAGCCCGTCGAGCCCGTCGAGGTGGGTCAGGGCGCCGCTCGCACCATGCCGCGCCAAGGACGGCGTTTCGGCGGGCGACACCACCGCGCCCCGACCGACTGGCCGCTCCAGCGTGGACACCCGCACCGCCCTCCCGTGTCGCGACCAGCCGCGTGTGGCCGCCTCGTCTCGGAGCATAAGCAGCAGGACGGCGTATGCCGTGAAGGCGCGCGGGCCGTGCGGCGCGGCACCGAAGACCCGCGGCGGCGACCAGGGCTCGGCAGCTCTGAGAGGAAAGCGGTAAAGGGTGACCCACGTTCGGGACTACATCAAAGCAGCGCCGCGGCGAGCCGCGAATCCCTTTGATCAGGCGCTCTATTGCAAGCGCTTTGCACTAAGGTGAAGCTTATCGCCGGGTGGCTACAAACCGACACGCCGAAGGACCTCGAGGAACGGCTAGGCGCGGCAGAGCCGGTGACTTTTTTTGGTGCGGTGGGCCGAAACGGTCCACGTACCCATCGTTGCACAAACGTGACCAGGCTCGGTGCGCCCTAAGGGCCTTGGTCACGCTTGTATGCTTGTCTACCAACAGGATTGGCGTTTCCAGACCCTAACGTTGTGACGACCCGCGGACGTTCGACCCCGTTCGGCGGGTGTCCGAAAGGTCCCTGCCGCTCAGCCCGGACGCCAGGCTGGCTGTGGTTTCTGTCTCCTCGTGTGCTTTGTGTTGTCAAGACGCTCTGAGCGTGTCACACTTCAAACGCTTCCGCCGCTCATGTGCTGCGGAGGCGGCACGAGGGCTGGACGGCCAAAGTGTCCCTCGCAAGTCTCCGGCCATCCGGCCTTTTTGACAGGAGCATTCATGTCTTTGCATTCGTCCTCGATTGGTCGGGGGAGGCAGACATCGCGCAGCGGAAGCCACCGCGTGCTGCGGACCTCGACCATCGCGTTTGCCAGCTCTGCGCTGGCGCTGGGCTCCTCGCTCGTGTTCCTGGCCCCGGGCGTCAGCTCGGCGTCTAGCCACCGTGAGGCGCCCCTGCTGCTCACCGACGGTGAGGTCGACCACACGGACGTGTACGGGTTCGTCAGCCCGGACAAGGCCGACACGGTCACGCTCATCGCCAACGTCAGCCCGTTCCAGGACCCGGCGGGTGGGCCGAACTTCTACCCCTTCGCCACCAGTGCCCAGTACGACATCAACATCGACAACAACGGCGACGCGATGCCCGACGTCACCTACCGTTGGACGTTCAAGACCGACGACAAGCGCGGGACCAGCACGATCCTGTACAACAACGGCCCGGTCAAGTCCTTCAAGGACCCCACCTTGTTGTTCAAGCAGACGTACAAGCTGGAAGAGATCAAGGGCGGAAAGGCCACGACGCTGGCGGACAACCTGCCGGTGGCGCCGTCCAACGTGGGCAAGGCCTCGATGCCCAACTACGCCGCGTTGCGGCAGGAGGCCAGCGTCAGCCTCCCGGGTGGGGGAAAGAGCTTCGCCGGCCAGGCCGACGACCCGTTCTTCGTCGACCTGCGGGCGTTCGACCTGCTCTTCGGCGGCAACCTGTCCGAGACCGGGAACAACACCACCAAGGGCAAGAACGTGAACACCCTCGCCATCCAGGTGCCGGTCAAGAGCATCACCGCCGGCAGCGATCCGGTCGTCGGCATCTGGGCCACCAACGAGCGTCCGAGCATGCGGGTCCAAGGAGCCGACGGCACGCAGAAGTACAGCGGTGACATGGTGCAGGTCTCACGCCTGGGCGCGCCCCTGGTGAACGAGCTCGTCATCCCATCCGGCCTCAAGGACGCGTTCAACGCGCTCCCGCCGTCAAAGGACGCAACCATCCCGGCGGTCGTCGCCCGGGTCACCGACCCGGAGGTGCCCAAGCTGATCGAGAAGATCTACGGCATCAAGGCGCCGGCGGCCCCCCGCAACGACATCAAGGCGATCTTCCTCACCGGGCTCAAGGGCCTGAACCAGCCGGCCAAGGTGAGCCAGCCGGGGGAGATGTTGCGGTTGAACACCTCCATCAAGCCGAGCAAGAGCCCGAACCGTCTGGGTGTGCTGGCCGGTGACAACGCCGGGTTCCCGAACGGACGCCGGTTGGCCGACGACGTGGTCGACATCGAGCTGCAGGCGCTCGAAGGAGCCGTGTCGGTGGACAAGAACGGTGCGCCGACCGGGGTCAACCTCGTGAAGCCGCTGGCCAAGGGTGACGGCGTGAACGCCAACGACGTCGCCTTCGGCACCAGCTTCCCCTACGTGGCGCTTCCGCACTCCGGTTCGGACACCAGCGGGGGAACGAACGGCCCGAGCGGTGCCATGAACACCGGTGCTCAGGTCGGATCCGGGAACACCTCGATGCTCCTGCCGGCTACCGGGGGTGGCGCGGGTGTCCTCCTCGCCGGACTCGGGTTCCTGCTCTTCCGTCGCGACCGTCGGCGGAGCAGCAAGACGGTGCTCCGTAGCTCCTGATCAACACCATGAGGCGGGGCGGTCGGGCGTCAGCCCGGCCGCCCCGGCCTCGCGTGGTGAGGTTGGACCACGCGAATGAGAGGATGTGGGTATGTCTGAACGCCGCGCTGTCCCTGAGTTCATCCGTCCCGTCTCTGAGGCCGCCCGTGCTGTCCCCGGGCTCTTCCGCCCGGTCTCCGAGTTCATGGGCCGAAGTCGCCTCTTCCGGGCCCTGATGGTCTCCGGAGCCTCGCTCGCGCTCGTGGCGTCGGGGATGGGCCTGCAGCACGTGATCGAGCAGAGGACCCCTGCCGTCGGGGCGGTGTCCGCCGTCGCAGACCCGCAGGCCGGCGACCTGAGTGCCCGCTCCAGCACGGAGGCGGAGCCCGGCGCCGCGGCCCCGGCGGCCCCTGCCCTGAGCATTCCCGGTGCCACGCCCCCGCCCCTTGCAGCAAGCGACGACACCCCCGCTGCCGCCATTGCCGTGCACATCCCCAGGCTCAACCTGAACAAGAAGCTGATCGACCTGCACGTGCTCCCCGACCGGAGCCTGTCGGTGCCCCAGAACCCTGACGACGTCGGCTGGTGGAGCGAAGGCCCCCGCCCCGGTGGCGAGGGCGCCAACCTGATCGGGGGGCACGTCGACAGCAAGGCTGGGCCCGCCGTGTTCGCCCGGCTCAAGGACCTGGTCCCGGGGGACCTGGTGACCGTCGACCGAGCCGACCAGACGTCCGCGGTGTTCCAGGTGGTCGGCAAGGCCTCGTACCCTCGCGATGCCTTCCCCGACGACGTGGTCTACCGGGTCAGCGGAAAGCCGAGCCTGCACCTGGTGACCTGTGATGTCTTCGACGCCGCGGTCGGCCGCAACACGGCCAACCTGGTGGTCTTCGCCGACCTGGTCTCGTCCGGCCCCACTACCGTCTCTCGATGAGGCGACGAGTCGTCGCCCTGCTGGCAGCCGTCCTCGGGCTGAGCCTCCTGATGTTCGTCGTCGGGGCCGTGGCTGGGGGCGTCGGCCCGTCCGAGCAGCCGGCCAGCGTTGCGGGTCGCGGGGTCGGTGCGCAACCGGCGGGGCAACCCCTGGTCGGTGCCGACGTCGCCGCCAACATCGCGTCCCTGCAGACCCGGCTCAAGACGGTGCCGCAGGACTGGTCGGCCTGGGCCTCACTGGGTGGCCTGTACACCACCCAGGCCCGGTTAACCGCCGACCCGTCCTACTACGGCAAGGCGGACGGTGCCTTCGCGAAGTCCCTGGAGATCCAGCCACAGGAGAACACTGCTGCACTCACCGGTCAGGCGACGCTCGCCTCGTCGCGCCACGACTTCGCTGCTGCGTTGGCCCTGACCGAGAAGGTGGAACAGCTCAACGCCTACAACGCACCGAACCTGGGCGTCAAGGTGGACGCGCTGGTCGAGCTAGGCCGCTACCCCGAGGCCTTCGCGACTCTGCAGCGGATGGTCGACCTCAAACCCGGTGTGGCCTCCTTGGCCCGGGTCTCCTACTCCTACGAGCTGCGCGGCGACACCGCGGGAGCCAAGAACGCACTCGACCGCACGCTCGAGGTGGCGGTGAGCCCAGCAGACAAGGCCTTCGCCCTGCAGTACCTGGGCGAGCTGGCCTTCAACAGTGGCGACCTGGACGCCGCCGAACGGCAGTTCACCGAGGGGCTGCGACGGGTTCCCGACTACATGCCGCTGCTGGCCGGCCGGGCCCGGGTGGAGGCGGCGCGCGGCCAGGCTGAGCAAGCGATCAAAGACTGGAGAACGGTCACCACGCGCCTGCCCCAACCGACCTACCTCATTGAGTATGCCGACCTGCTCACCTCCCTCGGTCGCGGCCAGGAAGCAGCGAGCCAGTACGCGCTGGTCGACGCCACCGCTGCCCTCTTCCGCGCCCAGGGAGCCAACGTGGACCTCGAGCTGTCCCTGTTCGACGCCGACCGTGGGCGTCCGGCCGAGGCCCTGAGTGCGGCCAAGGCCCAGATCGACCTGCGCCAGAGCACCGCCGTCGAAGATGCCTACGCCTGGGCGCTGCACGCCTCCGGCCGCGACGCGGAGGCGCTCGTCCATGCAAAGGCAGCGGACCACCTGGGGATGAAGAACGCCCTCTTCGCCTACCACCGCGGGGTCATCGAGCAGTCCCTGGGCAACAAGGGCGAGGCCATGACCTGGCTCCAGCGGTCCCTGGAGATCAACCCGTACTTCTCCCCACTCCTCGCACCCAAGGCCAAGGCCGCCCTCACTGCGCTACAGAGCGGGGCCTAGACATGCGGGTCGCACTTCGAGTCCGGTTGTCGGCGACGGCAATGCTCCTGGCCGTGATGGCCGGACTCTCCCTGCTCACCGCGCCCACCGCCTCGGCGCACCCGCTGGGCAACTTCACGGTCAACTACTACAGCGGGATCCGGGCCGAACCCGGCGCCGTGGTGGTGGACCTTGTCGTCGACCGGGCGGAGATCCCGACTCTGCAAGCCTTTCCCGACGCAAGAATCGGGCAGCAACCGGCAGGAGCTGAGGACTTCAGGGCGCGGGAGTGCGCCAAGCTGGCGGCCCAGGCCGTCGTCACCGTCGGCGGCCAGCCTCGGGCTCTGACCATCACTGACAGCCGCCTCGAGGTGCTGCCCGGCGCCGCCGGCCTGGCCACGAGCCGGCTGGAGTGCACCGCCAGCACCGCGACCAACCTCGACACAGTCGGCTCCACCGTCACGTATGAAGCCGCACCCACGGAGGGTCGAGTCGGCTGGCACGAGGTCACCGCGCGCGGTGAGGGCGTCACCCTTGCCGACAGCACCGTCCCGGTGGAGAGTCCCTCCAAGCAGCTCACCGCCTATCCGCAAGACCTGCTCAGCTCCCCCCTGGACCAGCGGGCCGCGACGTTCACGGTGCACCCCGGCAGCGGGCAGGCCTCAGGGGCAAAGCCGGCAGGGCCGATGTCGTCCAGCCCGATCTACGGTCTGGACCGGCTAACGACCGCTTATACCGACCTGGTCTCCAAGACCTCCCTCACACCGGGCTTCGCACTGCTCGCCCTGGCGCTTTCCCTGCTCCTTGGCGCGATGCACGCTTTCGCGCCCGGGCACGGCAAGACCCTCATGGCCGCGTACCTCGTCGGGAAGGAGGGCACCTGGCGTCAGGCGGCCGTCATCGGGCTCTCCGTCACCGTCACCCACACCGTCGGCGTCCTCCTGCTCGGACTGGCCCTGACGGTCGCTGCGATCGCCGCTCCCGAACAGATCTATCCCTGGTTGGGGCTGATCAGCGGTATCTTCCTCGCCGGCATCGGCGTCACCCTGCTGCGCTCCGCCAGAGGCGGACACATTCATGGGCCCGGGGGTCACACGCACGGGCCGGGGGGGCACACCCACGGGCCAGGAGAACGAACCCACAAACCGACCGCGCTGATCGCCGCGGACCAGATCCTCGCCGCGGCAGGACACGGCGCGACCACTCTCACCGTTCCCGCACCGCAGCTGCGCACCCGCCGCGACTCCGACCCCGACGTTCAACCTGACCACGATCACGACCACGGCCATGCGCACGACCACGGCCACGACGTTCAGGCCGACCACGACCACGGCCCTGCGCACGGCCACGGCCCTGCGCACGGCCACGGCGAGGACAGTACTGACCACGGCCACGGCCCTGCGAACGGCCACGACCTTCGGACCAACAACGACGTTCAGGCCGACCACGACCACAGCCATGCGCCCGGCCACGGCCACGACCATGTGCACGGCCTCGACCAGGACCTTGAGACCGACCACGACCATGCGCACGACAACAGTCGTGACCACGCGCACGACCACGGGGATCACGACGATCGAGCTCACCGGCCCCACCACGACCACCCTCCGGCGGCACCTCAGCGCCGCCGTGGGCCGAAGCTGTCGACGTGGCGCCTGGCGGCCGTCGGACTGGTCGGGGGCATGGTCCCCAGCCCGTCAGCCCTGTTGGTGCTGCTCGGGGGCATCGCCCTGGGCCGTGCCTGGTTCGGCGCAGTGCTGGTCGTGGCGTACGGCGCTGGCATGGCCGCCGCTCTCGTCGGCACGGGTCTGCTTCTCGTCGCAGCGCGTGATCGGCTCAACCGATGGAGCGCCCAGCGCGCCGACTCCCCCGCGCTACCGGGACAGGTGCTCGTCCTGCGGTTGGCCCGTCGCCTGCCGATGCTGACCGCAGCGACCATCATCGTTGCGGGCATCTGGATCTCGGTGAGGTCTGTCGTCGGAATGTGAGGGACACGGGACGTAGTTGACCTGGCTCCGCAGCCGCCTGGGGGTGGCGCTCTTGCGGCGCATCGGAGCCCGCCTGAGGTCGCGGCTGCGGTGGGGCAGGTCACCGCGTTGAGGCATCTGCCGCAGCAGGCTCCGGGCCGGTTTCCGGATCAGCGCGGTGGCGGTGACTCCCGGCCCCACATGAGCCTTTCCTGGGATCCGGGGCGAGGGACGCGATGGCCCGAAAGCCTGCTGGCTGCACATCGAGTCCCTCTTCGAGAGCTGGCTGGCCTCCTCAGCCGCCATCTCCCGAGCCGTGGCCCGCGGAAGCCACGAGGCCCCGGAAGAGACCGGCGTCCTCGCGGGTCTCGGGGTGCCACTGGACGCCCAGCACGAACCTCTCGCCAGGACGCTCGATCGCCTCGATGGTGCCGTCGGCGGCCCTCGCGGCCACCGCATACCCCGGGTGTGTTGCCACCGACTGATGATGGTGACAGCCGACGTCCTGACGTTCTCCAACCAGCCCGCGCAGCCGCGAGCCCTCGGCGACGGTGACGTCCACGTCGCCGAAGCGGTCGTCGCCCACCTCGTGCACCGTGGTTCTCGTCACGTCGGGCGTGTGCTGGTGCAGTGAACCGCCGCCGTGCACGGCCATGAGCTGCATGCCGCGGCAGATGCCGAGGACCGGCAACGCCCGGGCGTCCGCCGCGTCGAGCAGCGCCAGCTCCCAGGCGTCCCGGTCGGGCGCCACGTGCACCGTGCGCTCGTGGCGGGGCGCTCCGTAGCGGGCTGGATCGACGTCGGCTCCTCCGGCGATCACGAGGCCGTCGAGTCGCGCCGCCACGCCCGACGCGTCCGGGCCGACCCGGTGGGGAGAGGCCGGCGGAGGCAACAGCACTGGTATGCCGCCCGCCAGCTCGACAGCGACGGCATACCTCGTGGGAAGCAGATCCGCCGACTGGGTCCAGACGCCCCAGCTCGCCTGCTCGCGGTAGCTGCTGATGCCGATGACCGGACGCACGGGTCAGACCGGGGTGACGTAGGCGCCGGAGATGCCGCCGTCGACGAGGAACGTGCTCGCGGTCATGAAGCTCGACTCGTCAGAGGCGAGGAAGAGCGCGGCGTTGGCGACCTCTCGCGGCTCGGCGAAGCGGCCCATCGGGATGTGGACGAGGCGGCGCTGGGCACGTTCGGCGTCCTTGGCGAAGAGCTCCTGCAGCAGGGGCGTATTCACCGGACCAGGGCAGAGGGCGTTGACGCGCACCCCCTGGCGGGCAAACTGCACACCGAGCTCGCGTGACATCGACAGCACCCCGCCCTTGGACGCGGAGTAGGAGATCTGGGAGGTCGCGGCGCCCATGACGGCGACGAAGGACGCGGTGTTGATGATCGACCCTCGACCCTGCTCGAGCATGTACGGCAGGACCGCCTTGCAGCAGAGGTAGACGCTCGTGAGGTTGACCTCCTGCACCCGGCGCCAGGCCTCGAGGTCGGTGTCGAGGATCGAGTCGTCCTCGGGCGGGGAGATGCCGGCGTTGTTGAAGGCGACGTCCACCGCACCGAACCTCTCCTTGGTCGCAGCGAAGAGCGCGTCGACCTCGTCCTTGCTCGTCACGTCGCAGTGGACGAAGAGACCGTCGACGTGCTGCGCGACCACGCGTCCGCTGCTGTCGTCGAGATCGGCAATGACGACGTGCGCTCCTTCCTCGGCGAACCGCTCGACCGTGGCGAGCCCGATGCCGGAGCACCCTCCGGTGACGACCGCGGTGCGGCCCTCAAGACGTCCAGTCATCCTGTCCTCTCCTGTTTAGTCAGCTCCGGGCGAGCAGCGCCGCGCGGGCGGGCTCGGCTGCACGGGCTGCCGCACTTGTCGGTCCTAGTGGGCGATGAAGACGTTCTTCTCCTCGGTGAACGCCTGGGGAGCATCCGGCCCGAGCTCGCGACCGAGTCCGGACTGCTTGTACCCGCCGAAGGGCGTCCAGAAGCGCACCGAGGAGTGGCTGTTGACGCTGAGGTTGCCCGCCTCGACGGCACGGGCCACCCGCAGAGCGCGGCCGAGGTCGGCGGTGAAGATCGAGCCGGAGAGACCGTAGTCACTGTCGTTCGCGAGCTCGACGGCGTGCGCCTCGTCGTCGAACGGCAGCACCGCGAGGACCGGCCCGAAGACCTCCTCGCGCCAGATCGGGTCGGCCGTCGACCCGGGTAGCACCACCGTCGGCCGGACCCAGAAGCCCGGACCGTCGGGCGTGGTGCCGCAGAAGGCGACATCGACCCCGTCGAGGTGGCCGAGCACCCGCTCGCGATGCTCGGCCGAGATGAGCGGGCCCATCTCGCTGTCCCGGTCCGTGGGAGCAAGGACCCTCATCCCCGTGACGGCACTCTCCAGCCGGTCGAGGAACTCGTCGTGGACCGAGCGCTCGACGAGGATGCGAGAGCGCGAGCAGCAGTCCTGGCCGGCGTTGTCGAACGCGGCGAAGGGCGCAGCCGCCGCGGCCGCCGCCAGGTCTGTGTCGGAGAAGACGATGTTGGCGCTCTTGCCTCCCAGCTCGAGCGTGCAGCGCTTGACCTGGTCGGCGCACCCGCGCATGACCCGCTTGCCCACCTCGGTCGACCCGGTGAAGCAGACCTTGCGGACGAGGGGGTGGCTGACGAACCGCTCACCGACGACTGAGCCCTTGCCGGGTACCACGGTGAGGACGCCTCGGGGAAGCCCCGCCTCCACGGCGAGCTCGCCGATCCGCAGGGCGGTCAGGGGGGTCAGCTCGGCCGGCTTGAGCACCACCGTGTTGCCGGCGGCCAGGGCGGGGGCGAAACCCCAGGCGGCGATCGGCATGGGGAAGTTCCACGGCACGATGATGCCGACGACGCCCAGGGGCTCGTGGAAGGTCACGTCGATGCCCCCGTCGACCGGGATCTGGCGCCCGAAAAGGCGCTCCGGCGCGGCAGAGTAGTAGTTCAGGCAGTCCCGGACGTTGCGCGCCTCCCACCTGGCGTTGGCCCAGGTGTGGCCAGCGTTGCGGACCTCGAGCGCCGCAAGCTCGTCGACGTGCGCGTCGACGACGGCCGCGAACCGGCGAAGCAGGCTCGCGCGCTCACCGGGAGCAACGGCCCGCCAGGCCGGGAAGGCGGCGTGAGCTGCGCCGATGAGCTCGTCCACCTCGTCCACCGAGGCCAGGTCCACCTCAGCGAAAGGGGCCGCGGTTGTCGGGTCGATCACGGAGTGGGAGCTCACGTCACATCCTTTCGAAGCTGCGCCGCAGCTCCCAGTCGGTCACGGCGGCGTCGAAGGCGGCGAGCTCGACGTCCGCCATGGTGGTGTAGTGGTCGACGACCTCGTCACCGAGGATGCCGCGGGCGACCCCCGAGCTCGTGAAGACCTCACGGGCCTCGCGCAGGGTGCGCGGCACGGTCGGGAGGCCGGAGGTGTAGGCGTTGCCGCGCGTCTCGGGGCCCAGCTCGAGCTCGTGATCAACGCCGTACAGGCCCCCACCGATCATCGCGGCCAGGGCGAGATAGGGGTTGACGTCTCCGCCCGGCACCCTGTTCTCGAGGCGTGCCGAGGGACCGCGTCCGACCAGTCGCACCGCGCAGGTGCGGTTGTCGGCGCCCCAGGCGATCGCCGTCGGCGCGAACGACCCTTTGGCAAAACGCTTGTAGCTGTTGACGTTTGGCGCGTAGAGCAGAGTGAGGTCCGCCATGGTCGTGAGGATGCCGGCGACGAAGTGGTCGTAGAGTGCCGACCTTGCGTCGGTTGCCCTGTCCCAGAAGAGCAGCTCCCCGTCGTCGCCGCGCAGTGACAGGTGGATGTGGCAGGAGTTGCCCTCGCGCGCGTCGTACTTCGCCATGAAGGTCAGGGCCTTGCCGTGAAGTGCCGCGATCTCCTTCGCCGCTGTCTTGTAGACGACATGGTTGTCGGCCGTGACGAGGGCAGCGTCATAGAGGAAGCCGATCTCGTGCTGGCCCAGGTTGCACTCACCCTTGGCGGCCTCGACGTTCATGCCCGCGGCATACATCGTGTTGCGGATGTCGCGCAGAAGCGGCTCCACGCGCGTGGTGCCGAGGATGGAGTAGTCGACGTTGTACTGGTTGGCTGGGGTGAGACCGCGGTAGCCGCGGGCCCAGGCCTGCTCGTAGGTGTCCTCGAAAACGAGGAACTCGAGCTCTGTCCCGGCCAGGCCCGAAAAGCCCCGTTCGGAGAGCCGCTCCAGCTGGCGGGTCAGGACGCGGCGGGGCGACGGCTCGACGGGAGTGTGGTCGGTCGTCACGACGTCGCACTGGACGAGCGCCGTCCCGGGAAGGTGGGGGAGCGGGCGGATCGTCGAGAAGTCCGGGGCGAACGCGATGTTGCCATAGCCCTGCTCCCAGGACGTGAGGGCGTACCCGTCCACCGCGTTCATCTCGACGTCCACG
>JAABUW010001569.1_pt1 | contig 37666 bp, 67 predicted proteins | sample 5560081 | NCBI WGS metagenome assembly JAABUW01 (sample SAMN10711882, study PRJNA513363) | rock metagenome | isolation source: Antarctica rocks | place: Antarctica: Victoria Land, Knobhead sud | reverse complement strand
TCAGGACCCTATCACGTGCTGACACGTGTTGAAATAGTTTAGCGCACACCGCTAAACGTTTAGCGTTTCACCCTTTTAGTTTAGCGTTTAGCGTTTCCTCGAAATAGTTTAAGCACGAACCCTGCTAGCAGCGAAACTCGCAGCGAAACTCGTTTCGCGTTTCGCATTTCAAGTCTGAGGTTTAAGCACGAACCCTGACAGCAACCCAGCTCAGCCTTCCGACACTTTCAGTGCAATCTGCAATTTGCATTCAAAGTTCATCGATTGGAGTCAGGATTAGCGATGGCGGCTCTGCTTCTGCGTGCGGCCCGTGCGCGCGGCGCCACCATCCTGCTGAGCGCGGCATCGACGAGGACTGTACCTGCCGCGTCGTTTGGGGCAGCAGCGCGATGCTTCGCGTCGGACTCCGCAGCCTCAACGACTGAGACGGCTAAGAAGGGTGGCTCGGTGCGTCTGTGGCATTGGCAGAGGCACAGTCTGAGCTGTTGGCAAATCTCCGACACGAACCTCGTTACGAGATGGTCATGGGATAGATTGCTGGATGCTCTGGCCGTACTGGCCAGCAGCGCTTACCGCGAGCAGCCTCGTGCATTTTCCGGCGCCATTGGCTTGGTGACCCGATTCTAGCTTGATCTTTACCAATGGCAATCCCCCACCCTTGTTGGTGATGCCTGCCTGCGTGTGCTGTTGACGCACCTAGCGCAGGTGCTGCTTCATCATCTCCGTCGAATGCATGCTTGCCATGCCGGAACTTTGTTTCCGTAACAATCGCTATCAGATATTGCAGAGGACACAAGGTATAGCATGGACTCACCTGTGCTGCACTGCGCTTCCATTGTGACCTCGCAAACTCTTTCGCTGTGGATCGAAAGGAGCGTATCCATGCCACTCAGCGATACCTTGTTGCGGGACACATCGCAGTGGGCGGCCACTGTGGCTTGTGCACAGTTTTTCACATGGCTGGTGCCGATGAAATCTGGAAAAACGGCGCAGGCACTGCTGCTGATGCCGCTGTCTGGCTTGTGGCTGTTGTTCGCGCGCACGGCGTCTCGCTGCCCAGTTGCAGCATGAAGCGGCTGCCGCCCGAGCATGCCGCGGTTCTGAGACTGCTGAGATCGCCAATTGCGTGCAGCCGCTGCCGCTGCTGTTGGGCATGGCGGGTCTGGGCGCTGGCGCCTACTACGCCAAGCAGGCAGGCTACATCGACGGCTTGCTAGGCGCGCCGCCTGCCGCCTCCAAGGCCATCGCTAAGGTTTGGCGTGCTGAACTTGCACGATCACAGCTGCGGCGATGCTGCTTCTGAAGCCTGTCTGTGCACGAGCACTGAGCTGTGGGAGACCTTGATCATCATGGCTTGCAACACATTGCTGCAGCGCATTGAGGGATGGCTATACACTGTCGCATCAGGCTGCACCTGCAAATGCTTGCAGACCGACAAGCCTGACTACGGCGCGGTCCGCCAGGCGATTGCGGACGTGCTGGAGAAGGACGACGAGTATGATGACGGCAGCTGTGAGTCCTGAGCCGCACCATTGCTGTTGCATCCCGCATTATACCACAGCTTCACTGGCATGCACTGGCATGCCTGCATGCTCAGTGAGTGCATGCAAATTGCCAAACGCATGCAAGACGACAGAGCCACACTCGTACCTCCTGAGCCACCGCCAGTTTCCATCTTGCAGACGGCCCCGTCCTGGTGCGGCTGGCGTGGCATGCCTCGGGCTCCTACGACAAGGCGTCTAACACCGGCGGCAGCAACGGCGCTACCATGCGGTGAGCCGCGGTGTTGCTGCCTGCGATATGAGTGCGCGGCATCAAAGAAGCAAAAGCATGCAAGCATGGTCAACGTGAAGCCCTCGTGACGCCGGTCCTGTGGCTCACCTTGTCTTGCATGCGTTGTGCACATGCTTTTGCTCTTCTTGAATATGCAAGTCAACAGCCTCAACAAGCGACATTGCATCCTATTTTGTGCAGCTACAAGGAGGGCGAATATGGTGGGTTTCTCGTCCTCTCGGCTCGACACTGGTGTCTGTGGCTGTGTCCCGCATCAGGATGCTGCGTCTCAGATGATCCAGAATACCGCTGCTTGACCATCGACAGCGCAGTCCGCCATCATATTCATCATCAAATCATCAAATGTGAGCACGCTTTGGCAGGCGCCAACGCGGGGCTGAAGGTGGCGAGGGACCTGCTTGAACCCATCAAGGAGAAGTTCCCGTGGATCAGCTACGCCGACCTGTGGACGCTCGCCGGCGTGACCGCCGTTGAGGAGATGGGCGGTGCGTGCCCCAGGACGCGTCCCCTCTCTTGCCAGCAGATGCACGGCTGTTGCGGAGAACCAGCAGCCGTCTTTTATGTAGCTGATGGATCGAACACTAGATCATTGCGCGGCATGGAGCACTGCATGCATGCAGACTGCACAGCAAGATGCGCGGCCATGCGCGCTGTGTCGGCGTGCACGGTGCATGTGGGACTCACGCGTCTTCGCGGGTCTAAACCCTAAAACCTCGTGCACCTGCAGGCCCGGAGATCAAGTGGCGGCCGGGGCGCTCGGACTACAATAGCGAAGACGAGACACTGCTGCCGCCAGACGGCCGCCTGCCCGACGCCTCACAGGGCGCCAAGCACCTGCGCGATGTCTTCTACCGCATGGTGCGGATGTTCATTCGTTTCGCATCAATAAACACCTGACAACACTCCTGAAAATTAACCCCGACGGCAAAGCGCCTGCGCGCCCTCTTCTACCGCATGGTGCGGTCCTGCTGCTGAGTCTCTGTCGCCGACTTTGAGACGCTCGCGCCCTTGCGCAGTCGGCAGTGGCATCGTCTCCTGGCAGCAGCCTTTGCCTGCTGTGGGCCTGTCAGCAGGCTTGCCGTTTCCGAAGCGCTCATGCTCAAGCCCAGACGTGCTGTAACAGCATGACGTCCAATCACATGGGCAATCACAAGTAAATCTGACACTCTTTGCCGTCGCGCAGGGCTTCAACGACCAGGAGATCGTGGCGCTGTCGGGGGCGCACGCGCTAGGGCGCTGCCACGCGGACCGCTCCGGGTTCGACGGCCCGTGGACCAACGCGCCCACCGCCTGGAGCAACCTGTACTTCCAGGAGCTGCTGGAGAAGAAGTGGGTCAAGGTGCGGCGCATGGTTTTTGCCCGCCAAACATCGAGCTGCGCGGTTGCTGGTGTCGCCGGGGAACGGATTCTTGCACCACATGCAGATACACGGCTGTCCATGCACATGTTGGTGGCGTTTTCTGTTGTCGGACATTCCGAGGAGTGGCAGATGACAGCAGATCAGTCCAGTTCGCTGAACACACACTGTACTTGCAATTTCCCCGCAGCGGAACAAGCTGGACTCCAACTGGAAGGGTCCAGAGCAGTACCAGGACAAGGAGACGCGGCAACTCATGATGCTGCCAACGGACATGTGGCTCATCTGGGACAAGTGCGCGCACACCCTATTGCGCTGCTGCTGCTGCTTGCATCGTACATCATTTGTGCAATCAAAATAAAAACCTCAGACTCGCACATGTCCCCACGCCTAGGGTCACGAATGTGACGCTTTTTGTGTCAAACCTGCTGCAGGAAGCTCAAGCCGTACGTGCAGAAGTACGCCAAGGTGCACTTTCAGCCTCGTAGTCCCGCTTGACAAGTTGCCCGAACCGCTGCAACTGCACTGAATGCAGAACATCATTGGGTTTGGGGGTAAGATTGTGCAACAGAAGTGCCGTGGCATGCGCCGAGCTTCAAAGAGCACAGATGCATGCTGAGTGACAGACCACTGCGGCATCACACGGCCGGCAGCATCACACGGCGCAGCAATACAAACTTCCTCCATTGGGGGGGTTTTGGAGTCGCATCAATGAACCTAAATTTTGCTCTCTCACGTCCGCAGGACGAGGACTCTTTCAACTCGGACTTTGCGGCGGCCTTCTCCAAACTGCTGGAGCTGGGTGTGCCGCGGCCAGGCATGCAGCCCATCATGCTACCTGTTCTGCCTTATCTCTTCTTGAGACACTTTGTCTGCATTCTGCACAATTCAGCGTGTGGTGCCAATCGACTTTTTGGCAGACCCACAGGCACTTGTTTTTAAATAGACCTTTGATTCGTCTGCGACTTGCTGCCTAATTGCGCGTGGACGCGTTCCAATATAGGCGCTTCTGATGGCGAGATCGCGCCCCCGGGCCTCAAGCCGAACATGGGCTCTTGAGTCTACTGCTCTCTCCTAGACGCGTATGGCTGGTAGCCAAGCCTGAGTGGCGCTGCCGTGGAAGCGTGGGCTGGCAGCTGCTGCACGTCGAGTGGCCGGATCTCTGGGAGCGGGCAATCCGCCGCATCTGCAAACCTCTAAAGCCGGCAGCGGCCTGCCTGTCGACACTGCGCTCCTTACTCAGGACATTAGGTGTGTGTTACCTAGGTGCTGCCCCTTGCAGATAGGTACCATTTCTGTGCTCCAGATACACCGCCTCAGTGAGAGCTCTGCGCTGCGGCCATCCTTTCGTGTGGCCAGCCAATTCTGCGTCAGATGAATTGGAATGCTTATTGATGTGTATGTGGGGTGCACGGCTGGCTGCCAATGCAGAGACAGGTCCTATCAAGAGGGGTCAAGCTTGGCACCTGTGCACTGGCGCCTGCGCCCTGTAATACTGTCTCCCATACGGGAATACCTGCCGCCGTCTCAAATCACTGGAGCCAAGCAGCAGGTGACTTCATTTATAGATTGTAAAATATTCTAACTTGTTTTCAGCAATCAGAAACATGTTGCTCCAAGGGGAGTTACAGATAGCTGACATCCCCCTGACCGTGTAGCTCGCGCTGTCTCACAGTCAAGCTCAGTGAGTGAGCCTTAGAGTCCTACTCCCCCGCTACATGACGAGCGATCGAATAGCAGGCTGCAGCATGCACCCCCTGTCGGCTCGACTCTTGTATGCTCTGCGCGCATGTGAGTCGTCCTGCCGCGCGGACAGCCGCGCACCGCTGGGCATTCGCACCGCGAGACGGTGCCAGTCGGCCAGTCAACCGCTTTATACTCGTATGTCGCCTGGCAGCGTGGTACGACAAGCGCTGGAAGCAAACACCACTGCAATGAGCAGTCGTCTTGCGCCACTGGAGGACTGTTGGACCTTGTGATGCGCAGGTTCGCAGTGCGCTGTCCGAGGACGTGTCGCTCCTTCCAAAAGTGTCTAGCAGCGACAGTTGTACGGTGAGGGCACGTTAGTGGTAACATGCGTGCTGTCAATGCCTGGGCTTGATTACGCTCTTCACCTGTGCTCGTTCTTTCGGCAAACAGGCCCTGGATCATCTCCGGAGTGATGACTATGCAGCTTGGCTCGACACCATGGTGGAACGGTAGGCGACCTTGATCTGCTCTCACCCGCGTTGCACATCTTGCACCTTGCCCATCCCCTGCTGACCAGCAGTTCTGCTCGACAGGGTAAAGTACAGAAGTCTCGACGACGCTGACTACGAAGAGCTGCTGGAGGAACTGCAAGAACTCGCAGACTACGAGCGGATCAAGGCTGAGCACTTGTCTTTCGACATCTACAGAAACCTGCTGATCCTGAAGCTTCAGCCCTCGGAGACAGAGCTCACTGATGGTGCTGACAGGGCGATGACGGTAGGTTGCACGACTGCCATGTTCTGCAGCCGTCAATCTGAGACTGTGTTGGCAAGGACGGTCTAAAATCAAGCAGATGTTTGTCAGGCCGCTATAACCTCTGGCTGCTCCTGGAACGCTGCAGGTCATTGAATGGAGGTCTCAACTGCGGAGTCATGTTGACTCACAAACGGTCCGCCGATACATCGAAAGCCGCTGGGATGAGATTCGCGGCAAGGCTGAGAGGATGTACAACATCAGAATTACCAACAGCCCAGAGGATGCCATTCCGGATGGGTTTGGCATCACCTTGGAGCAGGTGCGTCACACTTACAGCTATACAGCTGCCTCTTCGTTGAGAGGCGGGAATCTAGCATCGGCAAGCTTTGATGGGCATGTTGTGCATCCTGTGCCTGTAGGGCAAAGCCGCATCTAGAAAGTGGCAGAGTGTATTGCCGCGCATGGGCACAATTGCCTGGCGACACTCGACTGCAGCCAATGACTGTTTCATACTTGCGAATGGCAGGTGATGGCCGCAGATTGGTGGCCCCGATGACAGATCAGTCACTCCCGGTGGCACATCAGCTGCTTCTGGGGTGAGTCCTGGCATTTCTGAAGGAAAGCAAGTGTATGTGTTCGCTATATGCTTGGCCGTCCAATGGCTTGCTGACTCAGTCGCTGCTTACACGAAAGACGCATGCAGACAGAGGTTATATTGTTGCGCGCAGAGGTGAAGGCGCCGGAACAAAATTGGGGTATGTCGTAGGTTTGAAGACCAACACGTGCGGCGTGACAACGTTGCACCTCGTTCCCTTTGGATACCTGGAAGCAGAGGCAAGTGCTTGTCTTGCATCGAGATGGTTCACATCTGTGCGCAGCCCTCGCCCTGCAGCATATGTACAGTCAATTGACGCTTGCAAGCGTTTTCCAGCTTCAGATCTTGTACCTCTAGGTTTTAAGTTTTCTGCTGACTTATCGGACAATCAGAGATGCGCTGTGCAATCATCTCGTCTCAATGTATTCGAAACGGTTTCGTGGGTATCTTCACTTGCAAGCAGGCTAAGCCCTACTACCGAATGCATGCCACCGATGAAGCATCAGCGGTTTTCATCAGTTGCAATTTGGAGTACACCCTCTCCGGCAGCTAGTAGCGGATGTCTTAGTTCGTCCTGCGGCAGCAAAGGATACAACACATCATGCCTATATCTCACATGATATTCAACATATATACAGCATGGCTTGTGCGCCAGGCTTGCAGCCGTCACCGCAGGTCTCGAATGCCTCGACAATGTCTGTGATGCCTTGAAAATGCTCAATGTCCATTGTCACCTCATTGCTAAAGGCCTATTCACGGCCGCTGTGGTGAGTATGTACGGCATGATGCCCCTCGAGGTGAGAGGGCCCCTCGAGGGCCCCTCGAGGTGAGAGCATCATGCCCTGGTGATGACCCGGGGGCAACATCGGCTTAGTGATCTCAACTGCCGCCATGACTGACTCGTAGATTTGCAATGCGCCATGTCACCGACTCAACAAGCCAATACCTCCGCACAATCAGGCGACCTAAGACGGCTGCTGTGGCCATCTCAGCACATGTCACGGGCATATGCCGGCCCCATCACTGCATCGGGTTTCTTGGCTTGGCTGTGGGTGATGCTGATACTGTCAGCTGTGCACGCCGCCTTAGCGTTTTGAGGCCCACAAGGCCCAGACCATCACATGCCGCAATTGGCATCCAGTTTTAGACCACATGCTTGTGCAACCACCCGCAGATGACGGCGCTCATTTACCGCCCCTGCCGCCGCCCTCCTTGGTCGAGTCGGACTCAGAGAGCCAAAACAGCAGCTCTCGGTCCGCCACCGTCGGCTGCTCCAGCAGCATGTCCAGCGGCGAGCGGCCGGTGGCGTCTTTGGTGTACCGCGGCGCCCCCCGCCGCACCTGCAACAGCAGCGACATATGTATGTCTTTACAATCGCAAATTGTTGATATCATACGATCGATCCGACACCTAGTGCGCGGGGAGCTAGCACGGCGCAGCGCAGCAGCAGGCGATGAGCTCTGTCTAGAGTCCCTAATTGAATTCGGTCGTCATCGAATACACATTGCAGCAGCGATGCACCAGCAGCTTGGCGGCCTCGGTGCGGCCGGCGAGCACAGCGTAGTGCAGCGGCTGCCGGCCGGCGGCGTCGGCCCACCCGCTGCGCGCCCCATTCTGCAGCAGCAGCTCCAGCAGCGGAATCAGGCCCACCTGCGTCACCAAAACTCACTCAATACTCCACTTCCCACACACCAGATGTCCGCAGCCCAGTTCTGCAGCAACAGCTCCGGCGGAGGCACCAGAGCCCCACCTGCGCCACCAGAACTCACCCAAGTCTCGACAATGCACATGTCCTGTGCTTCGCGGTCCAGCTGTGCAGCAGCAGCTCCAACAACGGCACCAGAGCCCCGCCTGCGCCACCAGAACTCACTCGAGACTCCGACAGAACGACACACGCGTCATGTGCTTCGCGGTCCAGCTGTGCGGCAGCAGCTCCGGCGGCGGGCGCTACCTGCAGCAGAGGTTGGTCAGCATTGACCTCGAAGCACATGATTGATGGAGAGGCGAGCTGGTGTGCTGCGCAGGTGAGGCGCTGTGTGCCATGGCATGCAGCAGCTTGACATGAGCGAGTCCCGCAGGGACGCGCTGAGGTAGTGCAACTCGGGATGAGATCCCTGTCACGATGATTGTCGAGACGGGTATCGAGCAAGATATTCAAGACGAGAGTTCCCACTCATCCATTCATATTCTCTTCTATGAGTCTGCCTGTTTAGTTGAACCACAAATCGACTGACAAAGGCAGCGCAATGCAGCGCGGTGACATCATCGACGGCGCCCGGCGGCAGCAATGGCTCGAGAAAGTGCCAATCGTTCAGCTTCTTTTTCAAGCGTTCCTTCTGACTATATACAAAGACGAAATTGCACACACCAAGGCGGCGCAGTGCAGCGCGGTGACGTCGCCGACGGCGCCCGGCGGCAGCCGCGGTTTCGACTGCGCCTCCTTTTAGGCTGAAATCTCTTTCTCTGTTTGTGGATTTTGTCAAGACATGAGGCGACTCACGAAGGCGGCACAGTGCAGCGCGGTGACGTCGCCGACGGCGCCCGGCGGCAGGCGCGGCTCGGGGGAGAGGCAGCGCGCCTGTGCCGCCGTCACCAGGCTGCCCGCCGGCGGCCCACCGTGGCGGCCGTCGATGTCCGCGCCTGCCGCGAAAGCCCGCAGCGCCGCCCTGCCATGCACTTGCGAATTTCAGGGCGGTGTGAAAGGCAGCAGCGACGCAACAAGTGGGTTGACCCATCCGGCGCGCTCGGCGGAGTGACACGTGCATTGCCACGTGCACCGCCTGCGTTTCATCAGCTCTGGCAGGCAGCTGCTGCTGGTAGGCAAGCCAGGCGCAGCACAACAATGGAAGCACACACGCAAGGCGATTGCGTTCCCGCACCGAATGTCGCTGCCTCCTGCGGCATCCTAGAGCGCCGACTGCGCTGCCGCTGGACAGATATCTCCACATGGACATCGAACACGCGAGCTGGATGCGTTCACTGTGTTGCATTCTTGTACCTCACGTCGCCGTTTTCTGCGGCGTCCCAGAGCGCCGCCTGCGCGTTGCCGCCTGGCAGGTGCGCCGGCAGCGGCGCGTACAGCCGCCGCGCGTACTTGCATGTTATGAACTCCTGCCGCAGCGCATCTGCTGCTTCCGGCAGCGGCTTTGACGCTCCCGATGCCGCCTGCTGCGGCTGCACGGCCCCTGTCCAGGGTGGGCACACGACAACTCGCAAACAGCGACATCGTCCTGTGTTAGCAACTTGAACTCCTGAGGGAAGCGGCTTGGACGTCACCGCCGGACCCTGCAGAAGGCATGACACAACACCTCACCACACGACCTTGTCTTCAATCAGACGTGGCAGCACAGGCCTGAGTCGTCGTGTTCTGTTTCGGACTGCATTTCCGGAATCGGCCTGCGCTCTTTGGGGAGCTGCCAAACTGGAGGTGACCGCACCTGGTGACTGGCGGCGGACACTTCGAAAACTGTGTTGCACCGTAGTTGCTGCACCGAATCGGGTGTCATGAGGCTCCTTCAGACAGAAGGATGCTTACAAAGGTTCGCACCCGGTGACTGTCGGCGGGCAGCGGTGCGCGCCATCCGGGATGCTTTTGAGTACAAGGGTAGGAGGAGGCTTAAAGGGCAAAAGGAAGCTTTGCAAAAGGTCCGCACCCGGTGACTGTCGGCGGGCAGCGGTGCGCCATGTCCAGCTGCCGGGCACTTCGAAACTGCTGTGTTGCACCTCAGTACTGCAGCAATTTTGGGCTGCACCGATTTGGGTTGTATGAGGCTCCTTGAGGCAGAGGAAGCTTGTAAATTATTCGTACCCGGCCACTGTCGGCGGGCGGCAGTACGCGCCATCCAGCTGCCGGGCAGCAGGCTTTCGCCTGAGCGGTCCGTGCCTGCCATCCCAGAATCAAAGTATTCGCCAGTGAACTTCTGGGCCATGCGGCCCACTGTCGCAGAACAGGTCGCCGAATGGCGCAGGGCGCAGCAACGCAGTACGGGTGGCGCATCTGCGCCGGCGCGCACTGGTTGGTCCAATCATGGGCCCAGAGACAGCTGCAGAATGGATTTAAACCCTTCAACAAGTTGCACCTTGTGGCAAGTATGGCTGCAGTGCCAGGCGCCTTCTGCCTGACAGTTGAAATGCCGTCGCAGCAGTGACTTGCGTTGTGACTTGGTGCTCCAACCTGACGCTGGATTTCAGCGCTGGATTATGTCAATCCGAATAGGCACCTGGGGCGTCGGGTGCGAACGGCGTCGGCGGCGCAAACGGTGACGTGTTGGGCATGCGCCCGTACCCGTGTGCATCCTCCGGCCACGCGGCATCCGACCTGCATGGATGTCATTGCAACGAAATCTTGGGTTCTCACGAAGTCGACACTGATATAAAGCGGACATAGATCGCTCAAGGATATCCTCAAACCTTTGGGCACCCATGTCCAGCGAAGGTAGCGCAAACCCCAGATCAATTTGGCCGGACTATATTCGCGCTATCACACTGCCCTGAAAACCAGATGCAACAACCCCGCGCTGCAACGCCCTCCCCAGCTTGACGAAGGAACTTCCGGAATGGGATGCTGCAGGCTGTCATGGGGATGGTAGATGCAAACGAAAAGATGAAGGAGGCGCACCCGGGGTGGGGCTCCTGGACTGCCGCGAGCGCAGGCGCGCCGGGCGGCGGGGCGTGCGGCGCCGCTAGGTTCTCCTCCCATGCCGCGTTGGCGTGCGCGTTGCCTAAACCCTCGAACAGCGCCACCACGCTCCGCTCCCACACCTTTTCGTCCAGCGTCACGCTGCGCACCTGCTCGGATGTAAACGGTTCATACAGGATACTTGGCTATCATTCAGGCTCCGCTCCCGCACCTCCTCATCCAGCGTCACGCTGCGCACCTGGGCAGAATGGCGACCATTTCGTTGCCATGTTTCGCTCAGCTTGACAGCTACGAGACGCTGCTCGGCAGCGCCAGGCGCAAGCACAACGAAACAGGTGCGCCCTGGAGATGTGGACGCCCACGCGGCGGTGGACCCCGGAGCAGGGCGCGCACAGCAGCACGCGCAGAGTCGCAATTCTGTGTTGTGCAGTGCATATTTCGCAACGACAGTCTGCTGGAGGTTTGGTGGCAGTTTGACGAATGCTTGCCTTGGAGATGTGGACGCCCATGTGGCGGTGCACCCCGGAGCAGGGCGCGCACAGCAGCACCCCCAGATTGAGGGACGCCCACTCGGGGCTCGGAGCGCCGCAGTCGGCGCAGGCCCCATTGCCACGCACCGCGCCGAGCGCCGCCGCCAGCGCCTCTCCCGCCACGCCGCTGTCGCGCGAAAGCCCCGTCTGCACACAATAAATGATGGTTTACTGTGCGATTTCTGGTGATCCAAGTACCGAGCGCCGCCGCCAGCGCCTCCCCTCCAATCTGCTGACGCGCGCAGACCCGTCTCCAAGCGCAAACAGGGTCAAGGTGTTTAGTGGTCGGTTGAAGGAGTTCGATCAGCGTGCCGAGCGCCAGAGTCAGTACGAGAAACTCTTCAAAAGACCAGAGAATTTCCATGAAAGGCGCATGTCAGGAATGCCGTCAGACACCCAGGGCGCGCTGCAGCGCACGCTGCCGGCGGTTCGCTATGCGCATGATCCAGCTCGGATCTACTCAATCTCAATCATCAATCCCCGATCAACACGAAAGCGCACATTGGAGACGCTGCCGGTTTCCGCTGGAACGCGTCTCGCCGGCGTTTCGCTGATACATTGATTTCAAATCACAAAATCTCACCATCATTCGACGAAGGCACGACGACTGGGAACACGCACGGCAGGAACGCTGCCGGTCTGCGGGGGCGCGCCTGAGCGCATGCGGCGCAGCGTCCGCTGTGCAAGGGTTTTGACATGAACACTCCTTCGCGGATATCATTGGTTTTTCGATTTGAGAGCGCACGTCCGGGACGCTACCGCTTTCTGACGGAGCGCTGGAGCGCATGCTGTCGGTGTTTGCCAACGCGTTTCGATTCGGAGGTTATCAGCTTGCAAGCCCTTATTTTGAGGTGAGAGAAAGCGCACGTCGGGGACGCTGCCAGTTTCTGACGGCGCGCTGGAACGCACGCTGCCGGCGTCTCCGGCAACGCTGCTCTCCGCGATGAAGCTGGCGCCCATGGCCCCCAGCGGCACAGTGCCACTGGGCGACCTGCAGGGGACGGACGCCTTCATGTGATTCCACAGTCCAGCAATTCAGGGTCTGCATGTGCATTTGCATTCGCGTTTGCACCTGTGTTTGCACTATCGTTGTCACTGCTAAGGAACTGGTGGTATGTTTCGACTGCGAAAGCACGGAATCCTGCCCGGCAAGGATGCGATGCGAGCACTGCTGAGAGAAGCGGCCAGACGGGCTCCTTCATGACCACAACCCGCAGAAGCAGGCCGAGGGAGCGTTCGCACCGCATGTGGGTGGGTGCCGCGGGCCGACGCTGCGTGCCACTGGGGCTGGCTGACACAGGCGTCTCCAGCACCACCGCTATCACGGCCTGCACGCCAAAGCAACAACCCGGTTCGGATGACCTCTGTCGCTTTTTTGCAGTGGCTTCTCAGTGCAAGGTTAAAACGCGGGAGGTGGGCATGGACCGCTGTGGCATGAGTGCCAAGGAGCAGAGGCACGCATCAAACCAGCCGCCGCCGCCGGCCTTTCACTGTCAGGTGAGTGATCCCAACTCTGGTGTCTTGTCTGCTCGATACAAGCGGCGCGAAACAAGTCTTGAGAATGCAATCTTTCACCTGGATGCGCTCGAACAGCTCGGTGCATGTGCAAGATGTTTCCGTCCAGACGCAAATCTCGACCGTCCCAGCTGCCCACCTGGATGGTCTGCATCCACTCGGTCGCCTCCAGCTCGTCCGCCGCCCTTGGCCTCTTGGGTCACGACATATCAGTTGCTGCTGTTTTGGTTCCTACAAGTTCTGGAGCATTGTGTTCTCACCTGGATGGTCTGCATCCACTCGGTCGCCTCCAGCTCGTCCGTTGCCTGCAGCACGTACGAGCGCTCCGTGGAGACCACCCTGAAGCAGTACTGCAGATCTACGTCAGCCGCCTCCTCGGCCCCAGGCTTGACCGTCGCCGTCTGCAGCGCCACCGTGTTCTGCGGCGTCTTCCGGTTGTCCTTCTTCTCCTGTCGCGAATACCAAACCATGTCTTCGGTCAACTGGTTGTCGAAGGCTGTGATGGAGGCGCCCACCGCTATCAATACATTGACGCGGTGTTTTTCTCCAAACATCTTGGCGATCGGAAGCAAACGCAAAGCCCACTCTTGCGGAGCCATAGTAGGAGATGCCGCTAGTGCCAAGCAATCCAGCAGATCTCACTTGGTCTATCCGGTTTGTGTTCAGTTCTTCTTGATCAACAGTGGTGCAACCAACCTTGGCGGAGTAGTAGTAGAGCATGCCGCTGCTGTCAAGCGACGAACTTCAGTCCCCACATTGTCGATATGCGACGTGTCTACTTTCTTGCATCTTACATCTCACAGTCTGAAAACAAAAGCAAAGCCCACCTTGGCGGAGTAGTAGTAGAGCATGCCGCTGCTGTCGAGCACGAAAAAGCGGCGCTTCCACTCGCGCCGCAGCCCGCCGCCCTTTTTGAGCAGGTAGCCCTGCTTCAGGATGGTGACCTGCCCGCCGCGGCTGGCGGCCGTCGCCCGGATGTGCCGCTCCACCTCCGCCTTCATGCCCGCCGCCGCGCCTGCAAAGCCAGATTTCAGGGCAATCTTGGTGGTAGGATGAAACTCGTAACAACATGTGATTGAAACCGCCGCAGCTGGCGGCCGTCGCCCGGATGTGCCGCTCTACCTCCGCCTTTATGCCCGCTGCTGCGCATGCATCATGGGCATCTGATTGATCGAATCTGTTGCCATTGGATTTCGACATGGCGGTGTTGGCCGCCGTCGCGGTTCCCCTCCACATCCGCCTTCACGCCCGCCGCCGCGAGGGCCAAACAGGTTCTACGCCTTGCAGTGCTTCCCGCATATGCACCCTCTGCGCCGCCGCGGCACTGCGCAGCGCACGCCCCAACCACTTGGAGAAAAGGGATCATCAAGGGTCGTGCAGCGTGACATCGCATTGAGAACGCTCCAGTGCTACAAGAGATTTTATCGACACCGGAACAAAACACGGAGTGCGCCGGATCCATCATCTGCAGCGGGGCCGGTGGGGCGCGGCGTCCCGCACAGGCTGCCGGCCTCTGTATTCATTCTCAGGCCTTTGCTTCCAAAGGTTTGGATGCATAACCTTGAAGCATCGACTGTACAGCGGACTGCTCGCACGCCACCTGCAGCGGGCGGGCCGGGCGTCGAGCGCACCGCCGAAAGATCGAGAGCAGTCCTTCGGGGAACTCGCCAGCACCAGAAACACAAAGCGGCGCGCACCCGTCATATGCAGGCCGGCGGGGCGCGGCAGCGCGCGCAGCGCTGCATCGAATCTCTGGATCAATACCAGACACTCAGCACGCAAAGAGCGATGCGCACCCGTCATCTGCAGCGGGCCGGCTGGGCGGGGCGTCGCTCGCAGCGCCGCGTCCGCGCGTCGCGCCTCGCGGGTGCTCTGCGCCTCCCGCAGCCCGAAGATGGAGTCCTCCAGTGCCGCCTGCTGCGCCGCCTCCTGCGCCTTCAGCGCCTCGCACGACTCCAGGGCCTGGAAAGTCCAAAGGGCAAAAGTATCTCTGAGACGAAGGGGAAAACGTTATGTGGATCTGGGTGAAGGGCGAGATTGTATGTGCCTTTGAATTCTGAGTCCTCCAGCACCGCCTGCTGCGCCGCCTCGCGCGCCTCCACAGCTTGCGGCGTCAGGAGCCAACAGTCAGGCTCGAGCGCTTTCAATATGCACAGAGAGTGGAAGGGAGGCCAAACGCGCGAGATGAATGGCAAGGCGCACGGGCAGGGAGATGCGGAAAGCCTGGCGACAACCGCACCTGGTGCAGGCAGGGCTCCAGCTTGCGCAGGGCGTCGTCTTTGGCCTTGTAGTAGCGCTGCTGACCTGCCCAGTAACCGCAGAGGGTTCGAGGCTGATTCAGATGTTGGAGTGATTCAGATGAACTTCCAACCTGGTGCAGGTAGGGCTCCACTTTGAGCAGGGCCTCGTAGCCGGCCTTGAAGTAGCGCAGGTGGCCGTCCATCACGGAGACAGCCGCCTCCAGGAACTCGTGCCGCTTGCGCCCCTCCACCTGCGGCACGTGATTTTGCAATGGACTGTGAACATAACACGTGCAGATTACAATCTATAACTGGGTGCGTCACCACGCTTTCCAGTCAGATGACGGAGACAGCCGCCTCCAGGAACTCGTGGCTCGCGCCCCTCCACCTGCGCAGACATATATTTGTTCACATGTGATGGGGGCAAAGGGTCATGACTCGGCATCAAAGCAGGGCGTCTATCGGCTGCCTCTGTCATAATCTCACAGGATGCACCGGCCATAAGGTTCAGGCTAAAAAATGCGCTGCCAAGTTCGTCAGCAGACTGGCACAAACCAGTGCTGCCTGGAATTCGGATGCGCACCTCGGTGAGGCGGCGCGCGAGCTCGAAGCGGGCCTCCTGCGCGGAGGCGGCGGCGGCGACGGTCTCCGCCTGTGCGCGCTGCCTGTCCGCCTCCACCTGCGCCTTTTTTGACAGCATCTTCCCTGCCAGCGACCTGCCGCAAGAAGCGTGACACCCCCTCAGAGACCAACGGGCCGCGGCACCGACAGCCAATCTGCAATGGTTGCGGTGCAAAGCGGGCACCGCCCGCGCCAGTGAGGTGTGTATACATGCATGTTCCCAGCCGCGTGCGAAGACGCCCGGATGCTGATGATGACTCATGCAAGGAGCCGGGGCACACCTGCGGCCCAGGCAGCGCTTCTGCAGGGCGTCGAATCGCATCAATAACATTAGCCCATTGCTTTCACCGTTGTGGATGATCATAGCTCATCTCGACGTGTTTCCGCACTCGCGGCCCAGGAAACGCATCTGCGTGGCGTTGCTGGACATTGCATCGATGCAATGATGCTCATTGTTCGCATCATCCACTCGCCCCCGAGGTCACGCACTTGTGACCCAGGAAGCGCTTCTGCGCGGCGTCGTGCTCGTCGTTGAGGATGGTGGTGATGATATCTCGACTGTAGGTTTTGAAGGTTTTGTTCTATGTATTTTACTTGGCTCAATCCAATGTGCGCACTTGTGGCCCAGGAAGCGCTTCTGCGCGGCATCGTGCTCGTCGGTGCGGTGAGCCAGGTCCGCCGCGGCGCCGCGCGCCCCCGCCAGCAGCCCTTTTTGCCACGTCGCCTGCAGCCGCTCCACCAGGATGTGGTCTACCTGCGCGGTGTGGACACGGTTTCGATACACCCAGAGTCAAGTGTCACTCAGCGCCCGCCAGCAGCCCCTTCTGCCATGTCGCTTGCAGCCGCTCCACTAAGATGTGGTCCACCTGTACGCTTAGAGTTTGGGGGTGGTCTAAGGGTGTTGAGTCCGCAGATTTCGGGGCGTTCGCAGTTCATACGTGCGCCTCTGCCAGTGCCTGACTTATGACTTGTCAATGTATCTGTCGCAGGGTTGCCTCTTGGCATCAAATTGCATCATCAAACCACCTGGCCGCTCACCTGGCCGCGGAGCAGCTCGGAGCTGCTGCTGAGGTCCTGAAACACCTCGATGAAGCGCGACACTGTGCCTGAGCCTGAAGAGCACAGGCCGAGCACAAGCTTCAAGCCGCATTCCCGCACAGCAGGCACGCAGCAGTCATTGCCTTGCTGCAGCCAATGCAACGCAGAGTGCGCACACATGATGGTGCAATCCTCCTCGTCAGCTACAGAGCGGCATGAAATTTTCTGCAAGCCTGCTGCATCATCTTTGCAGATCGCATTCACGGCATTGAGTGCTTCATGCCACAGTCTGAGCTACGCTGTCTTCGAAGTAAGAAGGGGTACCTATGGTCATGGACTCCTCGTCGGTGCCGGTGCCGTCGGGGCCGCCGCAAAAGTCGCGCAGCGCATCAGCAAACTCCGCCTGCGCGTGCGAGGTGCCGGCGACGCCGTCGCGGTACCGCCGTGCGCCCCGCACCAGCCGCCCCGTCCGCCGGTCCAGCCGCTCCGCCTGCGCGCCCAGTTCGGCCGCCTGCAGGTGAAGTTCAGAAGTATTCGATGAATATAGGTTTGCATTCTGAGGTCGCGCTTTGGTATCGAGGCCCCCAGCACCAGCCGCCCCGTCCGCCTGTCCAGCCGCTCCGCCCGCGCGCCTAGCTCTGCCGCCTGCAGGGGAGGGTGAGGGGTAATCCAGTGGAAATTCGTGTCACTATTCATCTTTTCTATGTCATGGTTTGTTGTCGCGCGCCGGACACCAATTGGCAGTCGCTGCCTGAATGCATGTGCTACTGCGATCCTCCGGACGGTCTCACTTTTCTCAGCAACAAGGCGAGGATCACACCTTGTCCCGGAAGGCCGGGCTGTCCTCGATTGTGTCGAAGGCAGCGGCGGCGCCGCCAGTGCCCCGCTGTAGCGCCAATGCATCTGGCACCACGGCCACCTCCAAGCCGCGAGCGACCGGCGATCGGGGCGGCGTCTTGCTCATTTCAGGCTGGTCCGTTCAACCGGCTATCGCACAGGTCAGTTAGTGACCATGCGTGTCCCGCAGTCCGGGGCTGAGATGTTGTGGGTAGTCGCAGCAGAATGTATTTGTCGCCGTGCGCGTTGTTGATCCAGGATCGCGCGTATCAGTTCAATACGAAATCACCTCTGACGCATCGACTCAGTCAACCGATGTGATGCTTCATGATGTGTAGATGTCGCCGAGTCAACCTTGACCGGCGTTTAGCCAGCGTCAATCGACCGACATTCAAATAGAATTCCAGCGTTGAAAATGAAAAGGTGCTTCTGGCGTTGTCGAGGTTCGGCATGCTCGATGGCTGGCCACCTGGCGAGAACTTGGATCGGCATCGCCCGCCGCTGCAGGTGCTTGAAATTCGGCGGGCTTCGAATTTGTTCCGAGGGCGAAGTACACTGTCGTCACACAAGGACGGACGCATTGGCGTGCGAGGTGGCCAGCTCTTCCTTAGATGGACGACCCTGTCCCCTGAAATGCTTCATAACCTTTCTACAATAGCGCTAGATGATGGACGCTGCCAAGCCAGCGCCTGGCGGCCATGCGATTTGTCCCCCTCCTTAATAGACGTCAGAGGTCCGTCAACCAGAGGTCAGACAACGGAGCGCCATCCCATCATCTCACGACCTGTTGCAGCCGACGACACACTTCGTCTGCTTGTCCATTCCGTCGGGCTAGTCACCAGCCGTTCATTCACTTCTTGCCAACAAGCACGCCCGCGCAAGCCTCAGCGACCGCTTTTCTGACCAGGCCATAGCATCAGAGACGCCGCCCGACGGCTCTGGCGACTTTGCAAGTCAGACTCACGACGCCTTCTTGAGCTCGGTGCCAAGGCTGCCGGAGCGCTTGGCCTTGGCGCGCGCATGCGTATCGTAGAAGGTGCCCTTGAGCCACTGGCTGGGGTCCTGCACGCTGGCGCCGGCCGCGCCGCTCGACTTGGGCGCCCGCCGCTTGGTCGCGGCCCGCACCCACCCCACGCTCTGCAGCTGCTTGTACACCAGGTAGCCTGCGGCGAAAGCAGGGTTGCGAGGTTCAGAGTCACTCGGTTGAAATTGCAATGTGGTTGCCAGACTAATTGCCGACGCGACCTGCAGCTGCTTGTACACCAGGTAGCCTGCGTCAAGCGGCGGTAGACGTCTGTCACTCAGGTCACAATGCAAGGTTGGCTTGCCGGCAGAATTGGGTTGCCAGCAGAATTGGCGGCTCTGTGCCACGTCAGCGCCTTGCAGCCCGACCGCACAAGTGGCAACCACTTCAACCCTTGCACGCAGCACTGCCCCTTCCATGAGTTCACAGTGACCGGTCATGCACGATCAGGACGCCAGGCGGACGCACCAATGCCAGACAGGATGGCGGCGACGATGAGGTACAGGCCCAGCAGCTCGAAGTCGACCCAGGTGGGCCGCTCGATGATATCCACCGTCTTGTTGAAGGCCAGGCTGTGGTGCGGCGTTGTCAGGCCCTGCAACCCAGGAATTAGGGTTTACAGGAATGAAGGCTTGGATAGCCTTTCGATGGTTGGCCGTCAGAGCACCCTTCCCTTGGCCTCAACCAGCAAATGGGTGGCTATTATCGCCGCCGTGCACGTGGCCCGCGGAACGAAAAGCAGACACATGTCTGGAGGCAAGGCGTTGCCAGTGCAAAGTCAATGCAGGGGTGCAGGAACCTGCACGGATATACGGATGTGCCGCTGAGGGAGAGTACAAATTCAAGAAGGGGCAGGCGCACGTTATAGAAGACATGCAGTGCGACGAGGAACTCGCGCGGGTGCAGCATGGAGTCGGGGCGAAACTCGTAGCGCAGGCTCGCTTGCTCCCCCGGCTTCAGCGACAGGTCCGTCAACTGCAGCGGACAGTTGCACAATCAGGTCTTCAGGTGTCCTCGGTTGTGGAAATGAGCCCCACACCATATTGATGTAGTGGGCTGCCCCCCGGCGCCCTCCTGCTGCCCAGCTACATAGGCACAGCCGAACAGGACGGAAACAAAACTGGTGCCAGGCTGCGCGATCTGCTGCCATGTCTGCCGAGCACAGATGCCGGGACCAGACGGCCGGCGCCGGCCACTGAGAGCTGAGCCTCACCGCGACCGTGAAGTTCTGGACCCACAGGTTCCACTGCGCCGCGGAGTGCAGCGAGCCCTGGATGGCGGACACATTGTATGTCTCCTCGCCGCCGTTGCTGAAGCCGACCACCACGTCCACCTGCGGTGGCACAGTGTTTGTGGGGTGGGACTTGAGCTGGAAAGCCTTGCTGTGTGAGGACCGTGCAAACACTCGCGTGGCAAAGGGCCGCAACAGGCAAAGAGCCACCTGAAGGCTGTAAGCAGATGTCCGATCCACACGCATGTGATTCGAGGTGCATTCAGTCGAACGAAGCATGATGACGCGGAGAGCCTGTACACAAGCGCAGCAGACTGCAAAGCCGACGACGGTCACTCCATTGGGACTGTGCGCACCGTCTCGCCCAGGGGGAACTGCAACCGGGGGTGGCTGGGGAACCAGGCCTGCACCTCCACGCCCGGCGCGCTGGGTGAGGGGCTGCCGAGGTAGTCGTGCACCGGCCCGGGGCTGGCCACGGACTCCTGTGCGGCTGCCGTGCCTGCGCCCGGGGCGAGGGTATCAGATACAGATGCACCCTGCATAGACATCGTCTGCAGCATGGTTGGATTGATGCAACTGGAACTGCTGTTGCAGAGCCCAGCGCGCCGGGATGGCGGCAGCGCGCCGGGAACAGCGCGCGGCGACTGCGGTACAGCAGCCCATTCGACCAGGCAGCTTGCTGTACAATGTTAATACTCCAGGACATGTTGTGAGCGAGCTGAGTGCCCATGCTCCAGGGTCATGTCAACACAGGCTGCTGCCAGAGCGTGATTGCTTTGACAGCACATCCGGTTGCCGAGCAATGAGGCGTCCTAGCGGCATGATGCATTGTGAAGATATCGTAGGCATCGGAGCTTTTGACCGCATGTGTTTTGCCTCGGCCTCAACGGAGTTGCAGCCAGTGCTGCACTCCCAGTTTCCAGATCACGTTATCACCCAACTCCTTGCAGCCAGTAGCTTCCGCAAGTGGTGTCTCGTTGCAAATGACATTGATGTGAAGCCTGCATCTGTGAAAGCCACCAACCTGCTGCGACTGCCACCAGCAGCAGCAGAGCAAGTACGCTTCGCCTTGCCATCATCAAATGTCGCGACTCGCACAAAAGCGCTCGAATCAGACTGCTTCGCCGCGCATGCCCAAGCGAAGATTCCGCAACAGTGCAGACCAGAGTGTGACACAATGAAACGCTGTGTGCTGCACAGAGGTGACGCAGCAAACAGGGACGCCGATTCCCGTTACGCTAACAAATGCGATGCGAGTCCTCACAGTACAGGGATGCGAAGTATGCGATCCCCGTTGGTGAAAACGACGATATCGCCCTTTCGGAGCACAGTGTGCCTTCTCGCATTCGCGCTTTGGTATCAAGCTTCGTACCCAGTCTGCATGTTACTCTTTGAGGCAGCGCCATGACGATCAAGGGCAAGACGGTGGCGTACCTATACGATGAGGAGCTGGGTAACTACAGCTATGGTGGAGGCAACCCTATGCGCCCGCACCGCGTCCGCCTCACCCACAGCCTGGTGGAGAACTACGGCTTGGGGTCCCGCATGTTGCAGCACAGGCCAAATTGGCAGTCGCAAGACGAAATAAGCCAATTCCACGCTGACGGTGAGCGCAGATGCTGGTCTTCCTGGTGTATACCCGCCCCTCTTTCGCGAAATAGAAACATCAATAAAACGCTGGGAATATGCCGGACCAAGCCTGCTTTCACATGCCATTTGCTGCCATTTGACACGAGAGGGCCGCTGCGTGTGCTGTGTCAAAGTGCATGAGCTGGGCAGCCTTCGTGGGCTGTGCAGACCCGCAGTGGTCTCTGTAGATTGAGTTGCCTGCGTGCTACCAGCACGCAACAGGCGAGAGTGTCGTGCAGCAGCTCGCTCTTCTAATGTATCGCTACAGCGTGGGCGTGTGTCCAGGGCGCCTGCCGCATTGAATGTCAGCTTCGCAGCTGGCCGACACGTTTATCCCAACAACATGTTGATCGATACTACTTCTTTGCTCTGCAAACACGCCTTATGCTGCGGCTATAAAACTCAATTCGGCAAACGCCAAGCGAACCGAGAGCACCTGCCATGCGCCCCGGCACAGACCGCTGCCGGCACATTCCAGCAGCAATGAATGAACGCTCGAAGGTGTGAAGGAGGTGGGAAATCGCCAATGAAGGAGCAGACGAAAACTAAACGGCACATGACTGTCTGACTGTCCTCCTGCGCCTGTTGCACGCAGATTACCTCAACTTCCTGGCGCAAGTGACGCCGGACAACCAGGAGGAGTATCTGACGCACATGCGGCGCTTCAACCTGGGGCCCGTCGGCGAGGCGGACTGCCCCGTCTTTGACGGCATGTTCGAGTATTTCCGGGTGCGCATGGATGCTCCCCGCGACATACCTAGCTGAAAATGCTGCGTGTTGCATCCAGCACGCTTACGCAGGCTCGGCGCCTGGCCGGCGGCGCCACCGGCGCATGTGCTGGTCCGCAGCACATCATGGACGCACGTCATTGCGCAAGCGGACTCCGCGGCAGTGCCGCAGAGGCAGCCCCCGCAGCGGAGACGTCTGCTTGTTCTGCTGAGCTCCGTCGCTGGTTGCTGCAGCTGTAATCGGGCGGCTGACCACACCAATTGGCCGTGCCTGCAGCGTCTGTCTCCCAACGTCAACTTGCATTTTCGATTTGTTCATATGTTGTTTTGTGCCTCCGCAGCTGTACTCGGGCGGATCAGTCAGCGGCGCGGCCTTCATGAACGAGGGCACCGCCGACGTGTGCCTCAACTGGGCCGGTGCGCATTCCACACAAGTATCTCGGCATCGTGTCCATTGCACGCTGACCCTGCCTGCATGCCTCATCATTGTTCTACAATAGCATCAGGCGCACCCACAATCAAGGCCCTTGAGGCCGGAGGAAATCGACTGGAATTGCTGTACTCGATGCGAATTTCAACACGAGGCGAGCTGCCCGCTGCAGGCGGCATGCACCACGCCAAGAAGGCGGAGGCGAGCGGCTTCTGCTACATCAACGACATCGTGCTCGCCATCCTGGAGCTCCTGAAAACCCACCAGCGGTACGCCGTCTATCCAGTGCAGAAACACATTGTAAGAGGAGTCGTTACAGAGCTGCCGTTGGTCCGGCGCTGTAGAAGGAGTTGTTATGGAGTGCTCAAGACCGGCAGTGGTGCGCCACCAGCGGTGCGCCATTCATTCGACTGCCGAAGCAAGTTATACAGGACCCCAACTGCCAAACTAATCCCGATCATGTGACCTGCGCAGCGTGCTGTATGTGGACATCGATATCCACCACGGCGACGGCGTGGAGGAGGCCTTCTACACCACGGACCGCGTGATGACGGTGTCCTTCCACAAGTACGGCGACTTCTTCCCCGGCACCGGTGCGCCTTTCCCACTATACAATCTCCCTCAATATCCATCTTTCTCAACATCTCACCTCCGCTCAAATGTGTCTCGATCCAACAGCGCATCATGACGCCGTCCTTCCACAAGTACGGCGACTCCTTTCTCGACACTGGCGCCCTTTCTTCAGCTAATCAAAGTCCCTCCCCAACCAAAATATCGCTTCATCATGACATTGTCGTTTGAAAAGTGCTGTGAATTCCTTCCCGGCACCATTGCGGGTTTTCCAATTTCATTCAGTTGACCTGTGTTTGGTTGCCATCCACAGCAGGTGCAGCTGCTGTTTCACTGATCATCCGGTCGAGAGTCCTGGCGACCCTTTCCCTTTGGCGTACCTTCTCTGCATGAGCGCGCTAGGTTAATGAGTGTATCATCATGTGTTTATGCAGGCGCGCTGGACGACACAGGCACGGGCGGCGGCTCGAGCTATGCGGTCAACATGCCGCTGCAGGAGGGCATGGACGACGACTCCTACCGCCTCGTCTTCGAGCCCGTCATGCGCAAGGTGTTTCTCTACTAGAGAAACACCTTTTTTACCGGGTTGCTGCTGTTGCTCTGCTGGGGCTGGATCTGTGCCGAAGTTGGTTTCGACTCGAGTTCCCAAACTGCTGGACGTGATCAGGTCATCGAGGCGCACTGAAAAATCAGTTTCGATGGAATGTCCCAATGCTGCAGATTTCCGCCACCGCCTGAATGGACACGTACCAGCCGGCGGCGGTGGTCATGTGCTGCGGCGCGGACTCGCTGCTTGGCGACATGAATCAATATTTCACGATTCAAGGATTCGACAAAGCATGTTGCTTATACCGTAGCTGATGGAGGTGTACCGGCCAACGGCGGCGGTGATGTGCTGCAGCGCGGACTCGCTGTCCGGCTGCCTGAATCAGATTTTGATTTCAAGCTTTTGCACATTGCGTTTTCTGAAACAATGCAGGCGACGATGGTGTACCAGCCGACGGCGGTGGTGATGTTCTGCGGCGCGGATTTGCTCTTCGACAAAGTGAAGTACACTTCGAAACACATCACAGAAAGCGCATCACTTAAGCATTGTGTCTTGCCGCGCCGCAGGTGATGGAGATGTACCAGCCAGCGGCGGTGGTAATGTGCTGCGGCGCCGACTCGCTGAGCGGCGACCTGGATCGTCCAATCAAATTACAGGACTTTGACATACTGCGTATTTTACAATGCCGCAGGTGATGGAGGTGTACCAGCCAATGTCGTTTGTGATGTGCTGCGGCGCAAATTCGTCCCCGGCAAAGCGAAATACACTCTCGAGATCACGGAAAGCACATCACTCGAGCACTGAATTTTGCCGTGCCGCAGGTGATGGAGGTGTACCAGCCGACGGCGGTGGCGATGTGCTGCGGCGCGGACTCGCTGAGCGGCGACCGGCTGGGCTGCTTTAACCTGAGCCTGGAGGGGCATGCGCACTGCATCGAGTTCATGGCCGCCTTCAACGTCCCCCTGCTGCTGCTCGGCGGCGGCGGCTACACGATGCGCAACGTTGCGCGCTGCTGGTGCTACGAGACCGGCCGCATGCTCGGCGACGACCTCGCCGATGAGTGAGCATTGTAATGAATCCTGAACCTGAGATGTCAATCAGCCCTCTACCTACACGATGCGCGACGTCACGCGCTGATGCTGTCATGAGACCGGGCGCCGCATGCGACAATCTCATGCTGTCTCTGCCGCCGCGCCGGACGTGACGCATCCTGAATCCGCCACCATGCGCAGCCTGCCGAAGATGGCGCCCACGGACTTGATTGCTCTGTGCAGCAAATGTTGGCGCGCTCTATCTTTGGCAGGCAGAACCTGCTTCTTGTGCTTGGCAAATGGCCGGCCCTGTCCTCCCGCAGCCTGCGGGAGAAAGCGCTCCTGTGCTTTGTGCATACAAAACCGTTATCAACGAATGACATTCAAGACCATACTGGATTCGCCATGACGGTGCATCCTCACACTCTACGTCCTGCAGCTTGCTGGACGCAGTGGATAAGATGCTGAGCGGCGGTTGCTCCTACGTACACACACACACATACACAGATGTATCTGTCTCGCTGGTACATCACACACTCATCCCCAAACCCTGTTGTCCCTTCCTTTGCAGCTGGCGCTCAGCGATCTCGAATACTTCATGGACATGCACAAAGCCCAAAATCACTGCAGTCCGCCTCGAGAATACTCAATGTTTCCTGATTCCCTGTTGTCCTTTTACGTGCAGCCTGCGGCAGACGGTACTCGGCGATTTCGACTACTACATGGACACGCACAAAGTCCAGGTTTTCGGAAAATGTGGATTATATGGTAGCGATCTCAAATGTAGCATTTCTGCTCCTGCAGCCTGCCGCAGACGGCACTCGGCGACTTCGACTACTACATGGACACGCACAAGCTGCGCATCACGGTGTCCAACATGAAGAACGCCAACACCGTCGCGGCGCTGGAGAGCATGCGCGACACGGTGCTGCAAAACCTGGCGCACCTGCCGCCGGCGCCGTCTGTGCCCTTCACGCGTCCGCCGCCCAAGTTTGAAGTGGTGCGATATGACTGTCATGATGTTTCTGCGGAGCCCTCTCTACGGTGACTGTCGTTGGGATCCGTGTGAGATGCCGTCAGCAGTGGCACGTGCATGTCTTCCGTGTCATTGGTGGGACGTTCGGCTTCGTGTGGTGACGTGCATCCATCAAATCTGCCTGCTTCGATTGTTGGCAGCGCTTGGGCAGGCGGAACAGCCAGGCGCCTTCCGATGCCGTCACTGTATCAAAAGGTATGCTGCAGGCGGAGACGCCAGAGAGGGACCTGGACGTGCGCGGCCAGGGGCGCGCGGGCAGCAGGATGGGCCATGTTGTCGATGAGTTGCGGCATGCGGGAGTTGACAAAGCTATTACTGAAACCCCGCTGCAGGCGGAGGCGCGTCGGAGGCAGACCTGAACGTGCGCGGCGGCGGGCAAGTACGGAACAACAACAACGATTGACTTGGCCATTCTGCTGGAGATGTTATGCGTTGAATTACAATCTCTTATTATCGCACAGGCGGACGCGCCGGAGGAGGACCCGGACGTGCGCGGCGGCGGGCGCGCGGCAGACGACACCCGCATTGTCAAGGGTGCCGACTATGCGTCCGATGAGGAGGAGCCCCTGCGCAACGAGGTGAGAATGAGATGAAACATCTCGAAAGGTGTTCAGAGGTTTCAAAAGAGCCGCGGAATGACAGTTGTCGAGGGGCGCCCCGCCTACGGCTCGGACGAGGAGGAGCCCCTGCGCAACGAGGTGAGATTAAACGGAAACTAAAAAGAAACCTTCTGAAAAGGCGTTTGGGGGGCTCGGCAGAGCCGCACGGAATCTGAGTAGTCGTCATGAGCGCCGACTTCGCGACGGACGAGGAAGAGCCCCTTCCGCAACGACGGGGTGAGGGAATTTCTTTGACAACGACCCTTGTGGACCTGAAGCAGGCGGATGGCTGTGAGGCCAATCTGTCGCTTGCTGGTGGGATGATCAGTCACAGCCGTGCTGTTTCTGACTGCTGAGCTTGCTTCTGTTGCCGTTGAGGAGCAGTCTCGTCATCCCCTGCCCTGCCCTGCCCTCGAGGCTGTGGCAGTCCCATGACCCGGCCTATCTCTTCCGCCTGGCTCGTCACAAAAATGCGCTCGAACGCCTGCAGGGCCCAGCGCCGCCGCCGGCAGGGCCGCCCGGCTTTGTCGGAAAGCAGGAGGATGGCAGCGGCGGCGCGGCTCCGCCCCTGGCGCCGCTACCGGGGGCGCTGCCGGGGGCGGCAGCGGCGGCGCTGCCAGAGGAAGAGGAGGTGGGCCTCGAGCAACATGCTGTCCGTTGCCGTTTTTTTTGCCGTGCTCCACCGAAGCGGGCACACGAAGCTCACTCAAAGTTGCTCAAAAGCCACAAAGCCAGCTCACTGCACATGCTAAGCAGAAGGAGACCTTGGAATGTGAGTGACACCCGATCAACCACTGATCTTTTATTCAGGAGGGCTTCAAGCCCAAGCCGCCAATGGTGCCGGACGAGGCGACGGTCACGGGCGCGCACGTGCCGGTGGCGGATAATGCGCCGGCGGGCGTCGACGTCGGCACCAAAATCGGCGCTGACGAGGTGCGGGGGGGTTTGAGAGTCGGGGTTTAGAAACCAGAGGAACCTCTTGGAACTTCTCTGGGTGACCAGAACGTCTGGTGGAAAGCTGGAAGTCGTGCTGGGGGAGATGATGCGGGGCGCAGTGCATCATGAGGCGCTGGAGGGGAAGCCTCCTCCCGGTCTCGCCCTACATCACACTCCAGCTGTTCTGCCTGACATCTGTCTCCGTCATGTGTGCTCCTGCCTTTGCAGTTGAAAGGCCTTGTCAGTGGCGTTGATGATGAACTTGCGTGCAGGCATATCTGCAGAGCGTGGGGCAGTCAGCGCCGGCGGCGCCGGCGGGCGCCACTGCGCCCCTGGACACACCGGCAGCGCCCGTCGTGGACGACCGACCACCCTCCGGCAATGCCCCCGCACAGGTGCGGGGGCCGCCCTGCCGATCATGCTGCGCTGCCTCTCTTCCCAGGCTCTCCACAAAGGCGACTCGAGAGGAGTGTGGTGCTGTTGCCAGCCGTGGCTGTCACCAGCCTCTGGACTCAGCGCGCATAGATGAGATCCATCAGCCTCGAAACGCGGGCGGCTGTGACAGCGGCAGGCCAGCCCTAAGTTGCACGGGTGCTCTGAGCGGCCAGACTGTGAAAGCTTTGCCGCCTTTCTCCATGGCGCAGGATGTGCCGGAGGTTAGCAACGCCGCGGCGGCGGCGACAGGTGGCCCGACGGACATGGAACTGGAGGAGGAGGCGGCAGTGGGCATCGGCCCCGGCGGCGACGCCGGCACAACGGCGGCGGGCGTCCAGACGGAGGGCCTGCAAGACGCCGACTCCGTCCCTGGCGGCGGCGGCGGCGGCGGCCACTGACTGTGGTTCCAATCAGTACTGATATATCTTGACCAGCACACACATGTTTTGACACGCAACAGCGAGTTTCAAGTGCTTTGTCCATGGTTGACCGCCTAAGATGTTTGGCGGTGAGACTTATTAACACGTTCCTCTCTTCTAATAATTGAACGATAGGTACACAGACGTCTATCTGAAAGGTGACCAGAGAATTTGGTTCCCAACCGAGAGGCGCAGATCTCTAGAGTCGTTCTAGAAAAACTGACCAATGCTGGCTCATGTGGCTGATGCTGCCGCTGCTCAAGAAATTCGTGTGGGCATTGGACCAGTCTTCAAGCCAGCGACATTTTCTCCGCCGGCGACCACTGGTTGTGCAGGACCTGAATTTGCAACCCGCACCATTTGTCGCATCGTGTTACAAAGTATGCATGACACTGCAGCATGTGTGTGCCAGTGACGACTCAATTTCGTATCGTACCTGGTTGTTTTATGGTGCAGCACATTCCATTGTAGGTCTGAAAGGAGATCTCGGCAGCACTTTTGGGGAGAGGGTCCCAAGGATCATACATTGACCTGTCAGCAGCCTGCACAAGTACGCCCAGGTCAAGGTCCAGGCCCATGGTTCGAAACGGGAGGCAGCATGAGTCGGAACATCTGCGCACAGTCGGAAGCACAGGCTAACAGCAAAATGCCTGTGATGATGGGGAATCGTCATTGCGGCCACCACGTGTCATTCATAATCTGTAGACCGAAGACACGACTGCGCTGGCTGACTTCACGGCTGCTCAGCAGCACTGTGGCACGTGCCAACCCGCACTTCAGGCAGGTGCGCAGCAATGCGGTGAATGCGCGAACGAAGCTGGGTGACGACGGTCGTACATCTGCTTCCCATACACTTGACAAGCTCGCGGCGTCGACGCACCTGCTCCATAGTGATGCAGAAACCGTCCGGGTTTAGATTCCCATTTACCCTCTCCTCGGCGTCGGCGCGGACTGTGTCCCAGCAGCCCGCGAGATGCTAGCGCACCGTCGGCGATCTGGCCATCTGACCTTTGGAGCAGCACCTGCATGGGGCGACTTGCTCGATCCCAATCGTCCCACGATGTTGTGTGGTGCAGGCTTGATCATGAGATCACATGTGGCTTTTTGATTTCCCGGGGATGTCGCACCTTCTTTCTTCTGTTGGAGCCGTCGGCTCAAGATTGAGGATCAAAAGGTTGTTGTAGATGTACATGGCCGGGAATCGGCTTCAGTACGCTCGTTGGATGCGGCCTCCACCAGTTCCTCCGAGATCTCGTCTATGTCGGCCTCATGATAGTTCCTGTTCTTCAGCCTGTGCGCCAGGACACGCTGATTTGTCACCACCCTCCCCAGAGCACAGGGCAAGCCAGCGAGGAGCAGATGAGTGTGTTGTTCCCACCTTTCAACCATAGTGTCAAGCTGCGTAGTCATCTCTCCGGGAGTGCCAATTGTCTGCATGCGGCAAAGGGTGCAGTGTCAAGAAGTATGCGTCACTGTATTGATTTGGGCAGACTCAATGGGTCGCCATCCTCTCACCGTATGAGCCGGCTCTAGAATTCGAGAAACATTCTTGAACACCGCTCTCCAGACCTGCGCAGCGTCAGATTTCCACAAGTTCAGCATCACCGCCACAACACCATGATCATGCCTTCGCGCCCATCGGCGTTGGTCATACAGGAGTTCAAGGTAAAATGCGAATGCACAGCGAGCGAGCTGTCGATTGGAGCCGTCTCACGCTGCAAGTGCGCAGCGATGCTGTTGGCACCAAGACAGCTGGACTTGGTGAATTTCACATGCGATCTGCAAAGTGAGGACGAGCGAGGACATCAGGGCGAGAACTCGTGTTGTCTGACTGATGACGTAATTTTGACAGACAGACTGAAACTGAGCCCGCGGTGTTTTACCACTTGTTCGCTCATCCCTGCCACTTGCAAAGTTCACAGCTGCCCAGACGGAGTCACCCTTCACGAAACCATAATATAGCAACCCTCGATCAATACTGCACCCGGAAACCTACTGGCCGACTTTTAGTGGACGCTGCACTTCGGAAGCCCGCTCGCACAAGCCCCTGGGTCTGCTGATCTGTGGATCCTCAGGTGTGCGAGGATGAGACCTGTCCACCCCGTAAGCTGCAGTGTGTGTCTTTTACTCAAGCAGTACGTGCATTCCGCTGTGCCTGCTCTATGAGCACAGCACCCACCTGTGTTGGACCCACGCAGCCTCTGTATGATGGAGGCACGCTGCAGCCTGCTGAATAATCTCGTCAGCGGCAGCCATTTCAGCCGTGTGCGCAGCATCTGCCATGCCAGGCCGGGACCGAAGACGTTTGTGAAATTCGATCCACACATGCTGCCGGCTCGTCTTGCAGCCACTTGAAGTCTGAGGCGTACAGCCACTATTTTCAGCGCCTGGGCGATGCTGCGTCCCTCCAGAGACTCTCTGAGACGAGGCGTGGAGCCTGACGGTCGGTGCAACAGCACAAAGATCCACACCTGCAAGCAATTTGCTACTCAATCACTTGTTGATCTGAAGTTGCCTTACATGTACATGCAGGTCAAATCTCTGTGCACGGATCTGGGCTGTCGCCGCGCTCAGGCACTGGGAACACCGTTGTTTCAGCTGAAGAGTTTGCGGCGGTAGAGCGACGGCACAGCCCCCCGCGCCCGCCACCACAGGTGGCCGAATCCAAAGCAACTGGCAGCAGGCCGGAGATTCCCGAGCACACAGCGGACGGCAGGCCAGCGCAGCATCCGAATCCACCCGAAGGGCGAGCGCCAGCTGCACGGGCGCGCAGCTACGGCGGCAGCGGCGGACGCACGGCGCTTGCGGCTGCCAAGCTGGCGCAGAGCCGGACACACGTAAGCAGTTCTAGTGAGGTGCAATGCCTCCCTGTCCGGGAACGATCCCGAATGGTACATGCATGCATGTGTACATGATCTGCACTGTGGCTCGGCACTTGCCTTTGATCCAGGTGGTTCACACGGGGGTTGCATAGCATCACTATGATGCAACACATGAACGTACAAGTGTCCGTCGCGTCGACACTCACTGCACTGCTGGCTCTCCTCCCAGCCTGACAGCCAACTGTGCTGGTTGCATGTGCAGGGTACGGCCGTGCAGGGCACAGCGGCGGACGAAGCAGCACCACCGGCCAAGGCAGTCGGCGGCAGCGCACCGCAGAAACAGCAGGCAGAGCAGCGGGACAGTGGCAAATCAGGAGAGGAGGGTGACATGCTGGCAGGTCATGCCGAGCTGCGCACCAAATCGTCGTCCAGCCTCGACAAGCTCGTCGTCGACGGGTCGGCGCCGGCGCCGGCAGAGGGCGGCAACGGTGACACGCCGGCAAAGCCTCTGAGTGCGTCCCATTACTAAATATGTACTGCGAAATCTCAATCGCAGAGCTGTCTGCATGGCGTGGCACGGTGCACACGGTGCGTCTTGTGCGGTCGTCAGCTACTTGCAAAGTCGTGCTGAATTGCTGTCAGCCTGCCCCGCAGCAGCAACAGGCTCAGGTAGGCACTTACCACCATTTGCGCACATCCGGTTGCTGCCGCGGCTGACAGCCAACCCCGTGTTGCATGCGCAGCGAAATGGATGGTGGGCCTGGTGGCGGGCTTCGTGTGGATGGGCGTCAGCAGCGGGCTGATCATCCTGAACAAGCACCTGATGTCCACCGACGGCTTCCACTACCCCATGGCGCTGTCCGGCCTCGGCATGTCCTTCTCGTCCGTCGCCGCCTGGCTGTGCTGCCGGGTGCGGTCCTACACTTTCTAGCACCTGCCGGTCGCCTGCTGTGCGGCCTGAATGCGCCGTGTCTGCACCTCATGATGTGGTGTGCAGTGCCACTGACCAAGCTCGGTGGTGACTCAGGGACTGGGGTCCAAGCCGGTTCAATGTTGCTGCAGGTTTTCAAGGTGGTGGAGGCGAAGCGGGTGGTCAGCTGGCACTTCTACTTCACCAAGATCATGCCCATCGGCCTGTTCATGGCTGCCACGCTGCACTTTGGCAACCTGGTGTACCTCTACCTTACCGTCTCCTTCATCCAGATGCTGAAGGTGTGCCCTACGCTCTGTAGCAATGCCATTCAATGCAGATGTATCTCCTGAATGGTCCACCGGCAATGACCGGGTCCTGTATTGGTGCACATGCTTGGGACATTGATGGCATTGATAATTTGGCTGAGGATGCTGGCCACTGCTGTGCCGACTTCTTGCTGGGAACATCTCCGTTGTCAATCTACCTGAGGATATCACTTCTTTTCCTGCACAGGCGTTCACGCCCATCGTGACAATGCTGGCGCTGTTCATCGCGGGGCTTGAAGCGCCCGCCTGGCGCCTCATCGGCGCGGTGGTCGCCATCGGCATTGGCACAGCGGCAGCCTCGTATGGGTAAGCACATATTGGCTTGAATGCACAGAGAAAGAACCGAGTGACAAATCGCCGTCGGGCGGAGTGTGTGCATTCGAACGTTCTGGGGAACGTTCTCCTGTAGTGAAGTCCTGTGCGAGAACGTGGCGGGGCTTGCGTGCACATAGAGATGATGTGCCAACGCCCAGCGTGTTTTTGAATTCCGGCAGGGAGCTCAACCTGTCCTGGGCGGGCATCCTGTTCATGGGGCTGAGTGAGGGCTTCGAGGCGACGCGGCTGGTAATGACGCAGATCCTGCTGGTCGGCCTCAAGTTCAACCCCAGTGTGTTCCTCCGCCCCCTTTGGCTCAAGCTTCCTGCCTGCTGCTCGTCACTTGCATGCACAGACTGAACCTTGCGAGGGCGTGGGGCTACTGGACTTGTGCACATTGGCCTCTCCGGGATCGCTTCTCGACCAAGTTGCAAATCTTTTGCCGCCGCAGTCGAGGGCCTGATGCCTGTGCACCCTGTTGGCCTGCGGTGGGCCTGGAGTTTGATGCTGCAGCGGCTTCTCACAGTCACTTCTGCCAAAGCCTTCTCCTCCTGAAACCCGCCTCTCTTTGCCACAGTCGAGGGCCTGATACACCTGGCGCCGGCGTGCACCCTCTCGCTGGCCGTCGGCGTGGGGCTGCTGGTGTTCCGCATGATGGCGGCATTTGAAAACCCATTTTCGTGTCGTCGAAGCTTTCAGATTATTTGTCTGCCGCAGTCGAGGGCCTGATGCACCTGGCGCCGGCGTGCACCCTCTCGCTGGCCGTCGGCATGAGGCTGCGAGAGAACCACCCTATGGGAGCACCTTTTCCAAATTGGATAGCAAATTCTGCTTTTGAAAAAGCTTTGTCCTGCGGAGGGCCGAGGCCGAGGGCGCCCTTGGACTATGACGGCCTTTTGGTCAACCCTTTCCAAACATCTGCTGCTGCAGTCGAGGGCCTGATGTACCTGGCGCCGGCGTGCACGCTGTGGCTGGCCGTCGGCGTGGGGCTGCTGGAGTTTCGCACGATGGCGGCGGAGGGCGCCTTTGGCCTCATCGCCCGGCGGCCGGGCACCTACCTGGCGGCCGCCGCCATGGGCTTTGGCGTCAACGCCCTCGCCTACATCGTCATCCAGTCCTCCTCCTCGCTCACGCTCAAGGTGCCTTACAACGAATCACAACGTAGTTGTCCATGAACTGCAGTGGTGAATACATCTGATCCTTTGGCGTCAATGCGCCTTTTCTGAACCATCGTGGCTTTGATACCCTAGTGTGTTGACTATTGAACAAGGGTTCTGCAGCCTATGTGCTGCCAGCCACGGCCGATGCAGCATGCAGCGCGTTGAGGGGGCCCAGGCGGCCAGCATGCCGTAAAACACAGGAGCCTGGGCAGACCCTGTGCGCGCATGAAGCAGTCGTACACCTGCATGCGCCCCCGAGCACTGTGAAACGTCAGCTTGCCGCCGCCGCAGGTGCTGGGCACGGCGAAAAACGCGATCGTGGTGTGGATCGGCATCGTGTTCCTGGGCGAGACGGTCACGACGCTGCAGGGCGGCGGCTACGCCCTCTCCCTCGCCGGCTTCTTCCTGTACAACTACCTCAAAATGCAGCAGCCGGCAGGTGTGTGTGGCCTGAGACAGTCATCTCCCTTGCCGACTTCTTCCTGCACTGCTGCCAAAACGGAGCACTCTGCAGTTCGTCTCCCTTCAGGTTGCATTACTGGTCGCATATGTGAGGTGCAAAGCAGCCGAGCAGCGGCCGCGCAGAACTCTGAAGAGCAGTCACCGATTTCGTCGCCCACCACCAGGGTGGCGAGGCAGATTAGCATGTTCCCCTAGCAAATCAACCCTGTGGGCGTCCAGAGTGGGTTCACCCACCTGAGCATGTGGCGGGCTGACGGCGGTGTTCTTCTGTAATCATTGCAGGCCTCAAGCCGAGTGGCACCTACATTTCCGTGCCGACAGCAGATGACGAGGAGCTGGCCGTGGACCAGCGACGGCGGTCATGACGGCAGCAGGGTGCACGGCCAAAACCCTAACCCACAGTCTGCCGCACGGCTGCGGAGGTCGTTGGGCGCCATCGGCCCAGATGGCGCGTGCCGGGCAAAGCCTGACATTCCCAACGTGAGCAGTGTGAAGTAGGCTGCTGCGCCTGCTGCTGCTGCAGCAAACCGTAGGGCAGGCGTCTGCCGGCGGGAGCAGCTCTGGCAGGCGGCGTGATGGCAGTCGTCCAGCAACTTGCTGCCAGGTTGTAAAGCCCTGCATGCCGGCTGCTGCAACAATGGGCTTTGATGCGTGTGAACTTGGGAAATCGGCCAGCGACCGAGGAATGCATGTCAATTCAGAAATTTGTTTGCAGTGGAGTGCAGAGTAGCTGTGATGGTGGCTGCCTGCGCATGTGTAGTAAGCCAATGATGTTACCCGAGCTTGTGTCGTCATACAACGAAACGAACTCAAAGTAGAGACGCTTGGCCTAGGGCCGCCCGTCAAACTATAGGCCTTTAACCATTTAATGCATACGTGTCATGCAATCATCGATCAAAGTCAACCTCAACAAAAGCTGCAAACAGCGCCACCGAGCGCCTTCACTACCCGCATCGTCGCTTCTGCCTGTTTGCAGTTTCCGAGAATGGAGTCCTTCCTATGCAATGGCGGCAGCACCCCACAACCTGAACGGCCGCAACGTGCTGCTGCAGAGCGCGACCACGATGCCCTTCGTATCGGGGCACTTGCTGCCGGAGGGGCAGCATGAGCGCAGGGTGGCGATCGACACAGGCTCGGAGATCTGTGCTATCAGCGAGAGTGCGCTGCGGCGTGACATGTGTCTGCTCCTGCAGGCTGATGGCGCACAAGTGCGGGAGCTGGCGGAGCCGGTCAGCATCAAGCTGTTTGACGGGCAGATGTCCAGCACCAAGAAGGTGGTCACGAACGCCAAGATCCTGATCGGGTGTGTGCAGGTGCGGGTCCTCTTCGTGATGCCCAACGGCTGCGCGGAGTATTTGCTTGGCGGCGGCGTCGTGGCGGACTGTGACATCCGACTCGTCGCGCACGAGCACCGTGCGTCCATCAGCACCCACGAATCGGCACGCTCGGTCTGGTACCCAGACCCCCACGTTAAGTACCCTCCCCGCCACCTCCAGACAATCCCCCTGTACTGGTGCCGCGTGGACCGCAAGTTCCCGCTGAAGCCGGTGGGGAATGAGTCCTCCTCTAGACCCTTCCTCCTACTTTATGTGTGATACATTCCATGGGAACTTTGCCTGTTCGTGGTCAGCGGCACCTGACATGGACGAGGGCGTTTTGAACAGTGTCCTAAACTCTTTTACAGATAGCATGCGTGTGGCTGGGTCGTACTCACTCCAGTTTCACGATAGCATGCGCTATGAGGACCTAGAAATGTGCAATAGTTTCAATCATTTCAACTTGTGGCAGGAGATCCACTATACGTCTGGTACAACAATGCCTTTGTGGGTCGCTAACGCTACCAGTGTGGTGCAGCTGCCAATGCCCAGCCGACTGAGCGGAGTGCAGCGGGCAGAACTTTCGGCCCTGCTTGAATTCTACGATGGCCTATTCAGCACCGGGCCAGATGACTATGGAGTGGTACCAGATGATATGAGTGTATTTCACAGGATCTTAACAGGCGACGCGGAGCCAGTGGCGCGGCGTCCGTATCGCCTGAGTCAACATGAAAACGAGTGGCTTCGCGGGCATGTTCTTAGCTTGCAGGAGAAGGGCATTGTACGGCCCAGCAACAGTCCCTGGATGGCGCCGCCGGTACTGGTCAAGAAGACGGACGGCACTTTACGATTCTGCTGCGACTTGCGCGCCCTGAATCAGGTGACGTTGAAGGATCCATTGACTATGCCTAGAATAGATGAGTGCTGCACCAGAATGGCAGGCCACCAGTTTTATTCATCAGTGGATGTTGTGTCAGCCTTCTGGCACATCCCGCTGCACCCGGAGTCCATAGTCAAGACGGGGTTCTCCACCCCTTTCGGGAATTGGGAATGGTTGCGCATGCCGTTTGGCCTCTGCAACGCCTCCGCCCCGTTTCAGCGGTTCATGAATGATCACATTGCATGTGGGTTCGATTTCGTTTCGATTTACCTAGATAATATTGATGTATTTTCGGACACCTGGGAGGAACACCTGGCCCACTTGAGGGTGGTGCTCGACCGCACCGCGGCGGCTGGGCTCAAACTCAAGCTATCAAAGTGCGCATTTGCTGCGACTTCTGCCAGGTGCCTTGGCTTCATAGTTGATGCTCACGGTATCCACACTGACCCCGCCAAGGTTGGGGCAATAGTGAACCTGCCTGTTCCCAAAGACATGCCTGCAGTCCGCTCCCTTCTGGGGATGGCCGGCTTCTACTCCCATCACATACCTCATTTCGCTGAGACTGCTAGATGCTTGCAGTTGCTGACGCGCAAGGGGATCCAGTTCTTATGGTCGCCCGAGTGCGATAAGGCTTTTCATAGTTTGAAGGCTGCCCTGATTAATGCGCCTGTCCTGCGCCCCCCTGATTGGGGCCGAGATTTTCTGCTCACGACAGACTGGTCAAAACAAGCCGTCGGCGCTGTTCTGAGCCAGATAGATGAGGCTGGGGAAGAGCACCCTGTCGCCTTTGCCTCACGCGCCCTCACACCGTCAGAGCAGAACTACGCTGCTACAGAGGGGGAATGCCCTGCACTGGTCTGGGCAACGTTTCAAGTTCCGTCCCTATTTGGACGGCAGGCATTTCACCGTGCTGACTGACCATGCTGCGCTGCAGTGGCTCGACACAGCTCGATTCTCTAACTGTAAGCTCGAGCGCTGGGCGCTGAGGCTGCAGGAGTTTGACTTCACCGTGCGGCACTTGAAGGGGGAGCAAAACGTAGTGGCTGATTGCTTATCTAGATTGACGACGGCAGAGCAACCGCTTGCTACCGGAGCTGCAAGCCACTAAGCAGGGCGAGATGGACAGCGTCCCCTGTAGCATCTGCAATGATGCCTCGGGCTTCGATAATATAGTACTGTGCGATGCTTGCAATGGGTGTTATCATTTGCGCTGCCTGACGCCTCCGCGCACCACAGCTCCGCCGGG
>JAABUW010001568.1_pt1 | contig 37709 bp, 32 predicted proteins | sample 5560081 | NCBI WGS metagenome assembly JAABUW01 (sample SAMN10711882, study PRJNA513363) | rock metagenome | isolation source: Antarctica rocks | place: Antarctica: Victoria Land, Knobhead sud | reverse complement strand
CATTCTCGTTCGTATTGAGGCAATTGCCGCGAAGAGAGGGTGTAAAGCCCTTCAACGAATTCGGAGCCTGCCATGGGCCATGAAGACATGATGATGGTGATCTGCGTTTCCTGCGAATGGCTGAAGTGTGTACAATAGGAAACCGAATCTCTATTTTGAAGCTGAGGACAGAAGAACGTTAGCGAAGCAGAGAAGAAGCACGACAGAGGAAGATATATAGAGGAATCTTTCAAGTGGAAGCTTGGCATTTATTGTCTCGATCGTAAGTATGCCCACCCATCGACAACGGCATTGTTTGTTTCCCTCAACCATTCATCTTTGAAGAACTAGACCATTGAGTCTAAATTCTCGTGTGCCTGAAAGGTGAAACTACAATAAGCTTCAATTAACTCACAGCAATATTCATAACGGGATTTCTGCCTGTATAATCTCTGAAACTTTTGAAACCAACAAATCCCCTTCATCAGCCTTCAAGGCTGGTGATGTACTATCGGAGCTAGTCATATGTCGAAGTCACCTTAAGGAGCAGAGATCGCTTGCCTATTGTTCCTACCCATCGCGCTAATCCTGTTGATTTCCTGCTCTAGTTCCCTCTCCAAGCTCCTGATCCTAAATCCCATTAACTGTAAGCCCTGCTGCATAATCATCGCAATACTGATTTCGCAGGCGAATGGTACCATCAATCTTTTCCTTCCTCTTGATCCTTAACGGGATGGAGAAAAGCGACGACGGGGGATAGATGATAAGTGTGTAAGTGGCCGCAAGCATAGTCGATTCCGATTGTGGTCAGCATAACAGTTTTTTATCTCGTTTTCCTGTTCTTCTGCCGACACCAGGTCTGAAAAAGTAAACGAATACGGCATAATCCCAAGGAGTGGCAAAATGTTTGAGAATAGAGGACTATCGCTGCAAGTGTATGCAGGCGCAAAGTAAGGTACTGTGTGTCTAGAAACCAGGAGCTAGTAAGGACGGAAAGGGAAAACTATTTGAGCAAACGCGACGGACCAATCAACGGATCGCATTAATACTTTTATTTACTAGGCAAAGGAGCTTTTGGAAAGGGATATTAAAGAACACATCAGAAATGGTGTCTCGACTTTCCCATTAAATGAGTTTCACTCGCTGGTGGAGGGCATGAGAGCTAAGGGGATTTTCATGGCCACCGCTGTTAGCGGATACAAACGTTTTCAAAACATACTTCAATCGCACTAATGAGGAGCAAACCTCGGCCTGTCATATGCCTATTTCATGCCATGTAGGGAAACGAAGTGACCTCAAGACGTCAATGCACCTTCCCAGCGATAGAAGAGACCACCATGATGGCTGGAGCTCTCTGTACTGTGGTAAATGGCGTCGTTGCCACTCACCAGACTGGGAAATGCGGTGTGAGAAATGAGGATATGCATTCTAGATATTGGATTCGAGAGATACCTACCTTTCCCTTCGTTAGACTAGATCACCGTTGCCTGAAATTTACAGAGCAATGATGACGGAGAATAGCTTGGCCAAACAGGAAAGGGGGTAGGGTATTCACCGAGCCCCAGTTGGCCTTCCGGTAACCTGTCATAGATGTCAGTACTTTAAGGCATACACTGCAGATAGAGGCTTGCTTTGCCTCCAACATCACGCATAAATTCAGTTCCTCGAGTAAAGAACGTGTAGCCACAGAGATGAGAGATAAACAAGATAGACGAGAAGGACGAGATGTAGAGGTGTGTGGCTGAACAAGTGTTCCACTTTACTATAAAAGTTGGCCTATCTGATTATTGGGCGCCTTAGGATCAAGGCTTTGATCTGGTATGACGCTAGATCCTATATTCACTAACCAACTTCCTTGGATCCATGCTGATAGAGATAGGATGCGAAAGTTCCAATGCCTCAGGCGAAGTCAAATACAAATCTAAAACAATCTTAGATACGGACAGCAAGAAGTTTTGACTCGCCATTGGCTAATCCGCCACCATAATCCGGAAAGCAAGACTTCTTAGGTTCCAGGTGCCTAGACTCTTACAAGGCGCACCTGTGGTAAGTTCTGCGAGGTTTTAAGCGTCATATGTCCGATCAGCATGGCTGAGCGGTCAGCAACATCGCAAGTCTAGCCCCTATTCGGCAATTGTGGTTGAAACAGGATACATAACCAGAACTTGCTTTATCAAGACCCGGAGTATTTCAAGTTGTTCATAGAAAGATAAATGCAACACATTGATTAAGTGTTTGTAGTCGCTAGGTTGGCGCCAAGTCTCTGCTCTGTGGTTTGCTGCATGAATTCTCTCAACGCCGCCCATCTATTACTACTACTGCTTGTACCATTCGCCACTCCATTATCATTAGTAATAGTATGGCCGCCTGCCGGTAACGCTGCCATTTGTGCTAAATTCTTATTGAATCTCTCTTTCTCCATATTGATCAATATCTCCTTCTTTTTCATGGCCCCAGGTCGGCTTTTCAAGCTCTTATGCTTGATTTTTACGTCGCCTACCACGGTAATGCCACTTGAATCGTTGGTTGTGTCAGGTAATGCATCAGCCAAAGATTGGAGGGTGGTAACCAGCTTCTTCGATGGGCGTCTCCTCTTGTTGGACGGCGCTTTTGACTTTTCGATGCGTGAGATGAGGGCCGAGTGTTTGATTATGCGCTTGTCCTTCTTTGTATTGCTGAAAAATCCATCTCTCTTGTGCTCCCTTCGAAGCGTTTTGACGACGGTGGAGCTGGAATTGGAAACACAGGAACCGACGGAGAGCCGCTTGCCAGTAGTAGGAGCCTACATACGTTAGAAGCAAACCGATTGGATAGCAATGCAGCTTACCATGTCTGTCCAGATATACCTTGAGTCGTCGCAGAGCCGTACAAGTGTACCGGAACAGCAGAATACAATCATGACGACCCCTTGAATTTTAGTGGGATGAGCTAGACCTACCTAAAGTTGCCAGCCCTATCGCCTACCTTCACAGTCCCCGACTCATCATTGAAGACTTTAGCACATACACCCTTACTGCGATGACCATCAAGTAGATAGCATGATGTCGAGTAACAACGACAAAGTTCCGTCCTTGCGGCATCGAATTAATACCCTGGAGTCCGAGCTAGCGGACCTCAAAAGGCAGCTACTTGAAACCAAAGCAGCTGAGGTCCCGAACGACCCAGGTGTTTTCGTCGGCGAATGGACTTGGCCTCTTGACTCTGAAGAATACCAGAGATATGGAAGGCAAATGATCATGCGTGATATTGGACTGCAAGGTCGGGCCCTTGTATCAAGTGCCGCATAGGTACTACATACTCATATCCACCTGCAGGCCAGCTCAATCTCATGAGTGCATCCGTTTTAATTGTCGGCGTTGGTGGCCTTGGGTGTCCTGCTGCTGCCTACCTTGCCGGTGCCGGTATCGGTACCTTAGGTCTCGTTGACGGCGACACGGTTGAGGTTTCAAACTTGCATCGTCAGATCCTGCATACTACGGACAGGGTAGGCCTGCTGAAGGTGGACAGTGCTATTGAACATCTTAGGCGGTATGTACCTCCGATTCAAGGCGCTCATTCTATCTAACTAACCAGACTAAACCCGAAGGTCCACTACATACCCTATCCTGCTCATCTGACATGCTCGACCGCCCTAGACATATTTGACAAATACGACCTTATCCTCGACTGCACAGATCGACCTTCGTCCCGCTACCTTATTTCAGATGCAGCAGTGGTAGCCGGTAAACCCCTGGTGTCAGCTTCTGCCCTTAGAACGGAGGGCCAACTCATGGTTCTTAACAGCCCGCCTGTAGGACAGGGAGAAGGCAAGGGTGGTTTCTGCTACCGATGCGTGTTTCCCACGCCGCCTCCCTCTGAGAGTGTTTTGAGCTGTGGCGAGGGAGGTATATTGGGACCTGTGGTAGGCGTGATGGGAGTTTTGATGGCTGTGGAGGCAGTGAAGATTGTCGTCGCCAATGTCAAGCCTGCTGACATGGCGGCGAAGATAGAGCCTCCTAACCAGGAAAAGCAGTCGCTCCTACTGTACTCCGCATTCGGTAACCCACCCTTTCGAAGCGTAAGATTACGTGGGAAGCGAGCGCATTGTCCTTCTTGCTCACAAAATGCGTCAATCACACGTGAGTCCTTGACCTTCGGCTCCTTGGATTACGCAACGTTTTGCGGAGTGAGGGCCCCAATGCAAATACTCGACAATCACGATCGTATATCCGCGAAGACATATAGCAAGGCCCGAGAAGAATCTGGCGATGAACCTCTATTGATAGACGTCAGAGAAGAAGTCCAATTCAACATCTGCCATGTACAGGACAGCGTTAATATACCGTTTTCAGATATAGTTGCCGCAGTGGAAGGAAGCGCTCTTACCAAGGCTCGCGACAGTTTTTCCGACGTGCTGGAACAATGTTGCGGAAAAAATCTGACCCGGCCGATATACTGCATCTGTCGATTCGGGAACGATTCGCAGTTTGCAGTACAGAGATTTCGAGAGTGGACTGCGCCACATATGGTCAAAGGGGATATCAAAGGGGGCCTACATGCTTGGAGGAAGGAGGTTGATCCGACGTTCCCTGAATACTAGCTCCTCATGTCCCAACACGTAAGACACAAACCGAGGCACCATGTATAGATTTTTATAAATTTTTGTGACAGTCTCAATGGTCAGTTTCAAGAAAGCTGTAAGCCTAAGTCTCACCAGCATGTTGTTTCCACTGGTGCGAGCAGGAAAAATCATACCAAGTCAACTATAAGTAATCTGAACGAGGTATCAACGGGAAAACCTCGCCAAATCGTGAAATGGACCAAGCCATTATCTCCTTCCACACAGATATTCGCTCTCTGCCCGAAAGCTAAATGGCCCACCTTCATCCAGAGGTAGCCCTCAAGCTTAAAAAAAAAAGGATATTGTAAACCATATTCCGTCACCCATGAAATACGTAAAGAAAATCGAAACTCTCAATCTCTCCCATGGCTCATAACTCCATGCTTTCCTCACGTCCCCTTTCACTCACCACCACCTTTCCTACACGTTTTCGCTTCCTTCCGCTTCCTTTGTCCCACCTGTCCTTCCGCCCAAGGGTCCTGGCAAATGGTCTGCGAGACGGATAGTGCGGTGTCATACTTACATTTCGCCGACACTCAGGCGATATCTGGAGAATTGGGGTTTTCCTTGGCGAGGGCGTGGAGCGGTGGCTGTGGCTAGGGAGCTGGGCTGGCGCAGACACTTTGGTATAAGCTGAAGGTAGAGGAATAGGTGCCCGAAATTGCTGTAGGAGTGCAACTGCATCATCTTCGTTGTTCGTTCGTACATCTTCTTGATCGTAGTTTTGATATGATGGTTTTCCTAACATCTGAAGTGGATCATGTTTTTCTAACATCTGAACTGGATCATGTTTCCGGAACCAGGGGGCCGGGCGATGACTAAGGCTAGGTGTTGGCGCACTTGGAGTCGAGAGCTTGCGAGACGGAGGGACTGAGGCCTGGAACTGTTGCAGGAGAGATACTTCATCTTCTGAAACTTCTTTACAGAAATCTTCGTATTGGGGCTCTAGGTTTTGATTGAGAGGCTCGTCATCCGAATCTTCGGCGAAGTTTTCGGTGGGAATTGCAACGTCTGTATTGGGAGATCCACCTTCTAGCGGGTTAGATAATGTATGATGTTCTGCAGGCTTGTTCTCGAGTATGCGAATGTTCTGCCTATGGATGTCTTGACCTGTTTGCTTCTCAGACCTCTGCAAGTCAGGCTTGCTTGGAGCGTAGCAGGATTCGTAGCTCTTAAGACTACTGGAATCGGAGCTAATGATGGACGGCTGAGATGAGCCGACAGCGACCTTTGTTGAAAGTGAAATTTGTTTTCTTGGAGAAGAATACACGTCTGGAGCTATGGTCCTGTGGAGCGGTTTTGGACCAAAGATCAATGGTTGTGACATCGGAGGTAAGGTAGGGTTGCTGTGAGTGAGATCAGGATTCCACTTTGAGACTGTTTGTATGGCTTCTTTGATAGTGTCTTGTTCAGGAGCGTAAGAACGTGAGGGTGGAGGGCGTCTGTGGCCATTGGTGGGGGGTGCTATTGCAGATGGCATGTTGGAGCGTATCGCGTCCACCTGGATTTTAGTTTTCAAGGGAATCTGAACCGTGATTGTGTTAGATATGGGCCGACTCTGTTCCTTAGCGGATGTTACTGGTTGATCAAGTTCATCAATTGACAGCTCTTTAGAGAAGGTTAGCATCTTCTTAGGCCGGTCATCTTTTGGCTTGATAGGTTCGTTATCAGAAGAACTGATACAGAACATTGTTTTTCTGGGTCTCCCGCGAGACTTCTTCCATGATGCTGAATTGCGCTCAGGCGAGCGGCTTGATGAAGCCTTGAAGTCACCAGCGAACAGATATGAGGATTGCGATGGCCTCCCTAAACGCTTCTTTGCGTTTTGCGCCTCAAGCTCTATCCTAAAACGCTCATTTTCATAGCGCTGAAGCTCCTGATGAGTGACAAATTGGCCAATTTCGTCCAGCGAAACCTCCAGTGAGTCTCGCGTCACGATACCACCAAATCGAGTGCCCAAAACAAACATAATTTGCCCATTTTGAAGGTTATGACGATTGATTACAACCTTGTAAAGCTTTGAAGCGGGAGGAGATGCATCTCTGGCAGAATCTTGTATCTTTGGCGGAGAGGAAGAATTTGGGACGTATCTGAGAGGCTCTGGAATGAGAATCTGAAGTTCGCCTCAGTTTTGCCGGTCGCAATAACTTTTGAAGGCAATGATCACGAATCACTTACGGCGGCCACTCTCCCAGACCGCGCCTCATTGTGGTGTCCTTGCGTCGAGAAGGTCTTGACCGAATCTTTCGAAGATGTCGACCGCGCAGAAGATGATGATGCTCTGAATGGCTTGCTCATTCTCTGCAGATTAATCCCTAATTCATGGAAACTAAGTATTAAATAACCTTTCATTTTTATTAATCACTTACATTTCATTGTGATTTAATTTCAAGTATCTTTTACTAGAATTCAAGAAAAGATTCATGATGAAAAAAAGAATTAAAGATAAAGAAAAGAGTTAAAAGATTGAAACAAAGACTTAAATTACATAATTATAAAGTATTCAAATACTAGCTTTATTATTTTATTCTTTATATAAATAACAAGGTCTGTTTATATTGTATATTGTATATTTTATTTGTACAAAGTTTTTTGTAATTTTCGTATAATAAATTAATAATAAATATTAATAATTTAATTAATATAAACTAGGAAGCCTTGCGTCGCATAGTGATGGTCACGATTATATGTATTTTTATTTTATTAAAGAAGAAAATCATTTTATGATTTATTGTCGCTTTATTGAAGGTATAAAGTTTACATTATTGCTAATTTAGAATAATGTAATCATTGAATAGAGATTTCTCATTATAATATTATCAGAAAGTCATATATTCTATTCTTCGTACTTCGTATATGTTATCAGTTATATCTTATCTGTAAACCTAAAAGTCGAGTAAACTAAGTAGCCTCGGCATGTTATTAGCGCCTGCTGGTACGAGTACCCCTATTTCATAGTGCCTGTGCCAGATTTTAGAATTTCCAAAACCGAGGGTTCACCCTCTGCAAATTTTGCCCTGCAACCAACCAATTCGCTGGAGAGCCTAACCACCACCTCACAGACCTTTAATTCCTTCCATTTGGTATGTAATATGAGGTTATACAAAGGTGGCCCCTTCATGTAAATCTAACGTGTTGCAGGATCAATTCCAGCGCGATTCCAGAGCTCTATGCCTCCCCCTCTTGCCTCCACCCACAAGGATCGGATAGCAGTGCATCTACAGCAGGGACTGTCGCCTAAGGTCATTGCCGACGTGGAAGGGGTCAGTGCTAGAGTTGTCAGAAAGATCAGAGGTAGATTAAAAACATGGGGTCAGCACTCACCTCCTAATAAAATGAGTGCCCTGGGGCCGACGCCCTTGATTCATCCTGCTGCCAGGATTGGTCTTCGGCATTTCCTAGAAGGTCAGCCATGGGCATATCAGGATGAGATGCTATACTACCTCTTCGACGACTGGAGCATCATCGTCGCTCTTTCCACTCTATCCAACGCTCTAAAGGTCATGAAAATTAATCGAAAATGTCTTCAACGGGAGGCCTTGATACGCTCGCAGGAGTGTCGGAATTTATACTTTCTCGACGTCAGTCAGTTCACTCACGAAATGCTCGTGTTTCTGGATGAGAGTGCAGCCAACGATCATACGATGCATCGTAAACGTGGCTGGGCTCCCTATGACATATCGTCACGAGTCAAACGAAGCGAAAGATGGAGCATTCTACCGGCCTACTGCTCTGACGGCATTCTGGCCAGACATATACATCAGGGAGAGATTTCTGAAGCTTGCTTTGAATGGTTTCTGGCCAACGAGGTGCTTCCGAGATGCAGTCGCTTTCCAGGGCCTAAATCGGTGTTGATTCTCGACAACGCTTCTGTGCATCACACTCAGGTGAGTGACGTCGACGTCGAGCTGAGCCTCGCTAACTATCAGTAGGAAGTCAAAGATCTATGCCGTCAGGCCGGTGTGGTCTTACAATATCTGCCACCCTACTCCCCTGACTTCAACCCCATTGAAGAGTTCTGTTCAGTGCTTAAGGCCTGGCTCAAAAGACATTACAAGCTGGCTGAAGACATGAGTTTTGAAGCCTATTTGCACATGGCGGTAGAAGCTTGTAGCAAAGGTCATATTGCAGCCGGTCACTTCAGGCATGCGGGCATAACAGTAAATATAGATACGGATTGATTTGTTTCTTTTTCAATACTTCGTACGCCTACTATTTTTGCTGGTATGGCAGGTACTTTCGAGTAAGTGTATACTTAATAAAATATATACTCTATATAATCCACGATCACCAAATATACCACTTTTCAAAAAAGTCAAACTCCTCGAGTTTCCTGCTCTGGAAGGCTTCGCATCTTCGCCGATTGCCTGCGTTTGTTTGCTGACTGTAGTTTAGTCATGACTAAATGGAATGAAGATTTATATATATGACTGTTTGGTTTGTGGGGTGGTGGTTAGGCTTCTCCAGCGAATTGGTTGGTTGCAGGGCAAAATTTGCAGAGGGTGGACCCTCATCTGGCACAGGCACTAGAATATGAAATAGGGGTAACAAACGCTGCCAAATAACTTCCCACGATTATCTTGGCAATCTCAACACTACTACGTAGTATCTCCGTAGGTAGGAAACAGTCTCCAGATACGATCACTATCACTCGGTGCATGGCTGGAACGCTAGAACCTCGTACACGTTGACCATGTCTACGATCTGGCCCGCGTCATTCCAGCAAAACAGCACCACACCTGCGATATTGGAACAGGCAATGAACAAGCAGCGCGCCTCGCACCGTCTGTTCATTGGCCTTTCGAGAACCGCGCGCAGCGCTTCTTAATGGCAGCGGCGGGGTCATAACGGTACATCAAGGATCGCATCGCGGTCCAATGCTTCAGCTACGGGATTCTATCAAAAGATTAGACGGAAGACCGAATAGCCAGTGGTTGACCATAGGTAGTGAGTTCCCTTTAAGCCGCACGTGGATCGTCGGGAACATCATGACTACATCCGAAAAACCCCTCGAGACATTTGGCAGGCATAAACCATCAACACAGACTAGAACGCCCAGTCTCCTGCATCAATTCAAGCTTTCTTTATACTTCGCTCCTGAAATTTCTTGACAATGCCTCACTCCAAAAGCCAGCGAGAAGTTCCTTAAGCAGGACGCTCAAAGTACGTCTACATCCTCGGTTGCTGATTACCTAGCAACATCAAAACTGACATCTTTACTTGCACCGCAGAGCATGGTTTAGGAGCCGATCCGCACCAGGTCACACTATGAGCTCCACACCGGGAGAATGGCCAGTAACGTCAGACTCGGGAAACACAATGAATGGTGTCAAAGCGGGAGCAACCCAGCTCGAAGAAAGGAGTCAGTGGACCCACAGTCAGCAGTGGAATGGAGAGTGGAGGGGCCAATATGAAGTGAGAGGGGTCGTGCATGGGATGGAAAGGGGTTCAGTGGTTGCGTGTTGAGGAGGGGAACATATATGATGGATCCACAACTGCATGAGACGAGGCTCCAAGACTCAGTCACTTGTTCGGTTTCTGTGTGGAAAAGGGGATGATGTCTATGGGACGACGAATTATAAGTATTGCATCGCCTTGTCTACTTTGCATTGTTTAGTCCTAGTCGCCCCTCCTTGTCCCTTCTCGTTCGTGTTTATTCTGCTCAAGAGTGATGCAATTTCCATCTCCTACTCCTAAACACATTCCCGATGTGAATTCATATCTCCGTTTCCTGTGCAAGAACAACGGTCGCCAGGGCGAGAGAAGGTTACGAATCGTACAGGATTTGTGTCTAGAAATATTCGACTGCGAAAGAGCCTCGAAAATTGCTACATTTCTTAGCATTTGAGGCTACAGATGCTGCGCAAACATTTCAGCTCAAGGAAGCGAATGCTGCTTCGAACGCCGCTTTACTCCTATGCCCTGTCTATGAAAAGCACTTCGTGACTCAAGTATTGCAAATCAAGCCTTGAACCAGTGTAAACAAACGGCCCCAGCCTGGAAATGGCCAAACCGTAGCGTCATACTTGAGGTTGACGCAAGAAAATATTGGCGCCTAAGGCACAATATCAATTCTGGGAACCGTGGCCTTCGTTTCGAGGGAAAATCTATTTGTATTGCCAAAAGGCTATGGTCACCCAGCGTTGGAACGTCTATGTACAATGCATAGTTCTAGAAATCTGATCTGTTCACAATAGCACTACCTCTAATGAAAGAATAAAATAACAGAGACGACCGTGAGGGAAAGGGCGGTCGAAGAGATGGAGACGCCGGAAGGAGGAAAGGACAAAAGAACACAAGCCAATGGTTAGGCAATTGACCGCCAGTCTACCCTGCGACCCGAGCGCCGTTGCTTTGGGTTACTCAAGACTATTTATCTCATACCCGTCGTGCCCGGATCGATAGTGCCATGGTGCACTTGGTGGGCATATCCAGTACAGCCATGTTAAAATAAACAGACTTCAAAGTCTGCTCAGTTCTTGCGCCGTCAGAATCAGTTGGTCGTTGTCATCGACAGCAACTCGCAAATGCTTATATTCGGCGTAAAGTTTGCCCAGGTAACTGAAGGCATACGGAGCCCTTCTATGGCGCTGGTAGGGTGTTATCAATCTTGCAATTTGTAAAAGCTCAGCGTCGGATTTCCGTTGGTGCAAGGGAACATGCCTAGACAAGCCTGGTTCGATTATCTTCCTCTCGGCTACACACTTTTTCTTGCTCTTGCGTCGTGGCGGCTCTGGTACCTCAGTCCCGACAGTGGGTACCGCACGATCCGCCAAGCGTACCCGTGCAATCTCCTCTTCTAGGGATCCTAGACCACTTGTATCTCTCAGCGATCCTCTCTCAATACAACCCTCGACGTTACGATTTATTCGCGCCGGCATGCTTTGGTGCCTGCGAGTCCTCTCATTGGCCGAGAGTTCCCGTAATGGCAAGACTCTATCGAGTTTTGGCGGCGAGCTCACGAGCAAACCACTTTCACTACCCTCATCCTCGAAGTCCGGGAGGGCGCCTGAAGCTTCATGAGTCGCAGGGTCATCGGCTCCGAAATATTCTGTAGCCTCATTTTCGACGTCCAAAGAGGCGTCGGCTTGTCCTAAATCTGCAAAGTTGGTGGCTTTGACTCCCTTAGGTTGCGAGGAAGGGCGAGGCGTTGGTTCCGGCTGGCTGCGTTGGGGTAGATGTCGCGAGCTTCCCAGACCGTAGAACTCCCACGGGGGGATGATCGATTGTTCCCTCAGGTCTGACCTTGACGTCGCATTTACTGTCGTTACCGCATGCTGGCTTCTATTGCCAGTATTGGGCGGACCCATTGTTGACTGACCGCCAATAGGTGACGAATGTGAAGATAGAAATCGATGGGCGAAAGTACAAGCAGCCTCAACGTCCATGTCTGCCGCTGCACTGTCGTTGCTTGATAGGTTCGTGCTTGGGCCCTACAGTATGTGTGTCAGAAATATACAACTATCGAAACCCAGATTGTGTTCCTACCGAGTTTGTAGAATCTTCTTTCTCCACAAGAAGTCTGCAAAAATGTCGAAGCTGCCTCGAATGAGCGTCACAATGGACTATTTGCTCAGCGTGGGCAAGGAATTCGGCTTTGCAGCCGGGGAAGGCCTCTAGCTTGGGCTCAAACCACCGAGCTTGTAAGAAATACGGGTGCAGTAGATCGCAAACGCATGGCCGACGAAGAGGATTCATGATGACCTCCCGTTTGAAATGGGCATATACCCAAGGCCTGCCGGATGAATACCTTGTGTTTTTGGTATTGAAGACTGTGGCTCCTCTTCTTGAGCCTTTACGATGATCCCGTTGCTTTTGGATACGGACGCGATCTGCAGTGCTCAATCCAGCGCTCGATGTGTTCATTGGCCTCTTCAATGTGGGACCTGCCACACCCTGCGCTTGCGCCTTTGCCTGGCTCCTATTTTGGCCTTCCGGCACCTTTCCCGTACTCAGGACCAACGAGGACTTCGAAACTTCGCCATTTTCGCGATCAAGTGCATGCGCGACAGTGAGTTTGTCAGACGCTGCTTGTTCCCTCTGTTGTCTCTCGCTTCGCAAATTGGTACCACTCCGAGCCTCTACTTGGACCTGCCCACTCATGGGCTTGGCGCTAGCAGAATGTAGCGTCCGAGCTGCATTCTGGACCTGCTCAGGTCGTATATGCTCAGTATTTGAAGCATGTCTAAACGCCTCTGTGACAGGTACAGTTATAGCGCTATTGTAATTGACATTGCTACCTTGTCTTCGGGACTTGTTCCTGTTGACTCTCTGTGCCCCCCGTAGTATGTGACGCTCTTTACCTTCTGTTCTCTTTTCTCTCTTCGCATCTGCAAGCCTCTTTGCCTCAGCTTGAAGCTCGCGGTCTCTTCTCTTTCCTTGCCAAAACATTTCCTGCGACAACAAGCAGCTCTCAATCCGCTTGAGCTGATGACGGGTGCTTTGAATTACGTCCAGCCCAAATTCTTCTTGGGGCTGTTGTACTATCCCGTCCTCGTCTAATTTGCGGCGTTTCGTTCTTGGAGTGAGCATATGTACCGCGTTGTCTTGAATAAGACTATTCCATTTTCGGTTTTGAGTACGACGTGTAGGCGTGCTGCTGACGGTACGAAGGGAGCGAGGCTCATTCTTGATTGGAGTAAATGTTGCTGGCAGAGGTGTGGTTATTCTGGCAGCAGAGTTGATGATGGTTGTATTATAGAACTGAGACCGTCCCCGAGGTATTGACATTTCGGGAGTGTTGGTCGGGATCTTGAGCGCTTCGTCCGAGACGAAACCATTGTTCCCTTGCTGCAGCGAGAGGTCAGGGAAGACGGTACTGAACTCTGTACTTGCCCTTGCCTGGCTCGTATGTTCAGTCTCCCGCGAATCATTCCTATCACTGCCACATGCAACAGGACTGGATCCCTCTAGATCAACTATCTCTAAGTGTCCGCTTGGTCGCGACTGTTCTTCGACACTAGGCAATATCTTTACGGCCCGATTTGGTAGTACTCTTATGGTTTCTGTTTTTTGAGGTTGTGGTTCGGGAAGCGTCCTGAGATCTGGAAAGGCAATACTTCCGCGTGAGAATCTTTCGGCATTGCTGGTAGTAACGTTCACTTTTAGGGGTGTCGCGATGGCCGGGTCAACTGGATAATAAGTTTTTAACAATTTCCTGAAGCAATTGAACATTAGCATTGTATGTTCTGAGGCAGCTGAGGCAGCTATAGCACGGAACTTGTTGACCTTCGTCTCTCGCTCGACCTTGAGGGGTTGGAACCTTTGTCTTCAGCAGCCGACTCGGCAGACCTCTTTCTCCGAGTAGTATGAGGTTCTTGGGCAGATCCATGAGGCGGGCTGCTTCCCTGATTTGGTTTCGCAGGACTGGTGCTCACTGAACGCGGCAAATTTATCGCCCAAAAGCCAGGCATCTCTTCAATTGTGAGGTCAGCGATGTTCTTGTAATGCAGATAGGACTTGCTCACTTAGGGGTGCAATGCGGTTGGCTGAATGTCAATGATGCCACTAACAAGAAATCACGAACATAGTCGAAGGATTAGGAGGAAAGTGCTTAAATACGATCTTAGTAACAACGCGTCTTGCCTTCGCTTCAAATCCGCCCTCATTACGAATTTCGGAATTCCCAACCGCCACATGAAGATCTCATTTCGCTTCACCTTTGCAAATCGGCATCGAACTCCTTATTACGCAGGAACAATGATGCTACGTGCCATTGACTAGACTTTTACGAACGTATACCTTCACCGTGCTTCCACAGGCCTGATAGGCTGATACTCTTCCTTGGACACGGGACTCTTCAAAAGCGCAGGCATTAAATAAAACACCAGTGGGTAGGTATAGCACTTCAGAATGTCGAGTCCAGCCTTAACATTGTCAACCAACAGACCCACAGCTCTGAGATGGTGGCTGGACGCTTGTTATGTTCCCAAACTGCTCGCGACGGCATTGGCGTTCTGTAGTCGGTTGCGGCGTTTGCCACGCAAACGCGCAGTGAGACCTATTCAAACCCTTAATGTCTCGAGAGCCACCTCGAAACTTTGTCAAAAGTCTGATTACACCACATAATCACATATGATTCTTCTTCACCCCCATTTGCTACACGTTAGGCAATCATATCAACGAAAGTTTCATCGTTAAACAGAACCTGTTGGAAATAGGAGAGATGGTAATCTCCGCCTTCTGATAGGGCTGGGGCCCGCTAGTTTACCTGCTCGTTCAGCGTCCTAGATGAACTCCTATCCAGCAACAACCTACATACCAAAATGCCCCATATGACCTCGTATTCCAACAGAACCTACCTATCAGAGGCGAAGTGACGCACCGTTCAAGTGCTTATTTAGGTTCTGAGCCGCGAAAGGTGCTTCTAGTGAGATTTGACTGCCAAGAGAGTGGAAAGTTCCACCCTTCCCGAAATTCCCGTCGGATGAATGCCTGAACTGCTCTCGAGATGAGCTCTGTCTAGAAACTTTGTAGCAGGAAAATCGCGCTTCGTGAAGTCACGACGCGTGAGATCAGACGATACTCTGCCTTATTTCAAGTAATCTTTTCACTTCTCTGTTGCAGTCGCCTTCACTATATAATTTTACAAGAACAAGATCATCTCGACATGAGATGATCAACGATTACTCTATGTAATCGAATCTTTACGATTTACCTAGTCATGTGATCTGAGCTGATCTCAATCATCTATCATTGTATACTCTGAATACGTCGCGCATCGAGTTGAGTTTTGAGTTGAGAGACGAGACATTCTTCTTAATTCAATAGTGATGAATTGAGTTTTGAATGAGAGAATTTAGTAACAAAGATGTATTAATAGAATACAGAGAGAATGTTATGATTCTAGCTACACATCTATGTTGATAGCTATGTTGATGACTATGTTGATGACTATCGTCGATTGCTCGTCGCTAGACTATAAAGTTGTTTCAAGATCAACTTTATTCAAAATTAGCTTATGTTCTTCTGAGTCATATAGATAGTCAACTCTTCTCTTCTAGATACTTTTCTTTCTTAGCATTTATATACTCGTTACATTACACTCATATGACTCACTCTATGCTGATCTCTAACAGAGAAAGCATAGTCTGATGAGAATTCATGTAGAGAGTCATGTAAGTAGAAAAGAAGATAAAGAAGAAGATATCTAAAATGTTTGACAGTGAGCATATTTGATGCTTGAATATGAAGCAAATTTGAAGTGAACTTTCAATTTGATTATGAAGCAAAGTTGTTGCTGTTGAAATATAAAATCATATGAAAGCATATTGATATTTTAATTGTTGCTATTAGAAGATTATTTAGAAGATGAAAGATGAAAACTTTACTGATGAATCTTGTTATGATTCTAGCCTTCGTCTATTCTTCGCCTAGTCTTCGTCTGGTTTCATTCTAATCGAGTTTAGCGAAAACCTGATCTAGAGATGATATCATTGAGACTCTGCATCATATGTGTAAGACGTCAACTCAATCGAGTCTAGCACAGAGCTGAGAAACACACATATAAGAATCGAGTTCTTTTCTGTAGATACTTTTCTTTCTTAGCATTTATCTATTAGTTAAATGACACTTCTATGACTCGCTCTAGATTGACTTCTAACAAATCTCAGTTCTATCAGCTTTATTCAGACAAAGATTATCATCTTCTCTTATTTTCAACAATTGCTTGATCAGCTAGCATATACTTTATGAGTCAAATTTGATGAGTAAATAAGTTATGTTTGAAGTTTGCTTTTGACACACTGTTAAAATCATTGATTTGATCATTGCTTGATGCATATTATAAATCTGAGTGTCGCGAGTTTTGATGCATATAAATAGAAAGATGAATAAATTATTTATATGAAACTCTGTCTAAGATTTAAACGAAACGAGTCACTGAGTTGCATTAAGCTTTGTCAGAGACTGAGTTAAACTAAAGATACTATTAATATAAAAGACTGATATTATTATTACTTTGATAGAATTTAAATACAAGACAATACATCAGATAATGTATAAAATGAAAGACAAAGAGTGAAAAGAAAAGAACAAGAACTCAACTTTTATATACATGAATCGAGCAGAATCAAGACTAAACAATAGTTTTATTGACTTAAGATTGTAAAAGTTTGCATACACAACTGAGATAATTGAAACAGAATTGCTGAAACTAGATTAAAATAATGATGATTAGATTGATGACTTGATTCATTGAACTGCAAAATAGATTTAATAAATTGAGATTATTTAAAATATCAACAATTTATGTTCTAAATTGAGTTGATGATCTGATATCATGACAAGCTCAATTGATGTTATTGCAACTAAAGATTACAACGTGATTTCTGTTGAATGCACACTCTTGATCATAGTCTTTTACTTGATAAATAATAAGTGTTTCATCATTTACTATTTGAACAGATAGAAAGATAGATAGAAGACTGATAAAAATGAGTAGAAAGATTAATAGAAAGTTATGATTGTTAAAATCAATTTACTAAATGAATAAATAAAATCTATAAAAATGATAGTGATATTCTAAGCAAACATAATTGTAATTGTAATTCATACACTCTTGTGACATCGATTTAGACTCGACTCATGAGAGACTCTATGCTATTTTATATCGAGTGAACAAAACTCTCTGAGAAAGAAAATCACTCGTCGTCTATACGACTGCTTCACGCAGTCGAAACAATGAGATTGACACTGTGTTATCAAGTAATGAATCTATAGCTTCTATTCAGCGCGTGACGCTTAAGTAAACTCTTGATAAGAGTGTCTGTGCTGTTTGATTATGACACATCGTCTTTGCTCTGCTCTTCATTGACGATATTCTATACAATGATGTTTTGATTCGATCTTCGATTTGAAGACGAAAGACATTTTCTTTGCATTCGTGATGCTCATGATTGTAACGTACGTAAAGCTGTGTTCTCTTACTCAATGATTGTCATTCATTGAGCAGAGAAATATGTGATGAAAGAGAGACGCACATGATGAGAAGATAGAGTGTGATTGTACTGAGTAACTCTTTTCTTCTCTTGATTTGACTTGTGTCACGTAGACGTTGAATGAATTGTTAGTATAGATGTGCGATCGCAATCGTTCGATGTTTGACTCTGATCGATGAAAGAGAATGCGTTCTGATCGTTCTCTTGAGCTCTCGATTTTTCATGTGAATAGATGAATGACTTGACATCAAGTAAAGAAGGTGAGCTCAAGTCTTCTCAGTATATCAGCGTGATCGACGAGTCACTACTTCTTCAAGCACTGTAGTCACGTCTTTCAATACTTGAAACGACTATTCTACCTGATATCTTTTCATCAATTACTTGATGACACTGTCGATGTGATGAAGACGTTTCGATATCGACGCAGTCGACAAGTCGCAAATTCTTCGATCACTTGTAGTCACAACTCGCAGACTCTTCATCTGAGTTGTCTTTTTCACTAGTAGTATCTTCTCATCTCTTACTGACATCGACATGTCATTAATCTTCTTCGTAGATCGATTGTGACTGTTAGGAAGAATGTTGTCACATGAGTGAAAACTCTGCACGATGACTTTTCTGATCACGCAACGTTTTAACATCGTTCAAACTGCGTCGAATTGAGATCTCTTGACTTTTTTGACTTCTATTCGAACACAGAATAGAATCAAAAGATTCGTAGTTGACATCACGTACAGATGAATCTCGTTGTCAGCTCTAAGCAAACATAATATAAATATATTTTATGATAAAGCTAATTATTAAGAAGCTCTTGATAATTTAAGAAGATCAATCGACTATAAAGAGTTTGTCAAGCATTGTCAAGTTGAACATGACATAATGTTATGAGTGTATCAAGACTGAATAGAGCTAGTCAATGTCTTTAGCTCAGATCTGACTCAGATCTGACTCAGTCTCTATTTTCTTTTCTCAACATCTCTTTGTTCAACATCATCTTTCTTTCTACATCATATTCTACTCATGTCACAAACACATTCTCTTCAAGCTTAGTGCAGTCTCTGAATATTACTTGAATAAAAGCTTTTGTACTCATCTTCTTCTGTATTCTTAATATTCAGTTATAGCTATCTTTAAAGATCAAGCATTATTCAACTCTGACTTTCGCTGATTGATTCATCTAGACACGATTCTGACATTATATTAAGAATTCGTTAATCACATGATACTGATCTCATTATTCATTCAACATACTCGTACAAACAGAACGAGTTTAAAGAAATTCATTTATCTGATGATTGACGCAATTGAAAGATTGAATAACACTAGAGAGTTTGATAAAATCAACGACAAGACTGTTTGAATTGCTAGACAACTTATCACTCACTAAGTATGCAAAGTTCACTCAATCAAGAGAATCAATTCATTCTCATGAAACAGACGAGTGAAAATAAGCTGTTCAATTTGATTAAAAGAATTGATGATAAAGAATCTTCGTGAATTGCTTGAGAATCACTCAAAAAACTCGCAAACCAAAAATATCTCTTTAATCAACAACATTCTTTTCTGAAGATTAAACACTTGATCATACGTCTTCATTAATACTGTCGAGCATCGTCATTTGCTTGATCTCGTTCTTTCTTCAAATTTCATCATGTCAAAACATTCATTTATTGAAGAATGTTTCAAAGAATTTCAAAGTTGCTTTTCTTAAATCTCTGAGACTGATTCATTGAAACTCTCTAGTGCTGAATCATTCATCAATGAAGATGACGAGTCATTTGCTGAAACAGTAATATCTTCTGTTTCTATTGAAAACTGAAAGACTCGATGCATGATTCTCGACAGAGAAACAGATCAACTCAACGAGTTGAGTAAACAACGAGACAATGAAATCAAAGAGTTGAAGACTAGACTTCAAACTAAAGAAATCACTTCTTCTGATTTCATCTACTTTGAGTGTTTTAGATCTCAGAAAATATCTAATTCTCTCTGATTTACTGATGAAAAGAATTCTACTTGAAAAAACTGATACGACAAAATTCAGAATAAACTAGAGATCAACGTTGATCTCTTTTCAAATGAATGAATCAAACTGAGTTATGTACATTTCAGATTATTCAATGACACAGCTGATGTTGCTCAATTTAGACGCGAACGTGACTATGTCAATCTTTATAAAATTATCGATGATCTTTTGAAAGAACTAACTGAGTTATTCAATGATTCAAATAAGAAAGTCAACTTTTGTAGAAAATACTACAATTTAATTCAAGAATCAAAGAAGTTCAGCGAGTTTTACACTCAGTTTCAACAATTATCTTTCTATCTGAAGTATCACGAAAAGCAACTGATCATCGATTTGAAAGATAAAATAAACTCTCATCTTCGATTCATTTGAATAAATCAATTAGTTCAATCTGATTTTCTTAAAGAGATTCATTTCTATCTGATTCATTTGAATAATGATCAGCGAGTCATTCAAGAAATCAAGAACAAAGTCAATCTCATCAAACATGTTGATGATCTGTCAAAGATCATCTTTCATAAAGTTGTTGTTACTCAATCAGTCGATCATTCAAAATCTGATCATTTAAAGTCGTGTGACGCAATTTTAACTAACGTCAAAGAAGCAGACATTTTAGTTGAAACCTGTTTTATATGTCATAAATCAGATCATAGCTTTAGAGAGTGCTTTAATCGATCTATCAGAATTAATGCAGTGAACAATGAATACGATCATTTCAAATTCAATTTCAATTTGAATTTTGATTCAAAAAACTAATCATCTTTTCAAAAGTCATTAAAGAAATAAAGATTATATTTTTGTGTAAACTAGATGAAATTCTATCAGAAGAAAATTACTTTGAAAAGTTTTTTCTAATTGATGCTCATCTCATCTTGCAGAATCAATTCTTCAGTCTTTGTTTGCTAATAGACAGTGATTCAGTCACTCATACACTCATACACGCTAATCTAGTCAATAGAGTATGCAAGAAACTAGAAATTCAATTTATATCTTTGACAAAAGAGAAGTTAATAAAAGATTATGATGAGAAGATATTTAAAAAGATCATCACTCATAAAATTCTACTCAATCTCATCATCAAAAGTCATAAGAAATTGACTGTATCAATGTTGATAGTTGATATCGATCATCATGAAGTCATATTGAGTAAGTTCTGAATGAATAAAAACGAAATATTACTGAATATGTGAAACGACATCATTGTTTTTTCAAATCAATTGAATACTTCTATTTCGATTTTTCGATTCTTCTCAATTTAAAGCATTCAAGTTAATCGCGATCAACTTCATCTTCTTCAATCACTCAGACTAAAATTTTTATGATGCTCAAACGACTCATTTCAATCACTGCTCAGAAAGAATTATTCTTGATTCAAAGTATAAATGCAGCTTCATTCAAAACATTGTTGAATCATTCAAAGAAGAATCAGACTGAAGTTTTTGCTTTATTCATGATAAACATCAATAAAGAAATCGCGTACAATACTCAATGCAATTTGAATGCTCTAAACATCTCTTCAATCAATGAAATGACTCAGAATTTGAAAGATATTAAAGCGAAGCTGTCATCGAAATATCATGAGTTTCTAGATGTTTTTGATCGAGCTCAATCAAATAAACTATTCTTTCATCATTTCTATGATCATAAAATTGAACTCATCAATGATTCAATGTCTTCTTGCTGTCGAGTTTATTGAATGTTCTCTGTCAAACTTCTGAAGATAAAGAAGTACTTAAACGAGAATCTGTCGAAGAAATTCATCACTTCTAGTCAGACTCTTTATTTCTCTTTCGTTCTATTCACTCTTAAAGCAAATGAAGATCTTTGATTCTGCATGAACTATTGAAAGCTAAATGTCATTTTCAAAAGAAATAGATATTCTCTATCACTGATAAATGAGATCATTGATAAAATAGTGAGTTGCAAGCATCTGACTAGATTGAACATCATATCAACATTCAACAAACTTCAAATGCATCTCGATAGCAAGAATTACATCACTTTTATCACTGCTTTAAAAGCATATAAATACAAGATGCTATCATTTAAACTGACTAATGAATCAATCTTCTTTCAGCAATATATGAATGATGTTTTATGAGACTTTCTGAACGACTTTTGTCAAGTCTATCTAAATGACATTCTCATCTATAGCAAAATGAGAAAGAAACATAGAGATCACGTCAAACTAGTATTGAGTCAACTACATGAAGCTGAACTGCAAATGAATATTTGAAAGTGTGAATTCAATGTAGAAGAGACTGTCTTTCTAGAAGTCATTGTATCAGAACTAAATCTTCATATGAATTTAAGCAAAGTGACAGTCATAATCAACTGAATCACTTCGATCAATTTAAAAGAAATTCAGAGCTTCGTGAGATTTATTAACTTCTATCGTCATTTCATTAAGAACTTCTCGAAGCTAGTCAAATCATTCACTCAGTTGACTAAAAAGAATACATCTTTTGTTTGAAATGAGATCTGTGTTCAAGTCTTTGACAATCTAAAAAAATAAATCAGCTCAATCTTAGTACTTCGTCACTTCAATCTCAAACAACAAGCTATTCTGAAGATTGATGCTTCAAACTATGTAAAAGATGAAATACTATCTCAGTACAATGATGAAAGAGTTCTTCATTCAATGATCTTCTACAGTAAAAGCATAATTCTCGCTGAAATCAATTATTACATTTATGACAAGAAATTACTAGTCATTATTCAATGTTTCAAACACTGATGACTTGAGCTGAAGTGCATTGAACTACTCATTCAGATATTCATCAATCATCAAGCTTTGAAGATCTTCATGAAAAATAAACAGTTAAGTTGATGACAAGTCAACTATCTGAACATTCTGTTGAAGTTCAACTTTCAGATTATCTTTAGATTAGACAAAATGAATACTAAAGTCGATGCTTTAACTTGAATGTCTTTAACAGATGTTTCTGAATCAGCTCAACAACTTGAAGATTGTTTTCAGACTATTCTGATCTTCGATAGAGTCAATGTTTTACTCGTTGAATCGAAAGTAAATCTCTATCAGCAAATGCATATGATTAATCAAATGAATGAGCTCTGCAACGAATATAGACAAGCTATGAACGAGAATAAGCTCAAATTTCATATCATTAAATTGAAGAACTGTGAAATCATTGACAGCATTCTCTTTAGAAAAGACTTACTGTGAATCTCTGAGAACATGCACACGAAATTACTACAAGAAGTGCATGATCAATCTTCAATCTCTCATCTCAACAATAAACGAATCATCAATCTAGTTCAGCGTTTCTACTATTGATCAGATCATTGAGCTACTATTCAATGATACATTCAAAACTGTCATGCTTATCAGCGAAGCAAAATCTTTAGAAATAGCATCAATGAATTTCATCATTCTCTCTTGATTTCACAGAAACGCTGAAAAGATATAGCTATGAACTTCATCATTGAACTATCTTTGTCAGAAGACTATAACGTCATTTGCACAATCATATATCATCTCATCAAAAAACATCACTATGTTTTCTGTCATTGAGAAGACGATGACATCTCAGTTGAAGAAACGATTTGAATTATGCTATGAAATGTTTATCAACTGCATGATTTACTCAGTTCTATTGTTTCAAACAGAGACTCTCAATTCATATCAATTATGTGAAAGAGTCTTTGCAAGTGACTGAGAATCACAGCTAGTTTATTCACAGTTTATCATTCAAAGATCAATGATCAGACGAAATGAGTCAATCAAGACGTTGAACGCGAACTTAGAATTTACTGCAATTACATGCAGAACGACTGAGTCAAATGAATATCTATGATGAAATTCAGCGACAATTTCAATATCTTCTCGATCATCTCAATGATCTCTTTCTACTTCAATAAAGATTTTCATTCTCGAATGAGTTTCAATTCAGATACAACTGACTACAAAATCACTTGTGAACGACTGAAAGCTAGAAAAGCAAATGATATTGTCATTTGAATGAAAGAGCTACTGAGCTTCAATCATCAACAATTGAAAAAGATGAAGCTGATCATTGAAGCACAGATCAATAAACATAGACGAGACGTCATTTATGAGATAAATGACTGAGTTTGACTATTCTTCAGAAACGTCAAAATCACAAGATCATGCAAAGATTTGAAAGATAAACAACTAAAATTGTATCAGATCATTGTCAAAGCGAAGATCTTCTATCATCTTCATTTATCAGTCAGCATGAAGCATCTGCATTCAATGTTCAGCTTGAAGCTACTGCAATTGTATTCAGAAGATTCTCTATCAAAACAGCATGCAGAACTTCTCAGACTCATCATTATTGATGATGATGATGATGAACATTGAAAGATAGATGACATTCTGAACTTCAGATGCTATCAAGATCAAATACAGTACAAGATCAAATGAAAAGATCTAGATAAAGATGATGAATGATACTATGTTGATAAAGATGAATTCAATAACTTTAAGAAAGTTTTGAATGAATTTCATATATTATACTCAAGAAAGTCACGCTAGTATCAAAATAACTCAATAAGAAAGCAAGCAAACGAGTGACATTCATGCAAACATGAATTTTCAAAGAAAAGAGTAATGTTACGAGCATATTAAGACTGAATAGAACTAGTCAATGTCTCTAGCTCAGATTTGACTCAGATCTGACTCAGTTTCTATTTTCTTTTCTCAACATCTCTTTGTTCAACATCATCTTTCTTTCTACATCACATTTTACTTGTGTCACAAACACATTCTCTTCAAGCTTAGCACAGTCTCTGAATATTACTTAAATAGAAGCTTTTATACTCATTTTCTTCTGTATTCTTAATATTCAGTTATAGCTATCTTTAAAGATCAAGCACTATTCAATTCTGACTTTCACTGATTGACTCATTTAAGCATGATTCTGACACATAACTCATAATATATTAAGTCGAAAATATGACGTGATTTATGCAATGTCTTAACAAAGTTTCAGAGTTAATTCAGATTTGATTTTCAACTCAATCTTTAACTTTAGTTTCTGATTTAACTTTTATATGTCAATTCATCATGACAATGATAGTCATTCTGATAGTAGATAGAAAATTCACTTCATGCTATGAAATCTTTTTATTTCTTTGTCTCTCTACTCTTACTTCATCTTTCTACTATAACAGTATATATTTGTCACATCAGATAATGTTACTATTTTACTGAGTGTTACTATTATGATATTATGATGTAATGTTGAGTTCATGAAATCTCTTACAAGTATTAAGCTGCTTATAGCAAAAGTAAGTTGCTTATAGCGAAAGTAAGTTGCTTATTGTTGAAATCATGTTTAAAAACTAATCAAAGTGCATGCATGACTAGAATGTTTAATTTATAAAGATAGTTATAATTAAAACTTTAAGAATACAAAAGAAAGAAAATACAAAAGACAAGAAGAACATGCTCTATATAGTAGTTACTCAGATTCAACGTTAGTTTCAAAAAGAACATGTTGAAACACAAGAAAAATGTTGATTTGAAAAATGTTTATGACATAAAGAAATGTATTTGTCATAGATAAATTGATCATTAAGTTGAGTTTCAAGTTAACATTTTGAATTCGACTCAATTCAAAGTTGAGTTGCTCACATTTTCAACTTAACTCAAGTCGAGTTGAGCATATTTTCAACTTAACTTGACTTGATTCAATTAGAAATTGAGTCAACTCAATTCAACTCATCAAGAACTTAAGCTTAACGTTAAAAGAACTAAATATAGAAAAATTTTCAATTTTTGACTTTTGCATTATCTTTTGATAAAGAGTTATGAAGAGAAACATGAAAAGAAACATGAAGAGAAACATGAAGAAAAACATGAAGAGAAACATGAAGAGAAACATGAAGAAAAACATGAAGAAAAAACATGAAAATCATTTGACTTTAATAGAGAGTCATGACGAAAAAACATAATAGAAAGTCATGAAGAAAATCATAAAGACTGTTCAATTAAGCTATTTACATCTATTTAATATTTTGTTGAATCAAGTTAAGTTTTTGAGTTGAATTATTGAATCAAGCTTCTCAATTCAATTCAAGTTCTCAGATTCAACTTCTCAACTCGATTCAACACTTTTTCAAAAAAATTTCAATTCAACTCAACACTTTTCAAGTCAAGTACTCAACTTGACACAATCAATCTAGTTTCAAGATGATTGTTGAAATTTTAAGATTGTTGAGATTTGATGTATTTCAAGATGATTGTTGAAATCTTAAAACTGTTGAAATTTGATGTATTTCAAAATAACTGTTGAAATTTTAAAATTGTTATCAATCTTCAGATATTCTGATGATTCATTGAGTGTGAATTGTCACTGACTTCTGTTTACACATGTTTTCACATCTCAATCATGATGAAAAGTTTGAATATTTATTGATTTTCTGAGTTAAAGAAAAGTGAAAATTATCAGTCATAAAGAATAAACATCATTGATGCTCTGAAAGTCAAAGATCTCTGATGAATCATCTTGAAAAAGTTGAGAAAATTGATAATCTCATCATTCAACATCAATATTCTTCATTGAAAAAATAAGAATGACAGAGTCTGTGATATAATCATCTTCAGTATTGAACAGAAACTCAAAGTACACATAAATAACATAAAGATTGCTACTTAAATTTGATTTTTGATGAATAAATTTGTTATGACGAGAACTTGTTCAATGAACAGTCATATCAAAAGATCATCAATAATAACATTATTACTGCAAATAATGAGACAGTAATCATTATTAAGAAAGATTTAATTATAATTGATATTTTGTCAATCAATCAAAATTCAATTAAACGAAGTCAAAGAATATACATGTAGTATACAGAATGACAAATTTCTATTTCTAGATTCAAAGAATGCTGTTGCTCTCATCAACTTGAAAAGTAATGAGATATTTTTCTCGCTAAAAACAATTGCAATCACATCTATTTTGAAATTTGAAAGATAACACACATTCATTTCATTTTCTTGAGCAAGATATAACTTTGCAGTCAACACTAAATTCTTACACGTTGAATTCTGAGTATAGCGTGAGTTCATTCAAAAAGAGTGTGAAAACATTGCTTTGCAATCTCATTTTGACTTCAGCTATAAAAAGTCATCGACTTTCATTTAATCTCATACTCTTCAAGCAATTCAATGATTTTATGATCAGCATACTCATCTTCATTATTTGAACGTAGTTGATGAATTGAAATGTTTCAAATCTTCATGAGTTTCAGATAATTTCAAAGTACATCTTTTGAATCTGATTTTCAATCTAGTAGATAAATAATTATAATCATTGATCATAGCAGTAACATATCTGACTCTCTCATCAATCTTAAATATCTTATCATCATTGATGAGATTCATATGTATTAACTCATCTATTTTGATGACTTTGATGTCATCATATTGAGAAAGCTTGAAATGTTGATTCTTGAGCTATGAGAAAGTCAATCAGTTTTGCTTGTAAAATGATAAGAATGTATTAATATCAAGTCATGTTCAATGAAATAAAATAATCATTAAAGTCAAGAAATATAATGAAGATTTTTTAATACTGATTTTCAATGATCAAACAAATGATGAATCTTGTTCATTAAAAATCATTGAAAATGCGAAGATTGCAAAAATTTCTGACAATCATCAAACAAGAACTTCATTTATTACTTTGAAACATATAATTGTATCTACAGCATCAGTTGCTTTGCAGAAAGCTAAAAGTCAATCATCAGAATTAAAATCAAGCAAGTTAAATAGTTCAAGCAATTCTGATGCTTTAAGCGAACGTCTTCAATGAGTCATCGCTGAACAATAATCTCTGAGTTAAAGACAATAATTGAAACTTTGTCAGTTGAGTAAATTGAGTTCAAATTGAATCGAATACTTCACAAACAATGAAAAAGAAAATCGATTATGATGAGATCATTGCTTAAATGCTTTTAGCATTGATGATCAAATATGATTACGAAGTTGAATAAATGAACATCATCATCGCTTTTTTAAAAGCACATTTAAAAGAAGAGATCTGAATGCAGCAATCATCAAAGTTTGAACAAAAAGAATTAAATGAAATCTTTTTAGTTTATCATTTAAACAAGATTTTATATGAACTTAAACAGACATCTTAAAAATGATATGCAACTCTGAAGATTTATCTCATCTTCATCGACTATCAAAGAGTAGAAATTGATCATTCAATATTCATTCATGATAATGACATTATAATCGTCATTTATGTGAATGATCTGCTTATTCTAGAATCAAATATACTCAATATTCAAGCTTTGAAGCTGCAATTTGCAGAACACTTTTATGCACATAACTCGTGATAAAGCTGAATCAACTTTTTGAATCAACAAATCATTACATCAAGTGAGAATGAATGCAATCATCTGTCAAACTGTTCTTGTATCTGTAATAAGTTTGTGATGTTAATTTATAAAGCACTTAAGTTTTCTTATTATCTTTTCATTCTTTCATGTTATCATTGAATGCAACATCGCAAAGTAGCGAAGTTGTGACAGAATTGAGACATGAAGCTACGCAGTAAACAAATGCAGCAGATATTCAATTAATTCTATCTTTGATCATGATTTAGCTGATAAACAAATCATTCATTATCTAGTTGAAACTGTCGAGCTGAGAGATTGCTTGAATTTTCGAAAATTCACATTCAACTATATGTTTTTTCTATGACATGAATCAATCAGCTGAAGCTTCAAAAGTTAACAATGTGTCAGTATATCATCTGCTGAAGCTAAATACATTAACGAATGTAATGCAGTCAAAAAGATGATTTTTCTGATTCAAGCATTAAAAAAGATGAAATTACTCAACTTTTGACTAAATTATAGTAGCTATTAGCTACATCTGATCTAGTGACGAAATATTCATAACATCAATGACTTGACATGAGATAACTTCAATATGAAGCTTTAATTTCTAAAAAAAAGTGTTGAAAATAAGAAACAGTACTGATAATGTCAATTTCTTACGACTTCTTGTTGATTCTAAAAGTATCTCATCATGTCTATTTAAGATATCTTCAATAAGTATGCATTCAACATTCAATATAATTTATAGTCAGACTACATGTTCATGATATCATAATGTATTTAAATAAATCATGACAGTGTTTACTGTTTATCTGACTCATGAATCATTTTTTTCAGATGTACTTGAAGTTGAGTAACTAGAAAGACTCTACATGAGCAACGCATTTACATTTGTTTTTTTTTCAAAGTTAATCTTTGATTTTCAAGCATCAAGATAAAGTTCTTAATTTATTATACTTTCTATCATTCTTCTTGAATCAATATAAACAGACTTTATTTTAATACTGTTGAGAGTCTCATGTGTCTTTCATAGACATTATACTCAATCTTAACTCAATTCTTTCACAATTCATATTTCTGATATCATGAATATTACTTTCAGAAGTTACAAACTTTAGAAAAACAGATGTTTGATCAATCATGATGAATTATATTAAGAATGTCATGATGAATTGACTTATAGAAATTAGATCAGAAACTGAGTTGAAGAGCAGATCTGAGCTAGCTCTGAAACTTTATGACTCTGTCAAGACATCGTTTAGACTACGTCATATCTTCAACTTAATATATCATGAATTATGTCATGCTTAACTTGACAATGCTTGACAAACTCTCTATAGTCAATTGATTTTCTTGAGTTATTGAGAGCTTCTTAATAATTAACTCTATTATAATATATATTCATTCTGTGTCTGCTTAGAATAATATCACATTGTCATATCATTTTTATAAATCTTGTCTATTCATTTAGTAAACTTGATCATCACAGTTCTAATTATTTTAAACTTTTCTTAGAAGTGATGATTTGATATTCAAGCATGACAACAGCAATACGATTGCAACAGAGTTGAAACAACGATGTCTTGATCTTGCAAAACATCATATCAGAAAACGAACGTTGCATAACTGAATCAGAAAGTGAAGAAGCAAAGAATGAACTTTCTCTTGATTTTAATGAACAGCTGACGAAAGCAATGCTTCAACATGATGAACTGTAAAAGAAACAAAAGTTAGTAGTTATTTGATCAGAGATTGAGACTCTGCAAGTCGTTGAAACAATGAAGAAAAGTCATTGAGCTTTCACTCAAATCTTCACAAAGAATTTGAATGATTTATGCATCGTCTTCATAGTGTTAACGATGATGAAACAAAGTCATCACAAGATTATTTTGCAAAAGCAAAGATTTTCAATGTCTTTGAAGAAGTATCATGATAAAATCATAAGAGAACATAGAGAGTGAATTCACAATGTCAAAATCTCATTTCAAAATATCTTTTAACATTTCGAAAAAGATGAGAAAAAGATTTTGTACTGCATGATTTATCTGAAGAATGAATCAAAGTGTCATGATTTTAACATATGTTACTTGAAAAGATGTTGAGAAAAAAGATGTTAAATCACTTAAATGATGTTGAACAATATTATAGATGATAATAAACGTGAAATTAGCAATGATGTTATGAGAATTCTTCAATATGAATGATACTCAGCATTCATGAAGTATAAAAATCTCTGAATAATCTTTTTCTTTTCTTTCTTCTTCGTGCAACATCTTGTATTTAAAATCTAGTTATTAAAATTTCATTCTGATTTCATTCAACTCTCAGTTCATGACATTATGTTGCATTTACACTACATCATGAATTAATTTGAGAATATCAGCAACACTTTGTCATTGACATCTCTAGTGTTAGAGATTAGCATAGAGTGAGTCATATGAATGTCATTTAACTAATAGATAAATGCTAAGAAAGAAAAGTATCTACAGAAAAGAACTCAATTCTTATATGTATATTTCTCAGCTCTGTGCTAAACTCGATTGAGTTGATGTCTTACACATATGATGCAGAGTCTCAATGATATCATCTCTAGATCAGATTCTCGCTAGACTCAATTAAAATGAAATCAGACGAAGATTAAATGAAGAATAGACAAAAACTAGAATCGTAACATCTAATTGCAATCAATGAATTCATCACTGTTACTCAGTTTTGAATTCACGTCAACAATACTTTCGAAGCGTAATACACTTTTCTGATTGAACTTCAAACTTGATTCAACGACATCATCACTCAGTATATCATCTGAGTCTCAGTCTGTCAACAAGAACATAAGCAAACTCAGATTGAACTTAAGCAGTTTCAGATCAATAATGAAATCTTGTCAGAAATGATTCAAGAACTCAAGAGTATAAGTAGAATTAATATCAAATCAGAGAAATATTCAAATTCAGAACTTTATATCAAAGAGCAAGAAAACAAGCTAAATCAGTTCATCTTCAAACTGATCAGCAAGCTGAAGTTGAATGCAAATTATTATTTAATCTTCAAGTCTCATCTTTTGTATGAATACAGTCGCTTATTGAAAAATGCTGTTGCTTAAGCATTGTCACATATGACTGCTCAGCATGACAAGCTTGTCATGATTGAGCAATTAGTTGTCTTGTTAAGACAAGTCTTCAATGATTCAGACAAGCAAAAAATCACTCAGCAATTCATTTCAGTTCTAAGAATGTGAAATTGCATCTTCATTAAATATCTGTTTAACTTTCAGCAGCACATTGATGCAATTGAATATGACGTCGTAACTCAAAAATTCAATCTGAAGAATGAATTATTCAGCGAACTCAAAGCTTTATTGATTCAGATGAATGTCAGCAGTCTGAACTATGAGCAGTTGATTATCAAATGTCAGCAATTGAATAGTCAATATTACATCACAGTACAGAATCTTCTCAAGTCAAAAGCAGTAATTCATTTTATCTTTGTAATCTTTACAATTCTTGCATATTTCATCAAATATGTGACATTCTCGACAGACTTAATGTCAGAATCATGTTTAGATGATACAATCAATGAAGATCAGAGTTGATAGTGCTTGATCTTTAAAGATAGTTATAATTGAATATTAAGAATACAGAAGAAGATTGATACAAAAGCTTCTATTTATGTAATGTTCAGAGTCTATGCTAGACTCGAAAGAAATGTGTTTGTGACATGAAAAGAAAATGATGTAGATGAACAAGATGTTGATGAAAGAAAAGAATGTTGAGAAAGAAAAAAAGTGTTGAGTCATATCTGAGTCAAATCTGAGTCAGATCTAAATCAACATCTCGACTAAATCATTGACTAGCTTTAATCAATCTTGATACACTTGTAACACTTGAAAGCTATGATCTCAAGCTTGAGAAATCTCATGAACTTATCAATTGTCAATATGAAGAAACAAGATTCATTGATTTCTGAAAAGCATCAGCATTGCATGATCAATCATTTGTGTTTATACTGTGATAAGTCTGAGCATCAGACTGCAATCTGCAATTCAAAGTTCAAGATTCAGTTATAAATCATCTCATTATTCATCTTCATAATTTCTATCAACAATTTCACTTTTGATACTTCTTTTGTCTTGAAAAAAGTCTAGTCACTTGCAGAGACAATCGAATAGTCTGAAAATCTCTGCACTCTCAGTTAACTCAATTCATCAATTAGAAAAAAAGATGAACAATGATCATCTCATGCTCTCAGATAATTTAGAAAGCAATAAAATCAATGTCAATCTTTTTGTTTTGATTGACATTGACATCATTGATTATGCATTTATTGATGATTCTTTCGCGCAAAGACACTCTTTGTTCTATTTTTCTTTGTCTGAAATCTATATTCTTCAGAGATTTAATGATTAATCAGTTGTATTCAATTCAATCACTCATTACGCTCTTGTTAAACTTTGAGTTTCAAGTGAAAAGCTTGAAGAAACTCTCTTTTATGTTACTCAACTTTCACAATTTTCAGTTGTTTTAGATTTGCTCTGATTAAAAAGTCATAAAGCAATTATAAATCTGCGTCATAATCAGCTCATCTTTGAATCTTAAGTCAATTCAGAATTCATACTTGAAACTCTCTTAAGCATCTTGATCTCAACTATGTTAATATCAGCTCTTTTGATGTTTTCATCTTCAAAACATCTGAAGATCTACGTTATAAATAGTGCTTTGTTTTTGCAACTCGCTAGAAAAAAGAATCATGATCTGTTTATCATATTCATGAGAAATATTAACAAAGCTTTGAAAATCACGTCTTTTATTGACTTTGTCACGCTATTATCTCTTGAATATCACAACTTTCTAGATGTTTTCTCTTGCAAATTGATGAACATTTTATCTGAACAACGTTTCTACAATCATAAAATTCAGCTGCAGAAAAGCAAAACTTCTATCTTTAAGTCTTTATATGATATGTTTCAAAATGAGCTTCAAGTATTAAAAAAGTATCTGAAGAATAATTTGATCAAAAACTTTATTTAAGTCAGCTCTTTTCTTATGATCTCTTTGATACTCTTTGTTAAAAAATCAAGCGAAAAACTCAAATTTTGCGTGAATTATTGAGATCTGAACGTCATGACAGTTAAGAATCAATATTCATTACTTCTCATTCAAGAAATTCTGAATTGACTGACTAAGATCAAGTATTACATCAAGTTAAATATCATTGCAGTCTTTAATAAACTGTGAATGATTTATAAGAATGAGTGAAAGATTGTTTTTTGAACACATTATGATTTATATGAATACAACATTTTGCTTTTTGAACTCATAAATGAATCATCATCATTTCAGAACTTCATTAATGACATTCTGCATAACTTCTTGAACATTTTCTGCATCATGTACATGAATGATATCTTGATTTATAGCAACAGCAAAAAGAAGCATACTCAGCATGTTCATCAGATACTGAAGCAACTTAAAGTCGTTGAACTACAGATAAATATCAAGAAATGCGAATTTTCAATTATCAAGATCAAGTATTTGAGTCTAATAATCATCACTTATGAAATCAAAATGAACTTTGAGAAGATTAATGTTATCATGAATTGAGCTGCATCTCAAGACATCAAAGATGTTCAGAACTTTCTGAGCTTCATCAACTTCTGTAAACAATTTATTAAGAAGTTTTTCAAACTGATCGACTCATTGACTATTTTAATCAGAAAAAATCAATCATTTAATTGAATTCAGAAGTGTCAATTCATCTTTAATTGACTTAAACAGATATTCATCACTGATTTTATCTTAATGCACTATAATTTGAATCTACTCATGACTGTGAAAATTGATGTCTTCAACTATGTTGTGATCAAAGTCATGTTTCAATGAAATGATAATGAGCAGTTAAAATTTATGATCTATTTCTCTTTTAAAATGCTATTTGCAAAATGCAATTACAAAATTTATGACAAGAAACTTTTAACTATAATCAGAGCTTTTGAGAAATGAAGACTTAAACTGAAAGACACGTTAAATTTCGTTGAGATCATTTTTGATCACAAGAATCTAGAATATTTCATGTCAATTAAGTTGTTTAGTCGAAGACAAGTCAGATGATCAGAATTTCTCTCTCAATTTAACTTCAAAATCATGTATCATTCAAATGAATTAAACACTCAAGTCGATGCACTTATGCATCAATCAGAAAATCTTTTCTTGAATGAAGAAAATAGTTCTCAAGAACATCAGTGACAAATCATGTTAAAATCAAAAAATCTGAAAATTCAAGTCTTAATCAATGTTCTCAATGATAGTGATTCTGAAGCACTTAAATCAAGTGACTTGAAGAATGAATCAGTGATCTCTGAGCAGTCTGAATCATCAGAGAAAATGTCTATGAATGAGTTAAAAGAACAACTCTTTGCAGTTTATTTCAATGATGAATGAGTACAGATCATGATAACTATGTTAAGAGATAATCAACAAAAGTTTAAAGAATTTTCGTTAGCGAAATGTATGCTGCAAAATGATTGAGTTTACAATAAAAATAAACTATTGATACTTGAAAATGAGAAACTGTGACTACATCTGCTTCAATTAAGTCATAACACGTTTATTGCAAGTCATTCAAAAAGAGTCAAGATTTACAAAATACTCAATCATCATTATTACTGACTCAAAATGATCAAGACAGTAACTCACTTCATATGTAATTGTCATTTATGCTTTCAAGTGAAGATTTTTAGAGAAAAATATCAGAAAGCTTTGAAGTCTCTTGATGTACTCAATCATCGCTGAAAAGACATAGTCATGAATTTCATCATGACAGTATCTGAAAGTAAGAATTTGAATGAAAATTCAACAATCAATATTCTGATAGTCGTGAATAAACTATTTAAACAAGTGCATTACAAGTCTATAAGTGAAATTATCATTTTAAATACAGCTCAAGTCTTTTATCATGCAATATGAAAACATCATGAATTATCTGATTCAATTGTTTTGAATCATGAAACTCAGTTTATTAATCACTTTTGAAACAAACTTTGTGTTGAAATCATGTTTAGAATTTAATCACATTGCAGCGAGATAGTGTTGAAATCGTGTCTAGATCATTCAATCAAAGAGACTCGAAGCTGATATGTATGTATTGCTCTTTAGAGATAGCTATAACAAGACATTAAGAATACAGAAGAGAAAGAGTGCAAGCTCTTCTATAAATAATGACTTGAGACTGCGTTAGACTCAATACAGATGTGATGTAATATGTCAGATGTGTTTATCTAAAAGAATGATGAAAGAGATGAATGAAGAAAGTGTTGAACAACGAGAAGAAGTGCTGAGAATGACTTGAAGAATTCAATAGAAATGCGCTAGATTCAAACTAGACATAGCATCATCTGAACTCTGATTGATTCAGACATGTTCATAACATTATCTCTCTCTTCGAACATTCATGTTCACATGAATAGAAAAGAAATAAGAGCAAAAAATTCATCGTGTTTTCAATTTAGTGCAACTTATTCGAGTATAGCTTGTGAAATTCATTCAGAACTTTCTTCGAGTCATCGAATTTCTCTTTATCAACATAGTATCATTTGTCGTCATGATCTATCTCAATTCATTTGACCTTGTATTGTAGTCTTTCTCTATATCGTCTGAAGTTCAATATATCGTCTACTTCTCAGTGCTTTTCATTCTCTTCAATGATCAATGATCTAGAAAGCTCAGAATGTTGTTTCGATAAAGAATCGTTTGATAAAGATCGTAGACACTTTGAGCTGAACACTGAATGTATATGCTTCATGCTTCTAGATAGCTGAAGACGATAGAAGATTTCAACTTTGACTGTGATTGAATAGAGATCGAGCTGCTTGTCTTTCAAATTCTTGCATGATCTAGTGATTTTGATGTTTTTGAAAACTAATCAAACTTGATCATCTACTTCATAGATGACGTCTCGTCTATGCTTGTTCATCTGAGTCTCAATGATCTGCTTGATCTTTTTCAATTGTTGATGATTGAAAATAAGAAGTTCGCTCATTCAAGTGACAATGTCATCGATCTTTCTAGCTTCAATACATTGACGAGTCGTTTTATAATCAATTGTATCTGAATTGAAACTCATTCGAGAATGAAAGTCTTTATTGAAGTAGAAAGAGATCATCAAGATAGTCGAGAACGTATTGAAATTGTCACTGAATTTCATCATTGAAAGTCATTTAGCTCAGTCATTCTGCATGTAATTGCAGTAGATTCGAAGTTTGCATTCAACATCTTGATTAGCTCGTTTTGACTGATCATCGATCTCTGAATGATAAACTGTTGATAGATTGACTTTGATCTTCAGTCGTTTGCAAAAACTTTGCCACATGATCAATATGAACTGAAAGTCTCTATTCGAAACGATAGAACTGAGTAGATCATGAAGTCGATAGACGTTTCATAGCATGATTCATACTGTTTCTTCAATTGAGATGTCATTGTCTTTTCAATGACAGAAAACATAGTGACGTTCTTTAAAAAGACGACATATGATCATGCAAATGACGTTATAGTTTTCTGATAGAAGTAGCTCAGTGATGAAGTTCATAGCTATATCTTGTCAACGCTGCTGAGAAATCAATAGAAACTGAAGCAAATCATTTGTATCATCTCAAGATGCTTTGCTTTGCTGACAGACATGACAGTTTCGAATGTATTGTCGAATAGTTGCTCAATGATCTGATCAATAGTAGAAGCGTTGAACTAGATCAATTGTTTGTCTAATGTCAGAGTGCAAGATTGATGATTGATCGTGAATATTTTGAAGCAATTTCGTATGCATTTGTTTCAACACTCATAATAGACTCTTTTTGAATAGAACATTGTCAATGATTTGACAGTTCTTTAGCTTCGTGTCATGAAGCTTCAGTTCATCTTTGTTCATAGCTTGTTGATACTCATTGCATGATTCATTCTTCTGATTGACTAGACGTACGCGTTGATAGAGATTAATCTCGTATTCAGATTCGATTTCGAACTTAATTGATAGAACATCTATTCAATTTGAAGTCAGTATAGTCTGAAAACGATCATTTATGTCTTTAGTTAATTCAGAACTATTGATCATCGACATTTTAGTTAAAGCATCGACTTTGATGTTTATTTTGCCTGATCGAAAGATAATCTGAAAGTTAAACTTCGATAAAATATTCAGATAGTTCGCTTGTTGTCAAGTCAGCTGTTTGTTTTTCATAAAGATCTTCAAAGTCTGATGATCAGTAAACATCTGAATAAATAGCTCAGTATTCTTTAGTTCGAGTCGTCAGTGTTTGAAACATCGAATGATAGCTAGCAATTTCTTGTCATAGATGTGATAATTGCATTCAGCTGAAATCATGCTCTTGCTATAGAAGACTATCGAGTGAAGCACACTTTCGTCATTGTACTGAGATAGTATGTCGTCTTTTACATAGTTGAATGCATCGATTTTCAAAATAGCTTGACGTTTGACATTGAAATGACGTAGAACTGAGATCGAGCTGATCTGCTTCTTTAGATTGTCAAAGACTTTGACGCAGACTTCGTTTCAAACAAAAGACGTGTTTTTTCGAGTCAGCTGAGTGAACGACTTGACTAGTTTTGAAAAGTTCTTGATGAAGCGTCGATAGAAATTGATGAAGTCGACGAAGTCTTGTACCTCTTTTAAATTAGTAGATGTAGTTCAATTGACTATAGCTTTCACTTTGATAGAGTTCATGCAAAGATCTTGTTCTGATACTATGATCTCTAAGAAGACTGTTTCTTCTACGTTGAATTCGCACTTTCAAATATCTATCTGCAGATCAGCG
>JAABUW010001567.1_pt1 | contig 37712 bp, 37 predicted proteins | sample 5560081 | NCBI WGS metagenome assembly JAABUW01 (sample SAMN10711882, study PRJNA513363) | rock metagenome | isolation source: Antarctica rocks | place: Antarctica: Victoria Land, Knobhead sud | reverse complement strand
GCTCGTACGCGACATCGAGGTGCGGCACCCACAGCGGCGCGTGGTAGCGCGCGAGGCGACTAGGCGACTGCGGCAGCTCGTGGTCGGCGTCGAGGACATAGGACCAGCTGCGCAGCGGCACCCGGGCGAGATTGTCGAACAGCTGTGCCTGTTTGGCGCGGAAGGCCGGGCTGCCCGGGTCGACCCCGGCCAGGAACCCGGTGCGGTCGCGCACGAGCAGGGCGGCACTTCGCCGCTCGAGCAGCCCGCGGATGGCCGAGGCGCGCCGCGTGCGCTCGGCCGGTGAGATGGTCGAGATGTCCCCGGTCAGACCGGGCGCCGTGCGCGCCAGGAGTCCCGCGACCGGGGGGCTCGGCGGGTGTGCCGTCGCGGCCAGGTAGGCGGTGGCGGCCGTCGATGCGATCAGTTGGGCCGCGATCGCACCGGCCAGTAGGGTCAGCAGGACGCGCCGGCGCGGCCGTCCCTGCTGGTGCCCCCTCACCCCGTCATGGTAATGAGTTGATGGTCTACGGGCGGGTCGCTCCGGCGAAGTCGGACAGCAGGGGGGCGATCCGGACCACATCGCCGGGGGTCGGCGCGTGGATCATCATGCCGCCGCCGACGTACATGCCGACGTGATAGATCGGGCTGCCGAAGAACACGAGGTCACCCGGGCGCAGGGCCGACCGGGAGACGTGCGAGCCCGAGCCGTACTGCGCTCGGCTCGAGTGCGGCAAGGACACCCCGGCTGCCGCCCAGGAGTACATCATCAGGCCGGAGCAGTCGAAGGAGCCGGGACCGGCCGCCCCCCACTGGTAGGGCTTGCCCAGCTGTGCGTACGCCGTGCGGAGGGCGACCGCAGCCGAGCCGGAAGCCGACCCGGTGTAGCCGCCGCCTCCGCCGGCCGGTGCCTGGTGAGCGGCTGGGATGGCGCGAACGGGCGCGGCGGTGCGGACCGGCTGCGCGGTCCGACTGGCGCGGCTGGCTCGCGCCGCCTGCAGCTGGGCGGCCCGAGCGTCGGCCGCCCGAGCTGCGGCCGCTGCCTGTGCGTCGGCCCGGGCCACCAGCGCGCGCCAGGTTGCCAGGTCCTTCTCGATCGAGGCCTTGCGCGCCTTGAGGACCTGTTCGGTCTTGCGCTGCGCGGTCAGCTCGGCGTCCACCTGTTGCTTGCGCTTGTCCAGCAGTCGCTTCGCGGCAATCAGCTGATCGAGCTGGCTGCGCTGGTCGCGGCTGAGGTTGTCCAGCGTCGAGAGCTCGTCGAGGAACATCTGCGGCGACCCGCTCTGCAGCAGCGACGACACCAGGTCCATCCGACCGCGGCGGTAGGCGTCGGCGGCGAAGGCCGACACCTGAGCCTCGAAGGCGTTGACGGTCTTGCGCTGGGCAGCCACCTGCCCCTCGAGCTGCTTCTCCCGATGCTCGCTGCGGGAGAGGGCGACCTGGGCTGAGTCGTAGTCCTCCGTGGCGCGCTCGACCTTGATGAGCAGGGCCGACACGGTCCGCCGGGCGTCGCTGGCGGTGGCGATCCGAGCCGCCTGACCCACCGAGCTCGGCACCACCACCAAGGTGACCATGGCCGCTGCGACAAGTGAGAGCCCACGCAACGAGCGGGCCGGGGTGAGACTGGGCGCCACTAAGTGGGGCTCCTCTTCCGTTGACTGCCGACCGGGTTAGCTGACGGGTTCGGGCGGGAAGTTGGCCCTACGCCACCTGACCTACGGTGGCGATTCACCCCAGTGCTGCTCGGGTCCCCGGCTCGGCCCGCGCCGACGGCGCGAGCTGATTGGGCAGTGACCGCCGTCTCCTTCAGGATGAACGAGAACGCCGGACGGTCGTGCGCGACCTTATGCGCCAGGTGTTGCCCTGGCAAGCTCGCCGAGCCGCCGCCGCGGGATCCCGACCTTCCTCCACAGTCGATTGCGAACTCACCCGGCCCGGCTCCGCGCGCCTGACCGGCCGGGCTCGTCGCGCGCGGCCGTCGGCTGTGGACGCTCCGGCACCAGCTGCAGGTGTGGGATGAGGCCCCCGTCGGCCAGGGCAGCCAGCGCCTGCGTCTCCACGTCGTCGAGCACCACTCCCTCCGGTGCGGTTCCCAGCAGCACGGTGACCACGCAGTCGCCGCAGGCCAGCCCCCGCACCGCACAGTCCTCGCAGTCGATCAGCATCTCGGTCTCCCTCCAGGCCGGCGGGGAAGTGCCGGCGCTCAGTGGCCCAGACCTTAGGAAGGGGGTCTGACAACCGGCGGAGCCGAGCGCTCAGGCGCGGCCGAGCCGCGTCAGGAGGACCGTCGACCGAACGGGATAGGCGCCGGCCCGGCGTACCCCGTCTGCCACTTCGCGATCGGTGGAGACGACCACCACCGGCCGCCCCCGGGGCTCGGCACGGACCAGCCGGCAGATGAGCTCGTCGGCCGTCTCGCCGATCGCACTGAACAGCACCCGCACCCCCCGAGGTGCCGCCGGAGCCACCGGCAGCCGCTCGGCGCCGTCGAACACGACCGTCACCTCGGCGTTGGTCTGCGCCGCCAGGCCGGCGACTACGGACACCAGCCGAGCGCGCTGGGCTTCCAGCGCCAGCTCGCCGTAGCCCGTCTTGGTGACGTTGTAGCCGTCGACCACCAGATGCACGCGCGGCAGCGCCAGCAACCGGTCGAGCTGCCCGGCGTCATCCACCCCGCCAGCCGGAATCTCGATCGGCGCACCGGCTGACGCCTCGACGAAGTCGGCCGGGCGCTCGGCCGGAGGGGTCAACGCCAGCTCACGGCGCAACCCCTGCGCTGCGTTGACGACGGTGTCCAACAGCAGCCACAGCCGCGCATCGCCGGCCGTCCGGCCGTCCCGCCCGGTCCGCCGGACGGCTTCGGCGGCGGCCTCAGCCTCAGCCAGTCGCTGCTGGCCACGGCGAAGCTGCGCCTGCAGGTCGGACTGGGTCGCGGCGGAACGCTCACGTTCCCCCGCCACCTCGGCCGCCGCCGCAGCGGCGGCCTGCTGCGCCTGGCGCACCGCCTGGGCCTGCCCCCTCAGCTGTCGGCGGAGCGCATCGACCTGTTGGCCGGCCTGAGCGAGCTCGGCGCGGGAGCGCCGGGCGTCCTCGCGGAGCTGGGCACGCGCGGCCTCGAGCTGGTCAGCCAGCCGGACCACCTGCGCGCCGGCCGCCTCGTCCGACCGGCGACGAGCGCGATCCTGAGCCGCCGTCGCCGCGCCGGCCAGCAGGTCACCCCAGCCCGGCGGTCGCAGGAGATAGGCCAGGGCCGCGGCGTGGACCGGGTCGGCGGCCGGCGGTACGGCGCCCGCGGCGACCGCGCCGGCGAGCGGGTCGTCGCGCAGGGTCTCCGCCACCCGCTCGCGGAAGGCCCGATCGTCTTCCAGGGCCGCGGCCAGCGCCGGGGCGGCCGCCCGGGCCCGCCGGCTGGCGGTGAACCGGGCGAACGGTCGCAGCGTGCGCGGCAGGTCGTCCTCGGCCAAGGTCGGCAAGGCGGCCGAGGCGAGCCCAAGGACCCGCAACCGGACGTCGTCGGGAAGGCCGGGCGGCGGTGGCGGCTGGGCCGTGTCACCGGCACCTTCCAGCCCGGCGTCGTCGCCGCGGCCGGCGCAGCTGGTGTTGCCGTCGCTGGTCACTGCGGCCCGACCTGCGGTCGGGGGACGAGGTCGACGGTGTCGATGCCCGCACACCACCGGCAGGTCACGTGGTCGACAGCGTCGAGGAGCACCTCACGCTCTTCGATCAACGGTTCCCCGGACAGTCCGACATGGACGTACTCACGGGTCCGGGTGCTGCGCGTCACGGTGAAACGGGTCAGGTTGCCGCACACCCGGCAGCGCCAGCGGCTGCCGGCATCCGGCATCGGTACGGCCATGCCTCCAGTGTCCCCGCCGCTCGCGGCTGAAGCGGGATTGTCGGAGGGTGTGCCTAGCGTCCGTCGCATGGCTCCCCCCGCAGCGCCGGTCGCAGTCGCGGCCCGGACCCCGTACATCCAAGGCAGCTTCGACGAGCTGGGCGAGCCGCTGCGCGAGGTGACCTTCGTCGTGGTCGACCTCGAGACGACCGGCGGTTCGCCGGCCTCGTGCGCGATCACCGAGATCGGTGCCGTCAAGGTGCGTGGCGGGCTGGTGATCGGGGAGTTCCAGACGCTGGTCAACCCGTGCGCCGGGATCCCGGCCTTCATCGCCGTGCTGACCGGCATCACCGACGCGATGGTGGCCGGCGCGCCGACCGTCGCCACAGCCCTGCCCGCGTTCCTGGACTTCGCGCGTGGCAGCGTGCTGGTCGCCCATAACGCACCGTTCGACCTGGGGTTCCTGCGGGCCGGCTGCACCTCGCTGGGCCTGGCCTGGCCGGCCTTCCGGCATATCGACACCGCCGTCCTCGCCCGCCGCGTGCTCAGCCGCGACGAGTCACCCAACTGCAAGTTGGCCACCCTGGCCCGCGTCTTCCGCGCGGGCACGCAGCCCTGCCACCGCGCGCTGGCCGACGCGCGGGCCACAGTGGACGTGCTGCACGGGCTGCTGGAGCGGGTCGGCAATCTGGGCGTCAAGTCGCTGGAGGAGTTGCAGACCTTCACCTACCAGGTCAGCGCCGCGCAGCGCCGCAAGCGCCATCTGGCCGAGCCCCTCCCCCACGCGCCCGGGTGCTATGTGTTTCGTGACGCTCACGGTCGCGCCCTCTACGTCGGCAAGAGCAAGGATCTGCGCACCCGGGTACGCAACTACTTCGTCGCCAGCGAGACCCGGTCCCGGATGCGCGAGATGGTCGCCCTGGCCGAGGGAGTCGACGCGGTCGTCTGCGCTCATGCCCTGGAGGCGGAGGTCCGCGAGCTGCGGCTGATCGCCGAGCACAAGCCGCGATACAACCGGCGGTCGAAGTATCCCGAGCGTGGCGTCTACCTCAAGCTCACCGTCGAGGCGTTTCCGCGGCTGTCGGTGGTGCAGACGGTCCGCGACGATGGCGCGAGCTACCTGGGCCCGTTCCCCTCCCGCAAAGCCGGCGAGCTGGCGATGGCAGCCGTGCACGACGCGGTCCCACTGCGCCGGTGCACGACCCGGCTGTCGGTCCGCCGCGCCTCCCCGGCCTGCGTGCTGGTCGAGTTGGGCCGGTGCGGCGCCCCCTGCCAGCACCGCGAGACGGTCCAGCAGTACGCCGAGCATGCCGCCGCCTTTGCCGCCGCCGTCACCGGCGACCCGACCGCGGTGGTGAGTCCGCTGCTGACGCGGATCGCCACCCTGGCCGCTGCCGAGCGGTTCGAGGACGCCACCGCGGCGCGCAACCGGCTGAGCAGCTTCCTCCGGTCGTGCATCCGGCTGCAGCGGCTGAGCGCGCTGACCGTGGTGGCGGAATTGGTGGCCGCGCGGCGCACCGCGGCCGGCGGCTGGGAGATCTCGGTTATCCGGCTGGGCCGGCTGGTCGCGGCCGGCGTCGCGCCGCCGGGCGCGGCACCGCGGCCCTACATCGACGCGGTGGTCGCGACCGCCGAGACGGTCACCCGCGGCCCCGGCCCCACGCCGTGCGCCACGGCCGAGGAGACCGAGTGCGTCCTGCGGTGGCTGGACCTGCCCAAGACCCGGCTGGTGGCCATCGACGGATCGTGGGCGTCGCCGGCCCGCGGTGCGGCCCGACTGCGCGACTGGCTGGTGGCGGCCGAGTCGGCGCGCGAGCACGTCGACCCCTTCGCCGACCGCCGGCGGCTGCGCATCGACGCGCAGCCGGCCCGGGTGACCGCCTGACCCGCGCGAGCTGACCCACGCGCGCGCCGGACCGGCGGATAGCATCGCGGTGCCCGCGTCGTCGAGTTCGGGAGCAGCCGTGATCACAGCGATCGTGATGATCAACGCGGCACCCGACGCCATCCCCGAGGCCGCACAGGCCATCGCCGAGTTGGACGGCATCAGCGAGGTGTATTCCGTCGCCGGCAACTTCGACCTCATCGCTGTCGTGCGCGTCAAGGCCTACGACGAGGTGGCCGACGTGATCGCCGGCCGCCTGGGCAAGGTGCCCGGCGTACGCAGCACCGAGACGCACGTCGCCTTCCGCGCCTACTCCCGCCACGATCTCGAGGCGGCCTTCGCGCTGGGCTTCGACGACGCCGGCTAACCCTCCGCCCCGGCTAACCCCCTCCCCCCGCGACTGTCCGGCCGCCCCACCGCGGCGCGGGCCGCAGCGGCCTGGGCTCATCAGCCGGCGTGGGACGCGGCCACCCACCGGTCGAGTACGGACTCCGCAGCTCCGCTGTCCACCGCTGCCGCCGCCCGAGGCAAGGCCGCCAGCAGCGCGTCGGTGACCTCCCCGGTCACTTCGTCGAAGGCGGCGATCGCGGCCGCGGCGTTAAGCAGCACCGCTTCGCGCACCGGTCCGCTCTGGCCGCCGAGGACCCCCCGAGCCACCCCCGCGTTGTACTCGGCATCGCCCCCGCGCAGGTCGGCGACCGAAGCCCGGGCCAGACCAAGGTCCCGCGCATCGACGCGGCTCTCCCGGACCTCTCCGTCGCGTACCGCCCACACCCGGCTGACCGCCGTGGTGGTGAGCTCGTCGAGCCCGTCCTCCCCGCGGAACACCAGCGCGGACGCACCTCGGCCGGCCAGCACCCCGGCCACCACCGGCGCCATGCGCAGGTCAGAGACGCCGACCGCCTGCGCGGCCGGCCGCGCCGGGTTGGCCAGCGGGCCCAGGAAGTTGAACACCGTCGGGACCCCGAGCTCCCGGCGGGCCGCGGCAGCGTGCCGCAGAGCCGGGTGGAACACCGGAGCGAAGCAGAAGCCGATGCCGGCCCGGTCCACGCACCGGACGACGCCGGCGGCGTCCAGGTCCACCGAGACGCCCAGCGCCTCGAGCAGGTCAGCCGAGCCGCAGGCCGACGACGCGGCCCGGTTGCCGTGCTTGACCACCGGCACGCCGGCCCCGGCCACGACGATGGCCGCCATCGTCGAGATGTTCACCGTATGCGCGCGGTCGCCACCGGTGCCGCAGGTGTCCACGGCCCGCCCCGGAACAGCCACCGGCGTACAACGGTCGAGCATCACCCGGACCAGCCCGGCCACCTCCGCAGGTGTCTCGCCCTTGGCCCGCAAGGCGATGGCGAAGCCGGCCAGCTGCGCCGGCGTGGCCTCCCCGGCCATCACCTCGGTCATCGCCCAGGCCGTCTCGTCGGCGCTCAGCGCGTGTCCGGCGAGCAGCGCCGACAGCAGCGCCGGCCAGCTCGCCGCCAGCGGCTCCCGGCCCGATGCCGGCACCGGCTAGCGCCGGGCCGGGTGACGGGTGGCGCTGCGCAACAATCCGGCCACGGCGGTCGCGGCGTCGACCGCATCCAGCGGGTGGATGAGCACCGCATCGCATTGCGACCACGCGGCCAGCCAGCGGTCTGCTTCACGCCCGACGATGACGAGCATCAGCGGGCAGTGGGTGATCTCGTGCTTGAGCTGCCGGCAGACGCCCAGACCGCCCGCCGGCCACGCCTCCCCGTCGAGGATGCACAGGTCGATCCCCCCGCCGTCGACCAGCGCGACCACTTCCGGCGCGGTGGCGGCTTCGACGTACTCCACCCGCCCGACGTCACCGGCCGGACGGCGACCGACGGCCGACCGGATGCGCTCGCGCACCTTGGCGTCCTCGCTATAGACCAGGACATTCCAGGACTCCGTCGTGCTGATCATCTGGGCTCCGGGCGGGACGAGGGGACGGTCCGGCCAGCGTAGGCCGCTGCTGACACCGCGCGAAGCGACTCCCCCGAGCCGTCGACGCCAGGACGGTATGGCCATAATGGCCCGGTGACGACGGCCACCGGCAGCACCGCCTTCGACAAGAGCCAGATCCACTCGCTGACGCGCCCCAACATGGTCAGCGTGGGCACCATCGTGTGGCTGTCCTCGGAGCTGATGTTCTTCGCCGGCCTGTTCGCGATGTATTTCAGCGTCCGCGGGACGACCGAGGGGCCATGGCCGCCATCGACCACCCACCTCAACCTGCCGTTCGCCACAGCCAACACGACAGTTCTGGTCCTGTCCTCGGTCACCTGCCAGCTCGGCGTCTTCGCCGCTGAGCGTGGCAACGTCTACGCCCTGCGGCGCTGGTTCACCCTGACCTTCTTCATGGGCCTGTTCTTCGTGCTCGGCCAGACGTACGAATATTCCAACCTGATCCGCGAGGGCACTACTATTGCCTCGTCCGGCTACGGCTCGGTCTTCTTCCTGACCACCGGCTTCCACGCGATGCACGTCACCGGCGGGCTTATCGCCTTTGTCTTCCTGCTGATCCGCTCGGGCCTCGGCCGGTTCACGCCCGCCCAGGCGACGAGCGCGATCGTCGTCTCCTATTACTGGCACTTCGTTGACGTCGTTTGGATCGCCCTGTACGCGACCATCTATCTGATTCGCTAACTCCCCCGCCACCTCCGTTTCCGCCGAAGGACGTCCATGACCGACAGGCCCGCCCGCCGCACCGGCATCCGCCGGCGCTTCTCCGGGTTGTTGGTGATCGCCCTGGCGCTCATTGCCATCGGCGGGTTCTACGCCCTGGCGACGCCTGGGCGCGGCGGCGCAACCGCGGCGGCGGCGCCGGACGACGCCGCTCAGGGACAGAAGATCTACAACCAGAGCTGCATCAGCTGCCACGGGCGCAACCTGCAGGGGGTGTCCCAGCGCGGACCGAGCCTGATCGGCGTCGGCGGCGCAGCGGTGGACTTCCAGGTCAGCACCGGGCGGATGCCGGCCGTGGGACAAGAGGCGCAGATTCCTCGGCGCAAGCCGAAGTTCAACGAGGCCGAGTCACGCCAGCTCGCCGCCTATGTCCAGGCGACCGGCGGCGGACCCGACATCCCGTCGGGAAAGCTCGGTGACGGCAATCTGGCGCAGGGCGGGCGGCTGTTCCGCCTCAATTGCGCGTCCTGCCACAACTTCGTGGGGCGGGGAGGGGCACTGTCCAGCGGCAAGTACGCACCGCCCCTGAATCTCGCCAAGCCCAAAGAGATCTACGAGGCGATGCTCTCCGGCCCCCAGAGCATGCCGGTGTTCGGCGACAACCAGATCACCCCGCAGGAGAAGAACCAGATCATCAGCTACGTGGAGTCCCTCAAGACCCAGCGCGACCCCGGCGGCTTCTCCCTCGGCCGGGTCGGCCCCGTCCCCGAGGGCATGGTGATCTGGCTCTTCGGCATCGGCGCCGTGCTGATCGCGACGCTGTGGATCGGAGTGAAGGCATGAGCACCCGGGTGCCCGGCAACCGTCCGCACGGCGGCCACGATCACAGCCAGAATGACGGCCACGACCACGGATGGCCCGATCACGGCCTGAGCTCCGACGCGGTGGTGGGCGGGGAGCGCAGCCAACTCGACTGGGTCAAGGCCGGCGCGGCCGCGGACGGTGTGGAGCTGGTGCACTACCGCCAGCGCTACGTCGTGCCGGGCAGCAAGCTGGAGCGCAGGGCCGAGCGCAAAGTCGCCTTTTGGCTGCTGATGGCCTTCGTCGGCGGCATCGGCTTCCTCGCCGTCATGATCTTCTGGCCCTGGCGTTTCAAGAGCGACAGCGGCCTCAATTTCCTCTTCACCCCATTGCTGGGGATCTTCCTCGGACTGGCCCTGCTCGGGCTCGGCATCGCGGTGATCGGCTACGCCAAGTGGCTGATGCCGGACGAGGAAGCCATCCAGACCCGGCACGACGGCCGGTCCAACGAATTTGACCGGCGCACCACGAGCGCGTCGATCGCCGAGATGATCGACGCCTCACAGCTCAGCCGTCGCAAGCTGATCCAGCGCACCCTAGGTCTGTCGTTCCTCGGCCTCGGCGGCATCGCGATCGCCCCGTTCCTCGGCCTGATCCAGAAGCCCGGCAACAAGCTGGTGACCACCACCTGGCGCAAGGGCATCCGGCTGGTGCGCGACGACGGCACCCCCGTCAAGCCGGCCGACCTCAAGCCCGGCGGTCTCGAGACCGTCTTCCCTGACGTGCCGGGCGGCAACCAGGCGTCGGACACGGCCACGATGCTTCTGCGGCTGCGACCCACGGAGCAAGTCAAGATCCGCCCCGGCCGGTCGAGCTACCACTACGGCGACTACTACGCCTACTCCAAGATCTGCACCCATGCCGGCTGCCCGGTGAGCCTGTACGAGCAGCAGGACAACCGGCTGCTCTGCCCATGTCACCAGTCGCAGTTCGACGTGCTCGACGGCTGCCGCCCGATCTTCGGCCCGGCCAGCCGCTCGCTGCCGCAACTGCCCATCGGGGTCGACAGTGAGGGATACTTCATAGCGAAGAGCGACTACAAAGAGCCGGTCGGCCCGGCATTCTGGGAGCGAAAATGAAGGTTCAAGAGGCGCCGGAAGCCACCGCCAACTGGGTTGACGAGCGCTTCTCACCGTCCGGCCCGCTACGGCGGACGTTCAACAAGGTCTTCCCCGACCACTGGTCGTTCATGATCGGTGAGATCGCCCTCTACTCGTTTGTGATCCTGCTCATAACCGGCACGTACCTCACCCTCTTCTTCAACCCGTCGCAGCAGGAAGTTATCTACCACGGCAGCTACATCCCGCTGCGCGGGCTCAGCATGACGCAGGCGTACGCCTCCACGCTGAACATCTCCTTCGACGTCCGTGGTGGGCTGATCATGAGGCAGATCCACCACTGGGCGGCGCTGCTGTTCGTGGCCTCGATCGTGATCCACATGTTCCGCATCTTCTTCACCGGCGCCTTCCGCAAGCCGCGCGAGGTGAACTGGCTGATCGGCGTGACGCTGCTGCTGCTCGGCATCCTCGAGGGCGTCGCGGGCTACTCGTTGCCAGACGACCTGCTTTCCGGCACCGGGCTGCGGATCATCGACGCGATCATCTTGTCGATCCCGGTGGTGGGATCGTGGCTCTCCTTTGCGATCTTCGGCGGTGAGTACCCCGGCGAGCTGATCATCGGCCGGCTCTACATCGCCCACGTCCTGCTCGTGCCGGGGATCTTGCTGGCGCTGATCAGCGCCCACCTGGCCATCCTGGTGAAGCAGAAGCACACGCAGTTCCCCGGCCCGGGGCGGACGGAGAACAACGTCGTCGGGGTCCGGATGTTCCCCACGTTCGCCATCAAGGGCGGCGGCTTCCTGATGTTGGTCTTCGGGGTGCTGGCACTGCTCGGTGGCATAGCTCAGATCAACCCGATCTGGCTCTTCGGTCCTTACAATCCAGCCCTGGTCAGTGCCGGGTCACAACCTGACTGGTACGTCGGATTCCTCGACGGCTCGACCCGGCTCTGGCCGGCGTGGGAGATCCGGCTGTTCGACCACACCGTCCCGGCGATCTTCTGGCCCACTGTCGTGCTGCCCGGCATCCTGTTCACCGTGCTGGCCCTCTATCCCTTCCTCGAGGCCTACTTCACCAAGGACCGAGCGCATCACAACCTGCTCCAGCGCCCCCGTGACGTGCCGACCCGCACGGCGCTCGGCGCCATGGCAATCGGCTTCTACGTGATGCTGCTGATCTCGGGCGGCAACGACCTGATCGCCGTCCAGTTCGACATCAGCCTGAACGCGATGACCTGGGTCGGCCGCATCGGGCTGCTCACCGTCCCGCCCTTGGCCTACTACCTCACCCACCGGCTCTGTCTCGGACTGCAGCAGCACGACCGCGAGGTGCTCGTGCACGGGGTGGAGACCGGCATGATCCGGCGGCTGGCCACCGGGGAGTTCACCGAGATCCACCAGCCGCTGGGCGAGGTCGACAGCCATGGCCACCCGCTGCCCCTCGAGTACGAGGGTGCTCCGGTTCCCAAGCGGATGAACCAGCTGGGTCTCGCCGGTCGCTCGGTCCGGGGCTTCTTCGCCCCCATCGAGGAGCCGCGCGGGATCGGCTCCACCGACGACCAGCAGCATGTGGACCGGGGCACGCAGCGCGAGCGCGAGCCGCGCGAACTCACCGGGGTCGACGACTAGAGCGGGCTGGCTGCCAATGCACTACGGTGCGAACGTTGCTCAGATGGTGCTCCCGTGTCGATCAACGCCTCCAGCTCCCAGAGCACGACATGCGCGTCCAGCAACAGCCGAGTCACGGCGGCTCGTCGAGCTCAACGTCGGAGAGCCGCCAGGAAGCGCCGCCCCGCCGACGAGGGCTCGAAACTGACCAGCCGGGCCACCGGAATGCCATTGCGGGCCTCGACGGTTTCGCCGGCTTCGACCTTCGCCAACAGCTTTGACAGGCCCTTCTTGGCTTGGCCGACGCCGGTCAGCTTGACGCCCGTGGCCAAGGTCGACCGAGCACCAGCCGGACGCGCGGACCGGGGCGAATAGGCGCTACGTCAGGTAGTACTCGAAGAGCAGGCCGCCGGCTGCCATCAGGACGGCCAGGACGCCCACCGCCATCAGCCAGTAGGACCAGTAGGCCAAGCCCAAGCCGGTGACGACCGCCGCGCCCGCGATGGACACCGGCCAGTAGCTGCCCGGGCTGAAGAAACCCAGCTCGCCGGCCCCCTCGGCGATCTCGGCATCCGGCCGGTCTTCGGGCCGCGGTGCGATGCGCCGGGCGATGAAGGCGAAATAGGTGCCGCAGAGACCGCACAAGCCGCCGGACAGGATGAGGGCCGTGCCGCCGATCGGGTCCTTGGACCAGCTCAGATAGACCGCCGCGGCCAGGAAGAGCAAGAACGTCATGACCAGGAAGATGCGCGCCTCGGTCTTCACGACTGCCCCCCACTGCTGGTCGTCGCGGCCGCCGCCGACGTGGAGGTGGACAGCTCACCGCGGTCGGTGCTGAAGGGGTGGGTCGTCGTCGCGTACGGCGCCTGGCCTATGTCGCGCAACGCCTGCGCCGTCGTCATTCCCTGCCGACGGTCGGCCAGCCAGCGATCGAAGTCACCGGAGCTGACTGCCCGCAGCTCGAAGTTCATCATCGAGTGGTAGGTGCCGCAGAATTCCGCGCAGCGCCCGACGAACGCACCGGTCCGGTTGATCGTCACCTCGAAGGAATTGCTGCGCCCGGGGATGACGTCGCGCTTGAAGAGGAACTCGGGCACGTAGAACGAGTGGATCACGTCCGGTGAGGTCTCTGTGAACAGCACGCGCTTGTTTACCGGCAGCACGAGCACCGGGATCTCGAAAGCCGAGCCGACGGTCTCGACGTAGTTCTGCTGATTGTCGCGCTGGCCGACGTAGCCGAACTTCCAGTTCCACTTGAAGGCCACGACGCTCACCTGCACGTCGGCCTTGCCGGTCTCGTGGTCGACGTAGCTCTCATCGACGGCCGTGTAGAAGAAAAGCACGGCGATGATCAGGAACGGGATGACGGTGTAGAGGATCTCGATCGGCAGGTTGTGGGTGACCTGCTGGGGCAGCTCCGGGGCGTCCGGACGGCGGCGATAACGCACCACGGACCAGAAAATGAGCCCCCACACCAGGGAGCCGACCACCAGTGCCGCAATCGCAGCGGAGGAATAGAGGGTAAGCATCTTGTGCGCCTGCGGGGTGATGCCGCGCGGCCAGCCAAAACGCGGCATGTCGTCGAGGGAGCACCCGGCCAGGGCCGGCACCAGGAGCGCCAACAGGGCGCCCAGCCGGACCGAGCGCCGGCTGGGACGTACGGCGCTCACCAGACTCCGAGCCACGAGGCCTGCCTTCCTGACGTGCACTTCCAGGGCCCACGCAGAGTAGCTGACCGGGCCTCTCGGAATGCTGCTGGGTGGGTCGCGACGCGCGCGGTACGACGAGTCAGGACGGCAGGTGCGGGCCCACCTCGTCGGCGGCCGCGTCGCCGTAGGCGCCCCGAAGGCGGTCGAGAAATGCGTCGGGCTCGATCACGTACTCCTGGGTGCCGACGGTCTCGATGACGTACGTCGCGACCAGGCAGCCGACCTGCGCCGAGCGTTCCAACCCGAGCAGCCAGGACAACCCGGCGAAGAAGCCGGCCCGGAAGCCGTCGCCCACCCCGGTCGGGTCGGATTTCGCCAGCTCCTCGACGACCGGCACCTCAATCACCCGATCAACGCCGCTGCCGTCGATCCGTACGCCGTGGCTGCCCAGCGTGGTCACCCGGACCCGGACCTGCTCGGCGACCTGCCCGTCGGTCAACCCGGTCTTGGCCTCGAGGAGCTTCTTCTCGTAGGAGTTGGTGAGCAGGTAGTCCGCGCCGACGATGAGGGTGGCGATGTCCTCACCGGACATCCGGGCCAGCTGTTGGGAAGGATCAGCGGCGAAGAGGTAGCCGCGCTCGCGGCACTCCTGGGTGTGCCGCAGCATCGCGGCCGGATCATTGGCGCCGATCAGGACCAGATCGAGCCCGCCGAGGCGCTCGGCGACCGGCGCCAGCTCGATGTTCCGCGCCTCGCTCATCGCCCCGGCGTAGAACGATGCGATCTGGCACATGTCGTCGTCGGTGGTGCAGACGAAGCGCGCGGTATGGGCCAGGTCGCTGGTGTAGATCGACGCGCAGTCCACCCGGTGGCGCTCCAGCCAGGCCTGATAGTCGGCGAAATCGGCGCCGACCGCTCCGATCAGGACGGGCGACAGGCCGAGCTGGCCCATGCCGAACGCGATGTTGGCGGCCACCCCGCCTCGTCGGACGACCAGCTCGTCGACCAGGAACGACAGCGAGATCCGGTCGAGCTCCTCCGGCAGCAACTGGGTGGCGAAGCGACCGGGGAAGTGCATCAAATGGTCAGTGGCGATGGAGCCCGTGACGGCGATGCGCACGGTGGGGGGTGACTAGTGGAACGAATCGCCGCAGGCGCATGAACCCGACGCCTGCGGGTTGTCGATCGTGAAGCCCTGCTTCTCGATCGTGTCGACGAAGTCGATGGTGGCGCCGGAGAGATAGGGCACGCTCATCCGGTCCACGACGACCTCCACGCCGGAGAAGTCATTGACCTGGTCGCCGTCGAGGGACCGCTCGTCGAAGAAGAGCTGGTAGCGCAGACCGGAACAGCCACCGGGCTGCACCGCGATCCGCAGCCGCAGGTCGTCGCGGCCCTCCTGGTCGAGCAGGCCCCGGACCTTGGCCGTGGCCTGATCGGTGAGCAGGATCGTCTGCTGGTCGGTCGTCGCTTCGGTTGCGGTCTGCGGTACGGTCACGGCCCGGTATCTCCCACTCTGAGGTTGCTCGCCGGGCTTCATAGTAACCAGCGAACCGCCGGGTACGGTCCGTCGGCCCGCCGGGAGCTGTGGCCACCGGCGCCAGGCCCTTTAGGCTGCCACCGTGAGACTTCTGCCGCGGCGCAAACCCGCCGACCTCCCGCTGGAGCCGACCGCCGAGATCGTGTCCGGCTCCGGGAAGGGCCGGCCGACTCCGAAGCGCCAGCGGGCGGCTCCCCCGCCGCCCCCGCCGACGACGCGCAAGGAGGCATATGCGCGCCTGCGGGAGAAGTCCAAGGAGCAACGGACCAAGGCGCGGGTCGGCATGGCCGACGGCGACGACCGCTACATCCTCCCCCGGGATCGGGGCCCGGCCCGGCGACTGGTCCGCAACATCGTCGACGCACGACGCAACGCCGGCTCGTACGTCTTCGGCTTCGCGATCCTTGTCGTCCTGATCACCGCGACGCCGGGCATCCCGACGGGCGTGCGGTTGGCCGGAAGCTACGTCTGGGTGGTGATCATCGTCGCCCTGTGCGTGGATTCCTACCTGCTGAACCGGATCATCAGGCGTGTGCTGCCGCAGCGGTTGCCCGAGGAGACCAACCTGCGCAGCCATGCGATTTACGGCATCATGCGGGCGGCCACCTTCCGCCGGATGCGCAGTCCTCGGCCGCAGGTGAAGGTCGGCAGCTCGGTCTAGAAGCCGCTCATCAGCAGCTAGGGTCGGCGGCATGGAATTCAGACACCTCGGCCGCAGCGGCCTGAAGATCAGCGAGATCGCGTACGGCAACTGGCTCACCCACGGGTCACAGGTTGAGCAGGATGCGGCGCTGGCCTGCGTACGGGCCGCGCTCGACGCCGGTATCACCACGTTCGACACCGCCGACGCCTACGCCGCGACCAAGGCCGAGACGGTCCTCGGCGAAGCGCTGGCCGGCGTGCCGCGCGACTCCTACGAGCTGTTCACCAAGGTCTACTGGCCGACCGGTGAGGGGGTCAACGACCGGGGCCTGTCCCGCAAGCACATCGTGCGGTCCTGCGAGGGCTCCCTGCGCCGGCTCGGCACCGACCACGTCGACCTGTATCAGGCGCACCGCTACGACAGCGAGACCCCCCTGGCCGAGACGCTGCGCGCCTTTGACGACCTGGTCCGCCAGGGCAAGGTCCTTTACGTCGGGGTGTCGGAGTGGACGGCCGGCCAGATCAGTGCGGCGCTGACGCTGGCGGACGAGATGGGCTTCGACCGCCTCGTGTCCAACCAGCCGCAGTACAGCATGCTGTGGCGAGTGATCGAGAGCGAGATCGTGCCGCTGTGCCAGCAGGAAGGCGTGGGCCAGGTCGTCTTCTCCCCCATCGCCCAGGGGGCGCTTTCCGGCAAGTACCTTCCCGGCCAGCAGCCGCCGGCCGGGAGCCGGGCCACCGACGACAAGGGCGGCGCGGACATGATCTCGCGCTTCCTGGGCGACGACCTGCTCACCCGGGTACAGAAGCTCAAGCCGCTGGCGGCCGACGCCGGCCTGTCGATGCCCGCACTGGCCGTGGCCTGGGTGCTGCAGAACAGCAACGTGTCCGCGGCGATCATCGGAGCCTCGCGCCCCGAGCAGGTGCACGACAACGTGACTGCGGCCGGGGTCCGCCTCGACGCCGACCTGATCGCCGCGATCGACGACGTGCTGGGCGATGTCGTCGAGCGGGATGCGAGCAAGACCAAGAGCCCGGAGCAGCGCCCGTAGGCGCGGGCCGGTCCGGTCAGGTGGCCGGGGAAAGGGCCATGGTGTAAACCTCGCGCTCGTCCTCCAGGAGGGTCACCCGCTCGACACCGGCGTCGTACAACTCCCGCCAGGACTCCCCGAGCCAGGACTCGGCGTCGGACTGGGTCGGAAACGCCTGCACTGGCGGCTGGGCGGCCGGCTGGCCGCTCGCGGTGAGGTAGCGCCAGGTCCACGGCATCGACGGTTCCTTTCGCTGCGAGACTTCCGGCCACCGGCGGGCGTTGACTCAGCCGCCGACGCCATGATCCCATCCTGGTGAAAACACAATTCAATACGTTCGCGCGCCACGTGGGGGAAGCCGGTGGATCCGGCACTGACCCGCAGCCGTAAGCCTGAGCAGTCGAGCAGGTGAGTCGGAATGCCTACGCCGGTGCGCGGCTCCACAACACCGTCGAGGTCATGCGGGAGGAGCCAGGTGGTCCGTCCGCGGACGGACCACCCGGCGGGTCCTGCAGGAAATGGAAGTCCCGTGCGCCGCAGCCGCCCTACCAGCATCCGTCGAGTCGCCGCCACGATCGTGGCCATCGTCGTGTTGCCGATCCTCCTCACGCAGCCGGCCTCGGCCGGAGCCACGAACACCGCCGCCACCACTACCGACCGGGGCAAGGCAGCGGCCGGGTGGCTGGCCAGCCGATTCACGAACGGGACGCATCTGAGGTCGTGCTACCGCGGCCAATGCTTCCCCGACTACGGGCTGACCGCCGACGCGGTGATCGGCATGGCGTCGTCGCACTCGGCCGGGCGGGCGATCGACCGGGCCGAGCGGTGGCTCGCGGCCAATGCACCGGGCTATATCGGTGCCAAGGACGGGACCGGCCCCTATCCCGGCGCGTACGCCAAGCTCGCCCTGACCGCCGAGGTCACCGGCCGGTCGCCGGCGGCATTCGGCGGCATCGACCTGCTGGCCGCGCTGCGCGCCCAGCAGTGTCCCCATGTCGGCTGCACCGCCGGCTCGTCGGGGGACTTCCGCAACTCCCTCGCCGACGGCGGCTTCCCGAACGTGATCACTCAGTCGCTGGCGATCGTGGCGCTGTCGCGCTCGGGCCGGGCGGCCGATCGGGCGGCCGTGCCGGCGGCGGTCAGCTTCCTGCGCCGGCAGCAGTGCTCGCCTACCACGGGCTATTCGACCGTGTTCCGCGCCGGTGGCTCTTGCACCGCTGAGGTGGACGCCACCGCTTTTGCCGTCCAGGCCCTGCTCGCCGCCGGTGGCACGCCGGACCGGGCGATCGGCTGGCTGGCCCGCCAGCAGCAGCGCGATGGCGGCTTCGTGAGCAACGGTACGGAGAATGCCAACAGCACGGGCCTCGCGATCCAGGCGCTGGCAGCGGCCGGCCGGCGCACCGGCGCGGCCCAGAGGTACCTGGCCGGCCTGCAGCTGGGCTGCGCCGCGGCTCGGGCCGCCCAGGGGGCGATCAGCTACGACGGGGTGCGCAACTACCAGGTAGCCACCGCCTTGCGCGCGACGCCGCAGGGGATGCTCGGCTTCACCCGGGTGCCGCTGGCGCGGATTACGGCCGCCGGTGCCCACCCGGCTGCGCTGCGCCTGGCGTGCGGGTGACCGTACGGCTGCGCGTTCTGGCCGCACTGGCGATCGGGTGCGGCGCCGGACTGCTGGGCGGACCGGTCGCGGCCGGCGCTTCGGGGCCGAGTTGTGTCGCCGTTGTGGTGGACGGTTCGGGCGTGAGCGCTCGGTGCACGACCTGGAAGGCAGGGCTGACCGGCGTCGGCGCGCTGTCGGCGACCGGGCACAGCTACCGCTTCGCGCCGAGCGGGCTGCTCTGCGCCATCGACGGCTTCCCGGCAGACTGCCACGTCGATAACACGCACTACTGGTCGTACTGGCATCGCGCGGCTGGCAGCACGGCGTGGGCGTACAGCAACGAGGGCGGGGGAACCTACCGCCCCGCCCCCAACTCCACCGATGGCTGGGCCTTCCAGAACGGCGCGTCGCGACAGCCATCGAACATCCCCTTCGCCACGATCTGCCCGGCCACCCGGCCGACGCCGTCCCCGTTGCCGTCGCCGAGCCCGACCATGCGGCCGAGCGCTCCCCCGACCGCCCCGCCGCCCACCAGCCCGGCGACTGCTCGCCCCTCGGCCGCCCGGCACACCTCAGCACCGGCCGTCCCGGCGGTCAGCCGCCCCACGTCGTCGACCGGCGGCTCGATGGCTGGGGGCGGCCAGCCGTCGGGCGCAGCCGGGTCACCGGCCGGCGGCCGCTCGCAGATCGCGGCGACGGCGAGACCAGCGGCCGGGGCGGCTGGCGCCCACCTGGGCCCAGCCGGCGGCGCCACGATGCCGGCCCCATCGAGCGGGGCGAGCCCGGCAGTCATCGGTGCCTCTTCCGGTATCACCCGCCAGCCCGGCGCCAGTGTCCGGCCGATGCTGCTCGCCGGGCTGGGAGTCGTCGTGGCCGCCGCGCTGGGGACGGCAGCCTGGCGGCGCAGCCGGCCCGGCTAGGTGCTCGCCCGGCCGCGCCACCTGCACCCCGGCGCCTGGTGGCTGTGGGCGCTGGGCCTGGCCACGGCGGCCAGCCGGACGACCAACCCGGTGCTGCTACTGCTGATCGCCGCGGTGGCCGGCTACGTGGTAGCCGCCCGGCACAGCACCTCGCCGTCGTCGCGGGCGTACTCGGTGTTCCTGCGCCTGGGCCTGGTCGTCGTGGTGATCCGGGTCGGGCTGGCCAGCCTGTTCGGCGCGGCGATCCCCGGCCACGTGCTCGTCACCCTGCCGCAGATCGCCCTGCCGTCCTGGGCACCCGGCGTACGGATCGGCGGCCCGATCACGGTGGAGGGCGTCGCGGCGGCCGGCTACGACGGCCTGCGGCTGGCGGTGATGCTGTGCTGCATCGGCGCGGCCAACGCACTGGCCGACCCGGCGCGGCTGCTGCGCTGCGTGCCGGGCGCGCTGTACGAAATGGGCGTGGCGGTGGTCGTGGCGATGACGTTCGCGCCGCAGGCGATCGGGTCGGTGACCCGAATCCGCGCGGCCCGGCGGCTGCGCGGGCGGCCGCACCGGGGCCTGCGCGGCTTGCGGGGCGTCGCCATGCCGGTGCTGGAGGGCGCCCTGGAGCGCAGCCTCGCACTCGCGGCTTCGATGGACTCGCGCGGCTACGGCCGGCGCGGTGAGCTGGCCCGCTCGACCCGGCTGGTCACCGCGACCCTCACCCTGTCCGGACTGATCGGCGTCGCGGCCGGGGCGTACGGCCTGCTCGACCGCGGCTCGCCGGGGCTGCAGGGCCGCCCGACGCTGGCCGTGGGAGCCGTCCTGGCCATGGCCGGCCTGGTCCTGGGAGGCCGGCGGGCCACCCGCACCCGATACCGCCCGGACCGATGGCTGCCGCCGGAGTGGGTGGTGGCCGGGTGCGGCGTCGCTGTCGCCGGCGCCTTCATCCGCCTGGGCCACTCGAGCGCCCTGCAGCCGTCGGTCAGCCCGCTGGCGGTGCCCGGCCTGCCGCTGGTTGCGGCGCTCGGTCTGACGGTGGCCCTGCTGCCGGGCTGGCTGGCCCCGGCGGTGCCGGCGCTGTCGTGATCGACTTCGACCGGGTCACCTTCAGCTATCCCGGCGCCGCGGCGCCCACCCTGCGCGACGTGTCGCTGCACGTGCCCGAGGGCGAGCTGTGCCTCGTCGTGGGCCGGACCGGCAGCGGCAAGTCGACCCTGCTGCGGGCGGTCAACGGCCTGGTGCCGCACTTCACCGGTGGCCGCCTTGCCGGCCGGATAGCGGTGGCCGGCCGGGCCACCGCCAGCCACCCACCCCGAGAGCTGGCCGACGTGGTGGGCCTCGTCGGGCAGGACCCGGCGGCCGGCTTCGTCACGGACGTGGTGGAGGAGGAGCTGGCCTACGCGATGGAGTCCCTCGGCATCGCACCGACCGTGATGCGCCGCCGGGTCGAGGACGTGCTGGACCTGCTCGGCCTGGCCGAGCTGCGCCACCGCCCTCTCGGCACGTTGTCCGGCGGCCAGCAACAGCGGGTCGCCATCGGGGCCGCCCTGACCGCGCACCCTCGGGTGCTGGTGCTCGACGAGCCCACGTCGGCGCTGGACCCCCCGGCCGCCGAGGACGTGCTGGCCGCCCTGCAGCGGCTCGTCCACGACCTGGGCATCACCGTGCTGCTGGCCGAGCATCGCCTCGAACGGGTGGTGCAGTACGCCGACCGGATCGTGCACCTGCCCGGCGGGGGCGCCCCGCTCGAGGCCGGACCGCCGGCCCAGGTCCTGGCCACCTCACCGGTCTTCCCGCCGGTGGTGGCGCTCGGGCGCCTCGCCGGCTGGCAGCCCCTGCCGCTGTCCATCCGCGATGCCCGGCGGGCGGCCGGGACCCTCCGGGCCCGGCTGGCTCAGGCGCCGGCCCCGGCCGCTCCCCCGGCGCCCGGACCCGTCGTGGCGCGGGTGCGCCGGCTGGACGCCATGTACGGGCCGGTCGTCGCCCTGCGCGACGTCGACCTGACCCTGCACCGGGGCGAGGTCGTGGCCCTGATGGGGCGCAACGGATCGGGCAAGTCGACCCTGCTGTCGGTGCTGGTCGGCCTGCGCCGCCCGGCCGGGGGGACCGTCGAGGTGGGCGGCCAGGCGCCGTACGGCCGGGCCGCGCGCCAGGTCGTCCGCGAGGTCGGCCTGGTGCCGCAGCAGGCCGGCGACCTGCTCTACGCCGACCGTATCGGCACCGAGCTGGAGCAGGCCGACACCGACGCCGCGGCGCCGCCCGGCACGACGCGGCAGTTGCTCGACCGGCTGATCCCGGGCATCGCCGATGGCGCGCACCCGCGGGATCTCTCTGAGGGGCAGCGGCTGGCGCTGGTGCTGGCCGTCGTACTGGCTGGATCGCCGCCGCTGGTGCTGCTGGACGAGCCGACCCGGGGCCTGGACTACCTCGCCAAGTCGCGGCTGGTGACGATCGTGCGGGAGTTGGCCGCGGCCGGCCACAGCGTCCTGCTGGCCACGCACGACGTCGAGACCGCGGCCGAAGTGGCCGGGCGCACCGTCGTACTGGCCGACGGGGAGGTGGTCGCCGATGGGCCGACCCGCCAGGTCGTCACCCACTCGCCGGCGTTCGCGCCGCAGGTCGCCAAGGTGCTGGCCCCGCAGGAGTGGCTCACCGTGGACGACGTGACCCGGGCGATGACCTCGTGACCGCTATCGCGCGCGGCCGCCACCGGGCCTGCGGCTCGGGCACAGTACCGGCGGTGGCCCTGCGCCCCCGCTCGGCGATCGCGCTGGCGGTGTCGAGCATTGCCGGGCTGATCGCCTTCGGCTGGCCGCTGCTGGTCCGCCACACCTCGTCCGTGGCCCATGCCAGCGACGCTCCGTGGCTGTTCGTGCTGCTGTTGGTGCTCGTTCTCGGCGTCGTGCTGGCCGAGATCAGCGAGGGCGGCATGGACGCCAAGGCGATCGCCCTGCTAGGAGTGCTGGCGGCGATCGGAGCCGCGCTGCGGCCGCTGGGCGCCGGGGTGGCCGGCCTGGAGCCGGTGTGGTTCCTATTCGTGCTGGGCGGCCGGGTGCTGGGGCGCGGCTTCGGCTTCTGCCTCGGCGCGGTCACCCTCTTCGCCTCCGCGCTCCTGACCGGCGGGGTGGGGCCGTGGCTGCCGTTCCAGATGTTGGGCGCCGCCTGGGTGGGCTTCGGCGCCGGCTGCCTGCCCGGCACGGTGCGCGGGCGGGGAGAGGTCGTGCTGCTCGCCGGGTACGGAGCGGTCGCGGGCCTCCTCTACGGGCTACTGATGGACCTGTCGTTCTGGCCGTTCACGGTCTCCGGTACGGGTGTCACGTCGACCTTGGCCTACTCCCCCGGTGCGCCGCTGACCGACAACCTCGGCCGGTTCCTGGCCTTCCACCTGGCCACCTCGCTGGGCTTCGACCTGCCGCGCGGCGTGCTCACCGCGGCGCTGATCGGCCTCACCGCCCGGCCGGTTCTGCTGGCCCTGCGCCGTGCCTCCCGGCGGGCGGCATTCGGGTCGCCGGTCTCCTTCGAGCCGGTGGATCGGCTCGCGGACGGCCCCGCGGGCTAGCCTCGATCGATCATGTCCCACCTTCTCGGCAGCGGCGATGCCTTCAACGGCGATGCCTTCAACGGCGATGCCTTCAACGGCGATGCCTTCAACGGCGATGCCTTCAACGGGGACGCCTTCAACGGGGACGCCTTCAACGGGGACGCCTTCACTGGGCGGGATGCCGACCCCGAGCCCCTCACCGAGCCCAGTGCCGCGGCGGCCGAGGCGGCCCGCCGGCGCCTGGCCGAACTGCCCGTCGGGCCCGGGGCACTCGGCCGGCTCGCCGACCTCGGCGTCTGGGCGGCCTCGGTGCAGGGTCGCTGCCCGCCGCTGCCCTTCTTGCGGGTACGCATCCTGCTGTTGGCCGGTGACCACGGCATCGCGGCCGCCGCAGTTTCCGCGCACCCGCCGTCGGCGACCGGGCAGATGGTCCGGGCCGTGGCGTCCGGCGGCGCGGCGGTGAACGTGCTGGCCCGAGCCACCGGGGCCACCGTCCGGCTGCTCGACCTCGCCGTCGACAGCAGCGTCGACAGCGCCGTCGACCGGGCTGCCGGCATGGCCGAGGTGAGAGCCGAGGCCGACAGCGGCGCTGACACCGAAGCCGGCGCTGGCGCCGGCACCCCGACGGAAGCGGCCTTCCGAGTGCGCAGCAGCAGCGGCCGGATCGACCGCGAGGATGCGCTGAGCCACGACGAGGCCCGCCAGGCGTTTGCCGCGGGCACCCGCATCGCCGACGACGAGGTCGACGGTGGCGCCGACCTGCTGGTGCCGGCCGAGCTGGGGGTCGGCGCTTCCACCCCGGCGTCGGTCATCGTGGCGGCGCTGACCGGGGCCGAGCCGGTGGACGCAATCGGCCGTGGCAGCGGAATCGACGACGACACCTGGATGCGCAAGCTCGCCGCGATCCGCGACGCCCTTCGGCGGGCCCGCGGACGGGTCGACCCGTTCGTGCTGCTGGCCGTAGCCGGCGGCGCTGACATAGCGGCAATGGCCGGCGTGCTGTCCCAGGCGGCGATCCGGCGTACGCCGGTCTTGATCGACGGGCTCGTCCCGGCCGCCGCGGCGCTAGTTGCCCGAGAGGTCACCCCCGGCGCCGAGCAGTGGTGGCTGGCCGGGCACCGCTCACCCGAGCCGGCCCAGCACCTCGCGCTGTCCCGGCTCGGGCTGCCACCGCTCCTCGACCTCGACGCCTCCGCCGGTCAGGGCACCGGTGCGCTGCTGGCGCTGCTACTGCTCGACGCCGCGATCCGGTTGCTGGGCGAGACTGCTCCCTGGCCGGAACCCGCTTGAGACCTATCTGACCGACGCCGGGACGAACGGCGGCTTGACCACGCGCATCCGCGACGGCCGGCCGCGGACGTCGACGACCACCTCGTCACCCTCACCGATCCCCGTTCCAGTGGCCAGCAGGGCTAAGCCGATGCCGACGCGCAGGGTCGGGGAGAACGTCCCGCTGGTCACCGTTCCCAGCCAGTCGCCGTCGACGGATCCGACCGCCATCGCCGGCCGCGGGATGCCCCGGTCCAGCGAGGCCACGCCCCACAGCTGGCGCCGCGGACCGGCCGCCCGCTCGGCCAGCAGCGCCTCGCGACCCCAGAACTGCGGCTTGCGCCAGCCCACCGCCCACCCGCTGCGCGCCTGGACCGGCGTGATGTCGGCCGACAACTCGTGGCCGTGCAGCGGGTAGCCCATCTCGGTCCGCAGCGTGTCGCGTGCTCCCAGCCCACACGGCCGCGTCCCGGTCGACATCAGCACGTCCCACAACGCAGCGGCGTCGTCCCACGCCGGCAGCAGTTCGTAGCCGTGCTCGCCGGTGTACCCGGTGCGGCAGACGACCAGCTCGCGGCCCTCGAAGGCGGCGACGGAGAAGCTCATATATCCCAGGTCGCTGGGAAGACCGAGCCGGTCGAGCAGCCCGGCTGAGTCAGGCCCCTGGACCGCGATCACGGCGTAGTCTTCGTGCCGGTCGCGCACCTCGACGCCGGGCGGAGCGGCGGCGGCGAGCCGCCGGACCACCTCGGCGGTGTTCGCCGCATTGGGGATCAGCAGCACATCGTCGTCGGCCTGCCGGTAGGCAATCAGGTCGTCCACCACGCCGCCGGTCGGGTCGTCGCAGCACATCGTGTACTGAGCCTGGCCGGCGGCGATCCGGTCTAGGTCGCTGGTCAGCGCCGAGTTGAGATAGGCGGCCGCGCCCGGGCCGCGGACCGTCGCCTTGCCCAGGTGCGACACGTCGAAGACACCGACTTCCTGGCGTACGGCGTTGTGTTCGGCGAGCACGCCACCGTTGGTCGCGCCGGCCGGGTACTCGAGCGGCATCGACCAGCCGCCGAAGTCCGCCATCTTCGCCCCGAGCGCCCGGTGCCGGCTGTCGAGCGGTGAGTGGCGCGCGGCGGTCATGAGCAGCGACGGTACCGGGCCCCGTAACATCTGCCCATGCCATCCCTGCGCCTGTCCGACACCCCACTCGCCGAGCTCGACACCGATGCCCTGGTCATCGGCATCGCCAAGGGCGACGGCGGACCGGTGCTGGCTCCCGGAGCCGAGGGTCTCGACGAGGCGATGCACGGACAACTTCTGCCCACTCTGGTCGCCTTGGGCGCCACCGGAGCCACCGCCGAGGTGACCAAGCTGGCGACGTTGGGCACGGTCTCCGTCGCCGTGGTGGCCGCGGCCGGCCTGGGCGAGGCGGGCAGCGACGGCAGCTATCGCGTCGAGTCCGTCCGCCGGGCCTCAGGTGCGGCGATCCGCGAGCTGGCCGGGCGCGGCACGGTCGCCAGCACCCTGGGCCTGGTCAACGGCGAGGACGAGGCGACGCTGCGGGCGGCCGGCGAGGGAGCACTGCTCGGCGGGTACGAATTCCTCCGCTACCGGACCGTCTCGGCCAAGGACCGCAAGCCGCCGGTCCAGGCGGTCACCCTGCTTGTCGGCGACGCCGGGGACCAGGCCGCGCTGGCGGCCGTCACCCGCAGCGCCGCGCTGGCGACCGCGGTCCGGCTGACCCGCGACCTGGTCAACACCGCGCCCAACGACCTGCACCCGGTCGAGCTGGCGGCCGCGGCCAGCGAGGCGGCGACGAGGGCCGGCGTCGAGGTCGAGGTGCTCGACGACGAGGCGCTGGCGCAGAACGGCTTCGGCGGCATCCTCGCGGTTGGGGTCGGCTCGGCCAATCCCCCGCGGCTGGTGCACCTGACCTATCGAGGTGGCGGCGCCAAGGTGTCGCTGGCGATGGTCGGCAAGGGCATCACTTTTGACTCCGGCGGCATCTCGCTCAAGCCGCCGGCCGGCATGCACGAGATGAAGTCGGACATGGCCGGCGCCGCGGCCGTCATCGCCGCCGTCTGCGCCGCCGCTGACCTGAAGCTCGCCATCGACATCGACGCCTGGGTGCCGATGGCGGAGAACATGCCCGGCGGCGGTGCGTACCGGCCGGGAGACGTCGTCGAGATGTACGGCGGCCGGCGGGTCGAGGTGCTCAACACCGACGCCGAGGGGCGGATGGTCCTGGCCGACGCGATCGTCCGCGCGGCGCAGGACAAGCCGACGTACCTGGTGGAGACGTCGACGCTGACCGGCGCGCAGGTCGTGGCGCTGGGGCACCGGGTGGCCGGGGTGATGGGCGATGCGGCGCTGAGTGCGCGGGTCCAGGCCGCCGGCGAGCGCAGCGGCGAGCCGATGTGGCCGATGCCGCTGCCGGAGGACATCCGCCGCGGGCTGGACTCACCGGTGGCCGACATCTCCCAGGTCAACGCGACCGGCGACCGGGGCGGCGGCATGCTGGCGGCCGGGCTGTTCCTCGCGGAGTTCGTTCCCGACGGGCTGCCATTCGTCCACATCGACATCGCCGGTCCGTCCTACAACGCCTCCCGGGCGCACGGCTACACAGCAGTGGGAGCCACTGGCGTGCCCGTGCGCACGCTGGTCGAGCTGATGGAGGACCTGGCCGCGGCCGGCTGACCGACCCGGCGAACCGTCGGAAGGCGCGGCCGCCCGCGGGGAAGGTCTGCCCGACGCGCAGGGCTGCTACCCGACCGGACCGTCGCCCGGCACTCCGGTCTCGCCGGCCGCCCGGCGGCGCGCGGTGTAGTCCCGCATCCGCTGCGGGTAGCCCGTCGCCGCCACCTCGTACACCGGGATGCCGACCGAGTTGCCCAGGTCCCGCGCCGCCTGCGGCCCGGGGACCCGTCGGCGGGTCCACTCGCCGTCGTGGGCGATGAGGACGACGGTCATCTCGGTCACCGTCGTGCGCGGCTCCAGGAACGCCTCGACCCCACGTCGGCTACGGGCGAAAGCCTCCAGGTGCTCACGGTCGGCCGAGGTCGCCGCCCGCCCGGTGCCCGGCCGCGCGCTGACGCCCCGGCGTGGGAACAGTCTCACGCTGATGCCTCCTCGACTCGCGCTCCACCCGCTCGCGCCACGATCGCCTGACCTCAGTGTGACTCACGCCTGAGCGCGGGGGCGGCTCGCCGGCGCCGAGCGCATCTCCGCGGACCTGACGCTGTCCTACCCTCGTGACAGGATGTGGGCCGACCCGACGCCGTACGCCAGCTATCTTGATCAGGAGCTCACGTGGCCCAACCCCAGTCCGTCGACCTCGTCATCCTCGGTGGCGGCAGCGGTGGCTATGCGTGCGCGCTGCGGGCCGCCGAGCTCGGTTCGTCGGTGGTGCTGGTGGAGAAGAGCAAGCTGGGCGGCACCTGCCTGCACCAGGGCTGCATCCCGACCAAGGCGCTGCTGCACGCGGCGGAGGTCGCCGACTCCTCGCGCGAGAGCGAGCAGTTCGGCGTGAAGAGCACGTTCGACGGCATCGACATGGCCGGCGTCAACGCGTACAAGGACGGCGTGGTCAGCAAGCTCTACAAGGGGCTGCAGGGGCTGGTCAAGAGCCGCGGAATCACGCTGGTCGCCGGATCCGGGCGCCTGTCCTCACCCACCACCGTCGAGGTGGACGGCGAGTCCTACACCGGTCGGCACGTGGTGCTCGCCACCGGCTCGGTGCCCCGGTCGCTGCCCGGGCTGGACCTCGACGGCGAGCGGGTGATCAGCAGCGACGACGCGCTGCGGCTCGACCGCGTGCCGGCGTCCGTGGTGATCCTGGGCGGTGGGGTGATCGGCGCGGAATTCGCCAGCGTGTGGCGCTCCTTCGGCGCCGAGGTGACCATCGTCGAAGCGCTGCCCCACCTGCTGCCGCTGGAGGACGAGAACAGCTCCAAGCTCCTTGAGCGCGCCTTCCGCCGCCGCCGGATCGCCTTCGAGCTGGGCTCCCGTTTCGCCGGCGTGGAGCACACCGAGAGCGGGGTCCGGGTCAGCCTCGAGTCCGGCAAGCAGATCGAGGCCGAGCTGCTGCTCGTCGCGGTGGGCCGAGGTCCGGTCTCGGCCGGTCTCGGCTACGAGGAGGCCGGCGTACGGCTGGAGCGCGGCTACGTCAAGACCGACGAGTATTGCCAGACCGACGTGCCGACGATCTCGGCCGTCGGCGACCTCATCCCGACGCTGCAGCTGGCCCACGTCGGCTTCGCCGAGGGCATCGGAGTCGCCGAACGGCTGGCCGGCCTACGGGTGGCGCCGATCGACTACGACGGCGTGCCGCGGATCACCTACTCCGAGCCCGAGATCGCCTCGGTCGGGATCACCGAGGCCCAGGCCAGGGAGCGCTACGGCGACGACAAGGTCGCCACGCTGGTGTACGACCTAGCCGGCAACGGCCGCAGCCAGATCCTGAAGACCTCCGGCGCGGTCAAGCTGGTGGCGGCCAAGGACGGGCCGGTCCTCGGGGTGCACATGGTCGGCAGCCGGGTCGGCGAGCTGGCCGCCGAGACTCAGCTGATCTACAACTGGGAAGCGCTGCCGAGTGAGGTGGCGGAGCTCATCCACCCGCATCCCACCCAGTCCGAGGCGGTCGGCGAGGCCCATCTCGCGCTGGCCGGCAAGCCGCTGCACATGCACAGCTGAGCAGTTACATCCACTGAGCTAGAGGAGTCGCCCGTCATGTCGGTCTCCGTCACGATGCCGCGCCTCGGCGAGAGCGTCTCCGAGGGCACGGTCACGCGCTGGTTGAAAAGCGAAGGGGACCGGGTCGAGGCCGACGAGCCGCTGCTGGAGGTCTCGACCGACAAGGTCGACACCGAGATCCCGGCACCGGCCTCGGGCGTGCTGTCGGCCATCAAGGTCGGCGAGGACGAGACGGTCGAGGTGGGAGCTGAGCTCGCCACCATCAGCGACGGGGCCGGCGCTGGCGGGGAGCCTTCCGGGTCGGACCGCGCACCCGCTGCAGCTCAGCCAGCCGCCGAACCCGCGGCCGAGCCCGCGGCCGAGGGGGCGCCACCGGCCCCCGCAGCTGCACCGGCGCCACCGGCCACCGCCCCTGCACCGACCGCCCCTGCACCGACTGCCCCTGCACCGACTGCCCCTGCACCGACTGGCGTAGCCGCTCCGGCTGTCGCACCGACCGCCGCCCCCGCGCAGGTGACCCAGCCCCCGGCCCCTCCGGCGGCCGCCAGCCCGCAGGAGGACCGCAAGGCTGCCGCCGAGGCGGCGTCGCCGGCTGCAGCACCGCCCGCTGCGCAGGCACCGCCCGCCCCACCGGCTCGGCCGACGCCACCCCCGGCCGCTCCTGCCGACGCGGACACGGACGCCGGTCACGGCGCGTATCTGACCCCGCTGGTCCGCAAACTGGCCGCCGAGCACGGGGTGGACCTCACCTCCGTGGCCGGCACGGGCGTCGGGGGGCGCATCCGCAAGCAGGACGTGCTCGACGCCGCTCGCTCCGCTCAACCGCCCGCCGAAGATGTCCCCAGTGACGCCGCAGAACCCCCCCCGACAGCTGCCCCAACCCCACCGGCGGCCGCCGGATCAGCCCCGGCCCCGGCGCCGCCCTCGCAGCAGGACCTCGCCGGGGCCCAGCCGCCCCTTCGCGGGCGGACGGAGAAGATGTCGCGCCTGCGCCACGTCATCGCCGAACGGATGGTCGAGTCGCTGCGGGTCAGCGCGCAGCTGACCACGGTGGTCGAGGTCGATGTCTCCCGGATAGCTCGGCTGCGGCAGCGGTCGAAGGAAGACTTCGCGGCGCGGGAGGGCGTCAAGCTGTCGTTCCTGCCTTTCTTCGCCCTGGCCACGATCGAGGCGCTCAAGGCCCACCCCAACGTCAACGCCTCGATCGACGTCGACGAAGGCACCGTCACCTACCACGAGGCCGAGCACCTCGGCGTCGCGGTGGACACCGAGCGCGGGCTCCTGGTGCCGGTGATCCACGACGCCGGGGACCTCAACCTCGGCGGCCTGGCCCGCAAGATCGCCGACCTCGCGGAGCGCACCCGGACCGGCAAGGTGAGCCCGGACGAGCTCGGGGGCGGGACCTTCACGCTGACCAATACCGGCAGCCGGGGCGCGTTGTTCGACACGCCGATCATCAACCAGCCGCAAGTGGGCATCCTGGGCACCGGCGCCGTGGTCAAACGCCCGGTGGTGATCGACGATCCCGATCTGGGCGAAATAATCGCGGTCCGCTCGATGGCCTTCCTGGGCCTGACCTACGATCACCGGCTGGTCGACGGCGCCGACGCCGCCCGCTTCCTGGGCACCGTCAAGGAGCGGCTGGAGACCGGCGCCTTCGAGGCGGCGCTGGCGCTGTAGGGCTCCACGGGGTCGGGGCCGGCCGGGTAGGAGCTGGCCGGCTCAGTCCACCGAGCGGGCCCAAAGCAGATCGTCGACGTAGCGGCCGCCGAGGAAGAACTCGTCGACGAGGACACCCTCGACCGAGAAGCCGAGCGACCGGTACAGGCGCTGGGCGGGATCGTTGGTGCCGAGCACCCGCAGGCTCAGCTTGCGGGCGCCGCGCTGGCGGGCCAGCTCCCGCCCCGCCTCGACCAGCGCCCGGCCAACCCCGGCCCGGCGGTGCGCCGGGTCGACCCCCAATCCCTGTACCTGCTGGACATGGGAATTGCTGGCCAGCGGAGTCGGCGGTGCCAGTTTGAGCCACCCCGCGATCTCGCCGTCCTCCTCCGCCACGAGGACATCGGCCGGCCGCCGCCAGTCGCCGAAGAAGGCCACACCAGGTGCGCTCAGCGGCATGACGTCGGTCAGGACCGACCAGCAGGCCCGGTCGAGTGCCGCCAGCTCGGGCTCGTCGACGCCGGCCGCGGGGCGGATAGTGATCGGCATGCCGATAGCGTGCCGTACGGCGGAGTGGGAAGGACCCACCGCATGAAGATCGTCGTCACCGGCGCATCCGGGCTGATCGGCACTCCCCTGCTCGCCGCGCTCCGGGCCGACGGCCACGATGTGCGACGGCTGGTTCGCCGCCCGCCCACGGCTGCCGACGAGGTCACCTGGGACCCGGCCCGCCGCCAGCTCGACCCGGCGGCTCTGCCCTCCGTCGATGCGGTCGTGCATCTAGCCGGTGCCGGCATCGCCGACAAGCGCTGGACGCCGGCCTACCGGCGCACGGTTCTCGACAGCCGGGTGGACGGTACGACGACCATCAGTGAGGCGATCGCGGCCGCCCAGCCGCGGCCGCCGGTGCTGCTGTCGATGTCGGGAATCGGCTACTACGGCGACACCGGGGACCGGATCGTGGACGAGAGCGCGCCGGCGGGTGCCGGATTCATGGCCGAGGTGTGCCAGGCATGGGAGGCCGCCACCGCGCCGGCGCGAGCCGCGGGCGTCCGGGTTGTCGAGATGCGGACCGCCCCGGTCCTGACCGCTGCCGGCGGCACGCTGGGACGGATGCTGCCGCTGGCGAAGCTGGGCCTGCTCAGCCCGTTGGGCAGTGGCCGGCAGTACGTCTCCTGGATCTCGATGGCCGACCTGCTTGACGTGGTGCAGTTCCTGCTCGGCGCCGACGGGGTCAGCGGGCCGGTCAACGTGACCAGCCCGCAGGCCGTCACCATGGCCGAGCTGACCGGCACCCTGCTGCGCGTGGCAGGCCGGCCACGGCTGGCGCCGCGGGTGCCTGCTCTGGCCCTGCGCCTGGCCCTGGGCGGCTTCGCCGACGAAGGCGTGCTTAGCGGTCCCCGGGTCCGGCCGGCCGTGCTCGAGGCGGCGGGCTACCACTTCCGGCATCCCGACCTCGAGACGGCGCTGCGCGTCGCGACGGGTCGCCCGGCCAGCGTCTGACGCCGGCACATCGTGCCGACGAGCAGCCGACCCCGCCAGCCGGCGACCGAGCCAGCTGCCGACCGGCCGGCAGCCGACCAGTCCGGCTGCCGACCACTCAGGGCCTAAGCGGCGCTCAGCCCGGCGATCAACCAGCCGCGTTCGGTGCGGACCAGCCGCGCCCGCCAGCTGCGCTCACCGCGCGGCGCCGCCCTGGTCAGCAGGTGCTCAGCGCTGTCACGCACCTGATAGCTGTTCATCGTGTCGACCACCAGCAGGGTGGCCGTGTCACGGGCTGCCGACACGGCCCGGACGCTGCGGGTGTGATGCGCCACGCCGACCGCATGCAGGTGATCGGCCGCGAGGTCGCGGACGGCGCGAAGGTCGGCGGCCAGGCCTGAGCTGCCGGGGACGTACACGGCGCTGAGCCTGGTGGCGTCGGCGATCGCGAAGGCCTGCGCCCGCCGGCCGTCGAGCCCAGCCCAGATTCCGAACCACGACGGCTTCGCCGCGGCGACCGTGCGGGCCGGCTGCTGAACCGGCTGCGCACCCCCGCCCCAGCTGAAGCCGATGACGGCGGCCAGCACGAGTGCGAGCGGCGCGGTGGCCAGCAGCATCAACCGGCGCCGCCGAGGGTGCCCGTCAGGAGCCAGGTCCGGCGGGGCGCTGCGGTGCCGGCCGGCGAGTGGTCCGGCCGGCTCGTCGGGCCGTACCGCGTGAGTCAGCGCGGCCGGTGCGACGCCGGCCGGCCTCAGCGGCACCGAGACAGCCCCGGCGAGCCCCGAACCGGCCGAAGCCGGGAGCCGGCCGGCAGTCGCCGCCGCCGCCGCCGCCGCCGCCGCCGCCGCCGCCGCCGAGGATCCGATCCTCTCCAGCTCCTCGCCCACCTCGGCAGCGGTAGGCCGGGCCGATGGGTCGGGGCGCAACAGGCGACGCAGCAGCGACACCAGCGGCTCGGACGTGCTCATCTGCCGGACAGCCGCGGCCGGATCCTCACCAGCGGCTGGGCCGAGCATCGACAGCACCGCGAGGGCGCCCAGGGCATAGACGTCGGAGGCCGGGGTGGGCGACCCGCCCGCGGCCACCGCCGGGTCGAGGAATCCCGGCGTCGCGTACGCCACAGAGGCGGACTCACCGAGCAGCCGGGCGGTGCCCAGATCGGCCAGCAGCGGCTGGCCGTGGGCGTCGAGCAGGACGTTGCCGCTGGAGATGTCACCGTGCACCAGGCCCGCAGCGTGGGCGGCGGCGAGCGCCCGGGCCAGCGGGGCCATTAGCGTCGCCACCTGCCCGGCCGGCAGCGCACCATGGCGCGCCAGCAGGCTGCCCAGGCTGCCGCCCGCGGCATGGTCGAGCACGAGCACCATGCCGTCCCGGGTGACGAGCGCCGCCCGCAGGCCGACCACGTGCGGATGCCGGAAGGCCGATAGCAGCGCGGCCTCCCGGCGCAGCGCCGCGTGCTCGCCTGGGTCGCTCCCGACCCGCAACCGCTTCAGGGCCACCACGTCGCCGGTGGTGGTGTCCCGCCCCCGCCACACCTCGCCGCTGGCACCGAAACCGAGCAACTCCTCCGCGACGTATCCCGACGCCTCCCAGCTCATGGCCGAACCGTAGCGAGCTGCCAGCCCCGGCGGCGGAGTTGTCCACAGGCCCCCGGTGGGGCCGGGGCGGCGAGCGCCGGGCAGGATCTGTCGACGTGACCGCTGACACCCCCACCATCCTCGCCACCTCCGGCGGCTGGCGCTTCGGCCGTCGCGTCGACGTGGAATTCGGGCCGCTGATCACCTACGCCCTGGAGCTCGCCGGCCCGGCCCGGCGGCCCAAGCTGTGCCACCTCGGCACCGCCGGCGGCGACCAGCGCTGGTGGAACGCCCGGGTCAGTGAGGCCGGCATGGTCGCCGGCGTCGAGGTGACCCACCTCAACCTGTTCCCGATGCCCAGCGTGGACGACATGCTCGCCCACCTGCTCGACCAGGACGTGGTCTGGGTCAACGGCGGCAGCGTGGCCGGGCTGCTGGCCATGTGGCGCCTGCACGGCCTCGACGAGATCTTCCGTACGGTCTGGCAGTCCGGGGTGGTCCTTGGCGGCGTCTCGGCCGGCTCCATCTGCTGGCACATCGGCGGCACCACCGACTCCTTCGGCCCCGACCTCCGCGCGGTGACCGACGGGCTGGCCCTGCTGCCCTTCTCCAACGGCGTGCACTACGACAGCGAGGAGCAGCGGCGGCCGCTGTTCCAGCGGTGCATCGCCGAGGGCACGTTGCCGGCCGGGTATGCCACCGACGACGGGGTCGGACTGCTCTACCGCGGCACCCGCATGGTCGAGGCACTCACCGAGGTCGAGGGCAAGGGCGCCTACTACGTGGAGCGCGGCCCGGACGGCAACGCGGTCGAGACCGGGATCGAGCCGCGGCTCCTTCCCCGCGCCAGCTGACTGCCGGCGGCCGCCGGATCCGGTGCCGTGTGAATGCAGGCACGCTATGGCGAGCCGGGATTCGCACAGCTTCCCCCGGAGCCCGGCGGGCGCCGCGTACGCTCGGGCCGGTGAGCGAGCTGGCCATCATCCGCGCCGGCCTGGTGCCCTACCGCGAGGCCTGGGCCGAGCAGCAGCGCCTGCACGACGCCCGGGTGGCTGGCACCGAGCCCGACACCGTGCTGCTGCTGGAGCACCCCTCGGTCTACACCGCCGGCAAGCGCACCGAGCCCGCCGAGCGGCCGACCGACGGCACCCCGGTCGTCGATGTGGACCGCGGCGGCAAGATCACCTGGCACGGCCCGGGTCAACTGGTCGGCTATCCCATCGTCGCGCTGCCCGACCCCGTCGACGTGGTCGCCCACCTACGCCGGATCGAGCAGGTCCTGATCGACGTCTGCGCGGAGGTAGGCGTGGTGGCCGGCCGGATCGACGGCCGCAGCGGGGTCTGGGTCGGCGCCGCCGAGCGGGGACCGGCCCGCAAGGTGGGGGCCATCGGCATCCGGGTGGCCCGCGGGGTGACCATGCACGGCTTCGCGCTCAACTGCGATCCCGACATGAGCCACTTCGACGTGATCGTGCCTTGCGGCATCGCCGATGCCGGCGTCACCTCGCTGACCGCGGAAGCCGATCGCTCCGTCTCCATCGCGGACGTGCTCGACCTGGTCGAGCGGCACCTGGACAAGACCCTGCTGCCGTGACGCCGCGTAGCCTGAGCCGGTGACTGCCGCCCCGGACGGACGCCGCCTGCTGCGCCTCGAGGTCCGTAACGCCGAGACGCCGATCGAGCGCAAGCCGGCCTGGATCAAGACCCGGGCGAAGATGGGGCCGCAGTATTCAGAGCTCCAGGCGCTGGTGAAGCGGGAGGGCCTGCATACCGTCTGCCAGGAGGCGGGCTGTCCCAACATCTACGAGTGCTGGGAGGACCGCGAGGCCACCTTCCTGATCGGCGGTGACCAGTGCACCCGCCGCTGCGACTTCTGCCAGATCGACACCGGCAAGCCCGCGCCGATCGACGTCGACGAGCCGCGCCGGGTGGCCGAGTCGGTGCAGGCGATGGGCCTGCGCTACGCGACCGTGACGGGCGTGGCGCGCGACGACGCCCCCGACGGTGGCGCCTGGCTGTACGCCGAGACGGTGCACCAGATCCACGCCCTGCTCCCCGACTGCGGCGTCGAGCTGCTGATCCCCGACTTCAACGCCGACTCCGATCAGCTCGCCGCCGTCTTCGGGTCCGCGCCCCAAGTGCTCGCCCACAACATCGAGACCGTTCCGCGGATCTTCAAGCGGATCCGCCCCGGCTTCCGCTATGAGCGCTCGCTAGAGGTGCTGCGGCAGGCTCGCCTCGCCGGCCTGGTCACCAAGTCCAACCTGATCTTGGGCATGGGCGAGGAGCGGGCCGAGGTCAGCGCGGCCATGGCCGACCTGCACGAAGCCGGCTGCGACCTGCTCACGATCACCCAATACCTGCGGCCGTCGCCGCGGCACCATCCAGTCGTGCGCTGGGTGCGCCCGGAGGAGTTCGTGGAGCTGTCGGAGGAGGCCGCTGGGATCGGCTTCGCCGGCGTGCTCAGCGGGCCGCTGGTGCGCTCGTCGTACCGGGCCGGCCGGCTGTACCAGCAGGCGGTCGCATCCCGCACGACCGTTTGACGGCGGTCACTAACCTCAGCACATGCCGGAGCTGGTCTATCCCCCTGTCATCACCGTAGCCAAGGGCGCCTTCCGCTGGCTGGGGCTGCAGTTCACCCTCACCGGCGGAGAGCATGTGCCCCGCACCGGCGGGGCGGTGATGGCTCTGAACCATGTGGGTTATCTGGACTTCACCTTCGGCGGGTACGCCGCCCAGCCGGCCGGGCGGTTCGTCCGCTTCATGGCCAAGCAGGAGGTGTTCGCGCACCGGCTCGCCGGGCCGCTGATGCGCGGGATGCACCACATCGAGGTGGATCGGGAGGCCGGCGCGCAGTCCTACCGGCAAGCGGTCACCGCATTGCGGAACGGGGAGATTGTCGGCGTCTTCCCCGAGGCTACGATCAGCGCCTCCTTCGAGCTCAAGTCCTTCAAGACCGGCGCCGCCCGACTGGCGATCGACGCCGGCGTCCCGCTGCTGCCCACCGTCATCTGGGGCTCGCAGCGGATCATGACGAAGGGCCGGCCGCGGGACCTGCGCCGTCGTCACATCCCGATCCTCATCGCCGTCGGCCCGCCGCTGGCCACCGCTCCCGGCGATGACCGGGTCGCCATGACGGCGGTGCTGAAGGAGCGCATGCAGGTGCTGCTGGACGGGCTGCAAGCGAGCTATCCCGACCGGCCGTCCCGACCGGAGGACCAGTGGTGGCTGCCGGCCCGGCTCGGCGGCACGGCTCCGTCCCCGGCGGAGGCGGCTGCGAGTGAGTCGCGGGCCGCCGCACTGCGCCGGGCGCGGCGCAGCGCCAACTAAGATGCCGCTATGGCCCGTCGATTCTCGCTCAAGCCCCTTGGATCCGGCAAAGGTGGCTCGACGGCCCTGCAGCCGGGCGCGAAGGCTGGCGCGGCCGGCAAGGGCGGCACGGCCGGCAAGGGCGCCGCTCCAGGTAAGGGAAGCGCTGCCGGGAAGCCGGCCGGCAAGCCCAAGGCTCCCCGCGGTGAGCGGCGCAAGCAGCTGCGGGCCGCCTTCGACCTGACCCGCAAGCGGGACCGTCGGCTCGTGCCGTACATGCTGCTGGCCTTCTTGCTGCCAGTGGCCGTGGCTGTGTTGATCGCGATCTTCGCCGGGCACTGGATCTACCTGATCGTGCTGGGAATCGTGCTGGGATTCACCCTGGCCATGCTGGTCTTCGGTCGGCGCGCGTCGTCGGCGATGTTTGCCCAGGTCGAGGGGCAGACCGGGGCGGCGCTGGCCATCCTGCAGTCGATGCGCGGCGACTGGCGAGTGACGCCCGTCGTGGCCGCCACCGCCGCGCAGGACATGGTGCACCGGGTGGTGGGGCGCCCCGGCGTGGTGCTGGTCGGTGAGGGTTCGCCCCGCCGACTCGCCCTGCTGCTCGGCCAGGAGAAAAAGCGGGTGGGACGGCTGGTCGGCGACGCGCCCGTGTACGACGTCGTGGTCGGCGACGAGGAGGGCCAGGTGTCCATCCGCAAGCTGCAGAACCACTTCGTGAAGCTGCCGCGTAACATCACCCCTAAGCAGGTCAACGCCCTCGACACCCGGCTGGCCGCCCTCGGTGGTATGAAGGTGCCGATGCCGCAAGGTCCGCTCCCCAAGGGCGCCCGGGTGCCGCGAGGCGCCAAGGCGCCACCCCCGCGCTGACGAGATCCCCCTAGGCGTTGACGACGGCAGCCGCGGCGGCCTTGTCGTGCAGGCCCCGCCCGTCGCGGTCGGTGATCAGGGCCGGCGCCAGTAGCACCAGCAGCG
>JAABUW010001566.1_pt1 | contig 37723 bp, 35 predicted proteins | sample 5560081 | NCBI WGS metagenome assembly JAABUW01 (sample SAMN10711882, study PRJNA513363) | rock metagenome | isolation source: Antarctica rocks | place: Antarctica: Victoria Land, Knobhead sud | reverse complement strand
TGAGGCCCTGGTCGGTCCACGTGACACCGTTGTTGCGGCAGAGGCAGAAGGGGTGACCGATGGGGTCGGTGTAGACGCGCCAGCCGTAGCCGTCGGCGCCGATGGAGTCCTGCTGCAGGGTCGCGCCGAGGGCCAGGACGCGGCTCTGCTCAGCCTCGATGTCCTCGACTTCGAAGTCGACGTGGAACTGCTTGGGGTGCTCGCTGTCGGGCCACTGCGGGGCGCGGTAGCCCTCCACCCGGATGAAGGCCAACTCGATCTCGCCGAACTGGATACCGGCCCAGTTCTCATCGCTGCCCTCCTTGACCGGGCGACCCGTCACCGCGGAGTAGAAGGCCGCCAGCTTCATCGTGTCCGGGCAGTCGATGATGAAATCGGTGAGTCGCAGCATCCGGCAATCTTGCAACAAGATCAAAGCCGCGGTTTGAGACAGGTCCTAGACAGGAGCGCCAGAAGCGCAACCCGCCGCACCAGCGTGGGAGTCATCCGATCGTCCTGCCAGTCGTGCCTCCGACACGCCAGCGCAGGCTAGTGCCGGGTACTACTCGCCGTCCTTGAGCCAGTGCTGCTCGGGAACGCGGGGCTCGATGGCCATGAGTGGCTGTGTCAACCCGAGTTGGCCCCAGGATGGCGGGCCAGCTGACCTTGACAGAGCCACTGCGGGACACCCAAAAGAGTGGCCGGATCAACCCAAGCCCTGACCGGGTACGGCTTCACTTGCGGTCGACGTCGGGCTGGGAGATGGCTGGCTCCCCAAATCTTTGAAAGTCTGGCCAATCGCCGTCCATCCCCCCGATCGCCGGCTTTGCAAGCTAAGCCGACCACCAACGGTGTGAGCCCTGGATTGTCAAGGCAACGTGCTGGCTAACCGGTGGGCCAGTCAGGATTTCCGCAAGGGTAGGTGACCAGCCTCGCTCCAGTCCCCTTCGGATGGAGCGCCGATGACCGCCTTGCCCCTGCCCGCGTCGCGCCGACGGAGCCCCGATGGCCCGGCTGCCGTGCCGCCGACACCTCCGCTGCCAGGCAGCCACACCCGACTGCTTGTCACAGCCGAGCATCGCTGCCTGGCCCAGATAGTTCGCGCCGCTGACCTTATCCACAGGTCCACCTCGGTCCGTGAACCACAGGTCCTCCGTCGACCACACTTCCCCCTCTCAGCACAGCGCGTACTCGACGGAGGGATCTTGTGACCCGTGCCGCCGCTCGTCCCCGCCAGGTCCGGTCCGGGCTCCCGCCGCTACCGCCGTTGCCGCGGCTGGCCGGGCCGGCCTGCGCCGGGCAGCTGGTCTTCGCCGAGGACCCCAGCAGCCGGGCGGTACTCGCTGACTGCCGGGCCGTCTGCCTGGGTAGGTCCCTCGCCCGCCGCCGTCGTCGGCTCGGCTTCTGAGCACCCTTGCTCCGGGGGCTTTCCCATGCCCCAGCGGAGGCCCGATAGGCACAACTGCCAGCCGTCATTGACATCAGCACGGCCGCCGACGTTCTCGGTATCGGCCGCACGGCAGCGTACGAGCTGGTGCGGGCTGCTCAATGGCCGACGCCGGTGCTGCGGCTGGGCCGGCTGATTCGGATACCTAGCGCTCCACTTTTGACGCTGGTTTGCCTTCCCCCGAAACAATCATGAAGGAAGGAACCGTCCGGCAACGACATGTCGCTCAATGCCCCCGGGGGACGGAGCGCCAACTCCAGCCTCACCGGTGTCGCGGAACGTGGGAATACGTCCTGGACGCTGGGCGAAGCCCTGGAGGCAAGAGGCGTCAGATTACTCGCGGAGGGTTCGCCAGCCGGGCTGAGGCCCGAGCCGCGCTCCGTGACGTACTCGCCGCCGGAACTCGGTCGGACGTTGCCGGCCATCGGGTCATCGTGGCCGACTATCTCGAACAATGGCTCGAAGGTAAGCGCGCACTTCGGCCGAGCACCAAGAAGTCCTACCGAGAGCACATCAACCTTTACCTCATCCCCTACCTTGGCCATCTGCGGCTCAGAGATCTTTCTGCGACACATATCGACGAGATGATCACGCAGATCGCGAAGCGAGACGGTCGACAGCTCACCGCCGCGACCATCCGCCGCATCTACGCCACGCTTAGGACGGCGCTCAACGCGGCCGTGCGCCGCCGGTTGATGGCCTTCAACCCCGCACTCCAAGTAGAGATGCCGGTAGAAGATCGGGAGCCGGTCACGGTCTGGACGTATGAGCAACTCGGCCAATTCCTGAATTCGGCAAAGGACGACCGGCTCGTCCTCCTTTACTATCTCGTCGCGCTGACCGGTCTCCGCAGAGGCGAAGTGGTGGGCCTGCGATGGGTCGATGTAGATCTCGACAACAAACTCATTTCCGTCCGGCAGCAAGTGGTGCAGGTAGGTGGCCAGCTCCACGTTGGTCCTCCGAAGACGCGCGCAGGACGCCGAGTCCTACCACTCGATCAGGCGGCTGCTGATGCTTTGCGAGCCCATCGGGCGGAACAGCAGGGCGAGCGGCTTGCCTGGGGCGGAGAGTGGGTCGACTCGGGTGCGGTCTTCACGCGTGAAGACGGGTCACGGCTGACACCGGAAGCAGTCAGCCGCCGCTTTCAAGGCTTGATCGAGCAGGCGGGCCTGCCCGCGATCCGCTTCCATGGCTTGCGTCACACAAGCGCCAGCATCGCGCTCGCCGCGGGAGTAGCGATGAAGGTCGTCAGCGAGCGCCTGGGCCACAGCACTACAGGCATCACGGCAGACCTGTATACCCACGTCAGCCCGGCGGTGGCCCAGGAGGCTGCAGACGCCATCGGCCGGCTGGTGGCGATGGGCCGGCTTGCAGCCGAGCCAGCAGATGTGAGCCGAATGTGAGCGCAACGTCCGGTCTGAGATGGTCCGCGGCAGACAATCGGTTAGCCGGCGGTGCCATCGTCGCAGGTCAGAGCGGAGGGCGTGGGATTCGAACCCACGAGGAGCTTGCACCCCTAACGGTTTTCAAGACCGTCGCCATCGGCCACTAGGCGAGCCCTCCCGGCCAAACCACGTTACTGGTCAACGGTATGGGACCGTTTGCGCATGGAGGAATACCAGCGCCTCAACCAGGCCAACTGGGACGAGCGAGCGCCCGCCCACGCCGCTTCACCCGGCTACGCCGTCGACCGTTTCATTGCCGACCCGTCGCATCTCAGCGACGTCATCCGCTTCGATCTGCCGCGACTCGGCGACCTCACCGGTGCCCAGGGCGTTCACCTGCAGTGCCACATCGGCACGGACACCATCTCGCTGTCTCGTCTGGGCGCCCACATGACCGGCCTCGATTTCTCATCGGTATCACTGGAGCAGGCTCGGCGTCTCGCCGCACAGACCCGGACCGATGTCGACTTCGTCGAGGCCGACGTCTACGACGCGGTGACCACGCTGGGCGCAGAGGCGTTCGACCTTGTCTATACCGGTATCGGGGCGCTGTGCTGGCTGCCCGACATCCGCCGCTGGGCCCAAACGGTAGCCGGACTGCTGCGGCCTGGCGGCCGATTGTTCATCCGGGAAGGTCATCCCATGCTTTGGGCGCTGCCCGATCCGCGGGAAGACGGGTTGCTGACCCTTGAATACCCCTACTTCGAGACAGCGGCGCCCATCATCTGGGATGAGGACGGCACCTACGTCGAGACGGACGCGGTGTTCACCCACAACCGGACGCATTCCTGGAATCACGGCCTCGGCGAGGTAGCGACCGCGCTCATCGACACGGGCATGTCGCTCACCGCACTCACAGAGCACGACAGCGTGCCGTGGGATGCGCTGCCCGGACAGATGGAGAAGGTCGCCGAAACCGAATGGCGCCTCATCGACCGGCCGTCGCGCCTGGCACATTCCTATACGCTGCAGGCAATCAAGCGCGACGGTGCAAGCTGACCGCATAACCGCCACCGTCGTACACACGACCGTCCCACGTCGAGTAGCGCTCAGCGAGTACCAACCCCGCGTCGCTGCACCAGCTGTCGTACTCGGCAAGCGAGAACGGCGCTGAGTCCAACGGCAGGTGAGCGGCATCGAGGCCGAATCCGGCTGTCAGCAGGCCGCCCGTTGCCAGGTGATCGCTCAACCGCGACACCGCAACAGCCTCCGCGCCCGCAGACAGCAGCGGGATGACGTTGCCCGCAGCGACGATCAGGTCGAAGCGGCCGGGCAACTCCACCGAGCCGAGGTCGCCTAGCAGCCAGACCACCTCCGGGAAGCGTTCGCGGGCGACCGCGAGCATCGACGCATCGAGGTCCACCCCGACGCAGTCGTAGCCTTGCTCGGCCAGGCGCCCCGCCACCCGACCGGTGCCGCAGCCGGCGTCCAGCACGCGGGACCCCCGGCGCGACGAGAGAAGCGCAGAGCCCCGCCTCGCCGTGGACGTCGGTTCCGGAGGACGCCAGGTCGTCGAAGCGCGCGGCGTACCGACGACCACTCCCCGCGCCGGCGATGTCGTGCCATCGGCTCACGGGGGCCAGCGTGTCAGACCCGGCGGATACGGTCGAGCGCATGAAAGCCGTCACCCTGCCCTCCTTCGGCGGACCCGAGGTGCTGACCTGGTCCGACGTCCCCGACCCAGAGCCGGGGCCGGGCGACGTGCTGATCGACGTCGTGGCCACCGCGGTCAACCGGGCCGACATCATGCAGCGGATGGGCCGCTATCCGCCGCCCCCGGGCGTGCCGGCCTGGCCCGGGCTGGAATGCAGCGGTCGGATAGCCGCCCTCGGCCAGGGCGTCGCCGGCTGGGCGGTGGGCGACGAGGTGTGCGCGCTGCTGTCCGGTGGGGGTTACGCCGAGCGCGTCGCGGTGCCGGCCGGCCAGGTCCTCCCCGTCCCGGCCGGTGTGTCGCTGCGCGACGCCGCCGGCCTGCCGGAGGTGTGCTGCACGGTCTGGTCCAACGTCTTCATGCTGGCCCACCTGGGCGCAGACGAGGTGTTCTGCGTCCACGGCGGTTCTAGCGGCATCGGCACCATGGCCATCCAGCTTGCCCGGGAGCTGGACGCCCGGGTGTTCTGTACCGCCGGCAGCGAGGCCAAGCGCGAGCGGTGCCGCGAGCTGGGTGCCGAGGTCGCGATCGACTACCGCGCCGAGGACTTCGTGGCGGTCGTACGCGAGCGCACCGACGGTCACGGCGCGGACGTGGTGCTGGACAACATGGGTGCGTCGTATCTGGCGCGCAACGTCGAGCTGCTCGCCACCGGCGGTCGCCTGGTGGTCATCGGCCTGCAGGGCGGGGCCAAAGGCGAGCTGGACCTGGCAGTGCTGCTGACCAAGCGCGCGTCCGTCGCGGCGACGTCGTTGCGCGGTCGGCCCGCGTCGGAGAAGGCCGAGATCGTCGCGTCGGTCCGGGCGCAGGTGTGGCCAGCGATCGAGTCCGGCGCGGTCCGGCCGGTGATCCACACCGCCCTGCCCCTGCGCGACGCCGCCGAGGCGCACCGCCTGGTCGAGTCCAGCGAGCACGTCGGCAAGGTGCTGCTCACCGTGTGAGCAGGCGGCGCGAGTGTGAGGATGGACGGATGACGCAGCCAGAGCAGGGAGACGGCGCTCCGGCGATCATCGTCGGTGAGGACGGCCAGGTGGTGGTGCCGGGGGCCGACCGCAACCCGGCCAACCAGATCGAGCAGCCGGCCAAGGCGATGCGGATCGGCACGATGGTCAAGCAACTGCTCGAAGAGGTACGCGCCGCGCCGCTCGACGAGGCCGGTCGCAACCGGCTCAAGGCCATCCACGAGGCCTCGATCAGCGAGCTGATGCAGGGCCTCGCGCCGGAGCTGACCGAGGAGCTGACCCGGTTGTCGCTGCCCTTCGGCGACGGGACGCCGACCGAGAGCGAGCTGCGGATTGCCCAGGCCCAGCTGGTCGGCTGGCTGGAAGGGCTCTTCCACGGCATTCAGACGGCGCTCTTCGCCCAGCAGATGGCTGCCCGCGTCCAGCTGGAACAGATGCGCCGCCTCGCGCTGACCGGCCCTGGCACCCCGGGCGCCCACGGCGAGACCGCACCCTCCCCGGATGCCCCGGCAGTGGGGCTGCCGACGTCCGGGACCGGTCAGTACCTCTGAAGCCAGACCGCTAGAACCAACGTTCCAACGTCCGCGCCACCCCGTCTTCGTCGTTGGCCTCGACCACCTCACCGGCCGCGGCCAGCACCTCCTGATGAGCGTTGGCGACCGCGTAGGAACGCCCGGCCCAGGCCAGCATCGGCAGGTCGTTCGGCATGTCGCCGAAGGCGATCACGTCCGAGGCGTCGATCCCGCGCTCGCCCGCCAGCGCGGCCAGACCGCTCGCCTTGGTGACGCCGGAGGCGCTCACCTCCAGCAGGCCGTCCGGGCTGGAATGGGTCAGCGTCGCCCGACTGCCGACCACGGCCCGAGCGGCGGCCAGCAACTCGTCCGGACCCAGCGTGGCGTGGCGGACCAGCAGCTTGGCGGCCGGCCGCTCCAGCAGCGCCCCGGCCGGGACGACGGTGACGTGGGGGCTGTCGGCATCCCAGTACGGCCGGTAGTTGCGCTCGTGGAAGAAGCTGCCGCCGTACTCGACAGCGAAGGCCGCGTCCGGCAGCTCCGCCCGGACGGCGTCGACCACCTCGCGGAGCACCTCGACGCCCAGCAGCTGCTCGCCGACGACCTCTTCGGTGTGCAGGTCGTAGACCAGCGCGCCGTTCGCGCAGACAGCCAGCCCGTGGTGTCCCAGGGCATCGGCCACCGGGGGCAGCCATCGGGGCGGGCGGCCGGTGACGATGACGAACGGGACGCCGTCCTCTTCCGCCCGGGCGACCGCGGCGACCGAACGAGCCGAAATGCTTCCGTCGCTCCGGACCAGCGTCCCGTCGAGATCGCACCCGATCAGCAGCGGCCTCACGCCGGTCGCAGCACGTCGCGCCGCAGGTAGGACTGCAGCGCGGCGGGCACGCGCACGGACCCGTCGGGCTGCTGGTGGTTTTCCAGCAGGGCCACGATCGTGCGGGTGGAAGCCATCAGGGTGGCGTTGAGGGTGGCGACGTATTGTGGGCGGCCGTCCTCGTCGCGGTAGCGGATGCCCAGCCGCCGGGCCTGGAAATCGGTGCAATTGGACGTGCTGGTCAGCTCCAGCCAGCGCTGCTGGCTGGGCAACCAGGCCTCGCAGTCGTACTTGCGGGCGGCGCTGGAGCCGAGATCGCCGGCGGCCACGTCGATGACGCGGTAGGGCAGCTCCAGCTGGCCGAGGAACTCCTCCTCCCACGCGAGCAGCCGCAGGTGCTCGTCATCGGCCTGCTCGGGCGCGCAGAGCGAGAACATCTCGACTTTGTCGAATTGGTGCACGCGGATGATTCCGCGGGTGTCCTTGCCGTACGACCCGGCCTCTCGCCGGAAGCAGGACGAGAAGCCGGCGTAGCGCAGCGGCCCGCCGGCCAGGTCCACGCTCTCGTGCATATGACGCGCGGCCAGGGCGACCTCGGAGGTTCCCACGAGATACAGGTCGTCGGCCGGCAGGTGGTAGACCTCGGGTGCGTGGGAGCCGAGGAAGCCGGTGCCCTCCATGGCTTCGGCTCGCACGAGGGCCGGCACGATCACCGGGATGAAGCCGGCCTCGACCGCTTGGGCCATCGCCAGGTTGACCAGGGCCAACTCCAACAGGGCGCCGACCCCGGTGAGGAAGTAGAAGCGGGCGCCGGACACTTTGGCGCCGCGCTCGGTGTCGATCGCGCCCAGCGCCTCGCCGAGCGAAAGGTGGTCGCGCGGCTGCGCCAGATCGGGCTTGTCGCCCACCTCGCGGATGACGACGAAATTCTCCTCGCCGCCGGCCGGCGCGCCGTCCTGGGCGACGTTCGGCACGGCGAGGTGGGCCTCGCGCAGCGCGGCCTCGGCCGCGGTCTGCCGGGCCTCGGCTCCCTTGACCCTCGTCCCCAGCTCGCGGGCTTGGGCGACCAGGCCGGCCCGTTCTTCCGGTGCGGCGCCGCGCACTTTCAGGGAGACCGTCTTCTGCTCGGCCCGCAGGGTGTCGGCCAGGGTGACTGCCGCGCGTCGCTCGGTGTCGGCGGCGAGCAAGGTGTCGACGGCGGCCGGATCCTCACCGCGGGCACGCTGACCGGCTCGGACCCGCTCGGGGTCGCGCCGGAGCACATTCAGGTCGATCACGACTTCAGGGTACGGGGACCGGTGCCGCCGACCCGAGCCAATTGCGGCGCCGCAGGCGGAGGGCCGTGGGGTCAGCTGCCGGCCCGCAGGCGGGTCAACCAGGCAGCCGCATCGGTGAAGTCGGCGTCGGCAGTGCCCGGCCGCGGCTCCGGCACGTCGTCATCGGCCCGCGGGTAGGAGCCGAGGAAGCGTACGTCGGCGCAGATCCGCTGCAGCGCGGCCAGCGCCTCGCCTACCCGGGCGTCGGCGACGTGGCCGGCGCAGTCGATGGAGAAGCAGTAGCGGCCGAGGCGCTCCCGGGTGGGCCGCGACTCGATCCGGGTCAGGTCGATGCCGCGGACCGCGAATTCGGTCAGCACCTCCAGCAGCGCGCCGGTGTGGTTGTCGGCGATGAAGGCGACCAGCGACGTCCGGTCATGACCGGTGGGCGGGCCCGGCGGCCCGGCCCGCGACACCAGCACGAATCTCGTCACTGCCCCTTCGTTGTCCGCCACGTCGCCGGCCAGGACCGCGAGCCGGTGGTGGGCCGCGGCCAGTGGCGCGGCCAGGGCCGCGTCGTACTCACCGCGCGCGACGGCCGCGGCGCCCTCCGACGTAGACAGTGCGTCGTGCAGCCCGACGTCAGGCAGGTGTTCGCGCAGCCAGGTGCGACACTGCGCCTCGGCGTGGGGGTGCGTGGCGAGCGTTCGTACGGACGCCAGCGTCATGCCGGGCCGGGCCAGCAACGCGAAGCGCACCGGCAGCAGCACCTCGCCGACGATGGCCAGCGGGTCGCCCCGGGCCAGCTCGTCGAGGGTGACCGAGACCGATCCCTCGACCGAATTCTCCAGCGGCACCAGCGCCGTATCGGCCTCGCCCGACCGGATCGCCGCCAGCGCGGCCGGGACCGAGGGCGACGGAGTCGAGACGCCCGTGCGGGCCGCCGGGACGGTCCGCAAGGCCTGCTCGGCGAAGGTGGCTTCCGGGCCAAGATAGGTGAAGCGGGTCGGCGGGACCCCCGGCATGGCAGCGGCCGGCTCAGGGCCGGGCGCGGGTGGGGGTACGGCCGAGCGCCGCACCGACGGCCTGCTGCTCTTCCGGCGAGAGCTGCTGAGCGCCGGTGCCCGCCACGATGCCCTTGGCGTAGGTGCGGGCCTCGCTGCGGCCGTTGATCGCCGACAGCACCACTCCGTCGCCGGCGGTGTCGAGCAGCGCCACACTGAAGGACATCTGCCCGCCGAGGTCGCCGAACGCGTCATAGCGCACGACGGCCACATGACGGATAGCCTTGGGGTCGACCCCGGCGGCAACGGCCGGGTCGGTCCGCAGCGCGGTCAGGTCGCCCTGCAGCCGGCTCAGGCGCCGCCAGACCGCAACGGCGGCAGCCAGGACCAGTGCGACGACGACCGCGATCAGCGCCAGCGCCGGCCGGTCGAGGTACACGGTCGGGAGCCTAGCCGCCGGGCCGCGGCGCAGGCGCTTCGACGTAGGGTCTGCGCTGTGAACCGCGACGAGGCCCGCGCCCTGATCGCCGGCGTCGCGGCCGGTTCGGTCGGGGTCGATGCGGCGCTGGACCGGCTCACCGCGAGCCCGCCGGCCGGCCACACTTCCGCCGGCCCAGCTCCGGACGGCCCAGCTCCGGCCGACCCGGGCCCGACCGGCCCAGCTCCGGCCGACCCGGTCCCGACCGACCCAGAGCCCGCGGGATATACCGACCTGGGCTTCGCGCGCCTGGACACCGACCGGGCGCGGCGCACCGGCGACCCGGAAGTCGTCTACGGCGCGGGCAAGACGCCGGCGCAGGCGGTCGCCCTGATGGCCGCCCTGCGCCACGCCCACCCCGACCGGCCGGCGCTGCTCACCCGGGCCGACGCCCAGATGCGGCTGGCGGTGCGGACTGGGCTGCTCAACACGGGGCTGCTCAACACGGGGCTGCTCAACACGGGGCTGCCCGGTGCGGCCCCCGTGGCCGAGGACGCGGAGGCACAATGCCTGGCCGTCGGCCCGCTGCCGGATCCGCACGGCATGGTGACGGTGGTCAGCGCCGGCACGGCCGACGGACCGGTCGCCGCCGAGGCGGCCTTCGTCGCCCGGGTGTTCGGTGCGGCGACCCGGCGGGTCACCGATGTCGGCGTGGCCGGCATCCACCGCCTGCTGGCCGCCCGCGCCGAGCTGGCGGCAGCCGACTGCCTGGTCGTGGTGGCCGGGATGGACGGTGCCCTGCCGAGCGCCGTAGGCGGCCTGACCGGAGTGCCCCTGGTGGCAGTGCCGACCAGCGTCGGATACGGCGCCTCCTTCGGCGGTCTGGCCGCACTGCTCACCATGCTGAACTCCTGCGCCCCGGGCGTCGTGGTCACCAACATCGACAACGGTTTCGGGGCCGGCGTCTTCGCCGCGCGGGTGGCCCGCCGCCCTGCCCGCACTTCCCAAGCCGGCCCGGCCGCCACATGATCGGCTGGCTCGACTGCTCGGCCGGCGCCAGCGGCGACATGCTGCTCGGCGCGCTGGTCGATGCCGGGGTGCCGCTCGCCACGCTGCAGGCCGCGGTCGACGCGGTCGGGGTCGAGCCGGTGGTGCTGCGAGCCGAGCCGGTCACCCGCGGCGGCCTGGGAGCCACCCAGGTCAGCGTCGACGCCCCGCACACCGACACCACGCGGACCTGGGCCGAGATCCGGAGCCGCCTGGCAGGAGCAGCGCTCGACGACGAGGTCCGCCGGCGGGCGCTCGACACCTTCGGCCGGCTGGCCGGCGCCGAGGCGGCCGCCCACCGCGTCCCCCCCGACGAGGTGCACTTTCACGAGGTCGGCGCGCTGGACGCCATCGCCGACGTCGTCGGCGTGTGCGCCGGACTGCACGCCCTGCGCCTGACCGGCCTCAGCGCCGGCCGGGTGACCCTCGGCGCCGGCACCGCCGTGGGCGCCCACGGCCGGCTGGCAGTTCCGGCCCCGGCCGTGCTCGCCGTCCTGTCCGCCGCCGGCGCGCCGGTGTGGGGCGGACCGGCGCCGTACGAGATGTGCACGCCGACCGGCGCCGCCCTGCTCGCCGCACATGTCGGCCATTGGGAGTCGCTGCCGCCGATGACGGTTGACCGGGTCGGCTCGGGGGCCGGGAGCCGGGAACTCACCGAGCTGCCCAACCTGGTCCGGCTCGTGCTCGGTGAACCCGCCGCCCCTGTCGGCGTCGAGGAGGCGGTCGTGCTGGAGGCGAACGTCGACGACCTGGATCCCCGGCTTTGGCCCGGCGTACTCGCCGCCTTGCTCGCGGCCGGGGCCGCCGACGCCTGGCTCAGCCCGATCCTGATGAAGAAGGGGCGGCCCGCCCACACCCTGCACGTCCTCTGCCGACCGGGAGAGGCCGACGCGCTGCGCGAGGTCGTGTTCGCCCAGACGACGACCATCGGAGTACGCCAGACCCCGGTGGCCAAGCACGCGCTCGACCGCACCGCCAGCACCGTCGACGTGGACGGGCACGCGGTCGCGATCAAGATCTCCTCGCTCGCCGGCCGGGTCGTCAACGTCAGCGTCGAATACGACGACGCTGCTGCCGTGGCCACCGCTCTCGGCGAGCCGGTCAAGGCGGTGCTGGCCCGGGCCACAACCGCCGCGCTGGCCCGGAGTCGGAGCGGATGAGCTTCTCCCTCGGGGTCCTCGCCGCCACCTTTCTGGTGGTCCTGTCGGTCGAATTGCCGGACAAGACACTGGTCGCCACCCTGGTGCTGTCGACGAAATACCGCCCGCTGCCGGTGCTGCTCGGCGTGGCCGCCGCATTCTTCATCCAGTGCCTGTTCGCGGTCACCGCCGGTCAGCTCCTGCATCTGCTGCCCCATCGGCTGCTGCTCGCCGTCGTCGCCGCATTGTTCGCCGCCGGCGCCGTGATACTGCTGCGCGAAGCCCGGCGGAGCAACACCGCGGAATCACCGGCCGAGGAAGACACCGTCGACTCCGGCGCGATCAGCACCCGCCGCATGGTCGGCACGTCCTTTGGCGTCCTTTTCGCCGCGGAATGGGGGGATGCATCCCAGCTCGCCACAGCCGCCCTCACCGCCCGCTATGACGAGCCGATCACCGTCTTCGTCGGCGCCTTCGTCGCGCTGTTTGCCGTGGCGGCGCTCGCCGTCGGGTTGGGGCAGGTCATCCTGCGCGTCATTCCGCTGGTCTGGATCCACCGCATCGCCGGCATCCTCTTCGCCGTACTGGCCATCGTCGTGGCCGTCCAGGCGATCCGCGGCTGAAGACCCGACCGCTCAGCCGCGCCGGGTCATCGAGTAGCGCAGCTTGGCCATCATGTTCTCCGGGCCGGGCACGATGCCGCTTTCCTCGAACAACTCGCCGACCCGATCGGCAAGGCCGGCCGCGGTCCAGCGCGCCTGGGCATTCTCGATCGCCGCCACCGAGGTGAACGGCCGGTAGAGCTCGACAGCGTCGCCCTGCACGCCGAACACCTTGCCGCTGATGTGCGAGCTGGCGTCGCTGCACAAGAAGGCCACCAGCGGCGCCACGTTGTCCGGGTGCCAGAAGTCGAAAGAATCAGCGGCGTCCTCTGCCGGGATATCGCCGTAGGCTCCCTCAGTCATCCGGGTCCTTGCTGCCGGCGCGATCGCGTTGCAGGTGACGCGATATCGGGCCATCTCCATCGCCACGATCGTGGAGAAGGCGGCAATGCCCGCCTTGGCCGCACCGTAATTCGCCTGGCCGAAATTGCCGAGCAGCCCCGAGGTCGACGCCGTGCAGACGATGTGACCGGGTCGCCCCGCGTCCTTCCAGTACGCGCACGCCGCCCGCGTCATCCCGTAATGGCCGCGTAAGTGCACCGCGATGACGGAATCCCACTCCGCCGGGCTCATGTTCACCAGCGTGCGGTCCCGCAGGATGCCAGCGTTGTTGACCAGCGCGTCGAGCGCACCGAACTCTGCCAGCGCCATCTCGACCAGGGCCTGCGCCGCATCGGGGTCGCTGACGTCCGCGCGGTTGGCGATAGCGGTGCCACCGGCGACCCGGATTTCGTCGACCACCCCGGCGCCGGCCAGTGCGTCCAGCTCGTTCACCACCACGCTCGCGCCATGGGCGGCCAGCTCGATCGCCTCGCCCCGGCCGAGGCCCCGGCCGGCGCCAGTGACGATCACCACTTTGCCCACCAGCAGCGCACCCGCCGCCAACCCGTCCGCCAACTGCCCCATGCGCTCGGACCCTACCGGGCGGACCTTAGGCTCCCCAGGTGAGCGATGAACAGGTGAGCGATGAACTGCAGACGCCCCGGCATTACGTGGACAGCGAGGTGGGCCGGCTCCGTACGGTGCTGCTGCATCGACCCGGCGCTGAACTCAAGCGGCTGACGCCACGCAACAACGACAAGCTGCTCTTCGACGGCATCCCGTGGGTCGGGCGGGCCCAGGATGAGCACGACGCCTTCGCGGCGGCCCTGCGCGACCACGGCGTCGAGGTGCTCTATCTCGCCGACCTGCTGGCGCAGGCGCTGGAGGTGCCGGCGGCCCGGGCCGACACGATCAACGCGGTGGCGGCCGACCCCCGCCTGGGCACCACGTTGCGGCGGACCATCACCGAGCACCTGAGCGGGCTGCATCCGGTCGACCTGGCCGAGGTGCTGATGGCCGGCCTGGCACACGAGGAAACCGCTGACGCGCACAGTCTGACCTACCGCCTGATGGACCGGCACGACTTCGTGATTGACCCCCTGCCCAACCTGCTCTTCACCCGCGACTCCAGCGTCTGGCTGCGCGACCGGGTGGCGGTGACCAGCCCGTCCATGCCCGCTCGGCAGCGCGAGACGACGCTCACCTCGGCGATCTATCGCTACCACCCCCGCTTCGCCGGCACCGAGCGGCTCTACGACGCCGGCCAGGAATGGCTGGAAGGCGGCGACGTGCTGCTGCTGGCCCCTGGCGTCGTCGCAGTGGGCGTCGGGCAGCGGACCACCTCGGCCGGCGTCGAAGCGCTGGCCCGAAGGTCATTCGCCGCCGACGTGGCCCGGACGATGCTTGTCGTACCGGTCTCGCAGGAACGCGCCACTATGCACCTGGACACTGTCTGCACGATGGTGGACTTCGACGCGGTCGTGATGTATCCGGCGGTGGCTGACACGCTCATGGCGTACACCGTCTGCGAGGGCGATGACGGTCCGGTCGTCACCGGGCCGGAGCCCTTCCTGATCGCCTCGGCAAAGGCGATGCGCATAGACACGCTGCGAGTCATCGACACCGGGCTCGATCCCGTGACGGCCGAGCGCGAGCAGTGGGACGACGGCAACAACACGCTCTGCGTCGCTCCCCGGCTGGCCGTCGCCTACGAGCGCAACGTCGAGACCAACGAGCGGCTCGAGGAAGCCGGCATCGAGGTCATCCGGATAGCCGGCAGCGAGCTGGGCAGCGGGCGGGGCGGGCCGCGCTGCATGTCCTGCCCGATCTCGCGCGACCCGCTGAGCTGAGGCGGTGCACACAGCTGGACGGACGAAAGGTCCGGGTGCCGCCGACGGGGGAGGCAACGGCACCCGGACCTAGAGCAAAGTAAGCCCTAGCCGCCCTCCGGCGCCTGATCATTTGTGACCATTCACCCGGCCCGAGCGGTTCCACCCGGATTTGCCCCCTCTGGCGCCCGCACCCGGACCACCGCCCACACCGTGGTCCCGCCGGGCGTTGCCTGAACGCCCCAGTCCGCCAGCTTGGACACGATGGTCAGCCCGCGGCCGCTCACCTCGTCCGGCCCGACCTGACGCGGCTGCGGCACCGCCGCGCCGCCGCCGTCGGTCACCCGGAGCTCAACTGCGTCACGGCGGACCTCCCACGAGACCTCCAGGCCGCCGCCCTTCATCGGGCTGGCGTGCCGCACGGAGTTCGCGACCAGCTCGCTGATCACCAGGGCGACATCGTCGGCCAGCCGGTCGCCCACCTGCTGGGCCGTCATCTCGGCACTGACCTGCCGACGGGCGGCCGCCGCACTGGCCGCGTCATGCGGGAGGCGGACGGTGTTGCCCACGTCCCACCTCCCGGCCACCCACTCCGTTGGCGTCTGCCCGGCGAGCACGCCAGCAAACGCCGCGGGCGGGCTTATCACCGCCCGACCCGGGCGAGGACCACGCGCGGGCGGTTGGTGATGATGGCATCGACACCGAGCCCGAGCACCAGGTCGACGTCGGCAGCGGCGTCGGCCGTCCAGACGTGCACGCGGTAGCCGCGGGCCTGCAGTCGCGATACGTAGCGCGGGTGCCGGCGTACGGTGCGGATGCTCGGACCGGCGATCCGGACCCCAGCGGGCAGGGTCCCGTCGCGCCACGCCGGGTAGGTCTTCTCCCGGACCAGGACCAGCTCGAGCAGCCGGGCGAAGGTGAGCACCCCCACCTCGTCCCCGGCCGGTCTGCGCCAGGAAGCGAAGTCCAGTTCGGTCAGCTGGGCCAAATCCAGCTCGGAAACCGGACCGATGCCGGTCGATGTACGGTCGATCCGGCGGTCCTGTACGCAGACCAGATGCCCATCGCGGGTCAGCCGGACGTCGCACTCCAGCGCGTCGGCGCCGGCTTCCAGCGCATCGGTGTAGGCGGCGATCGTGTGCTCGGCGGCCGCATGCAACGCGCCACGGTGGGCCACCACGAGGGGGCCCCCGACGGACGGCTTCAGTCCGGGTGCCTCAGTCGGACGGCACCCGGCGCGGTGAACCGGCGAGGGCCAGGGTGGGGAAGATCTCGAAGGTCCTGCTCAGGCCGGTCAGCTCGAACATCCGCCGCACCCGCGGCTCGTGCAGCACGAGCTGCAGGCACCCGCCCCGGGCCCGCGCCCTTTTTAGCCCCCACACCAGCGCGCCCAGACCGGAGGAGTCCAGGAACTGCACCGGCGAGAGGTCGACGACCACCTGCGGGCTGGAGTCGATAGCGGCTTCGAGGCGCTGCTGGAGCGCCGGCGCCGTCGCGACATCCACATCGCCGGTCACCGACACCACGGCGAAGCTGCCCGGACCGGCCTCGGCCTCGGCCTCGTCGCCGCTGGCTCCGGCGCTCATACGGCGAAAGGTACCGGCGGCGGCGACGGTTGCCAATGCCGGCCCGGCGCGGGCCTGGTTCAGGCCATTTAGTACGCGCCGCTCCCTCGGAGCACCGCAAAGGCGGTCCGCCACAAGATGGTGATGTCGAACACGAGGGACCAGTTGTCGACGTAGTAGAGGTCGAGGCGCACCGAGTCCTCCCAGGCCAGGTCCGACCGGCCGCTCACCTGCCAGAGGCCGGTGATGCCGGGCCGGACCAGCAGGCGCCGCTTCACGTCGCTCTCGTAGCGATCGACCTCGCTGGGCAGCGGGGGCCGCGGGCCGACCAATGACATCTCCCCCAGCAGGACGTTGATCAGCTGCGGCAACTCGTCGACGGAATAGCGGCGCAGCCAGCGGCCGATCGGGGTGATGCGGGGGTCGTCGCGCATCTTGAACAGCAGGCCGTCGTTGTCGTTCTGCTCGGCCAGGTCGACGCGGCGGCTCTCCGCATCGGCGTACATGCTGCGGAACTTCCAGACCCAGAAGGGCTCGCCGTTGCGGCCGATGCGCTCCTGACGGAAGAACACCCCACCCGGGGAGGTGAAGCGCACCAGGGCGGCCACCACCAGCAGCGGCGGCAGCAGGACGAGCAGGCCGAGCGCGGCAGCCAGCCGGTCGAAAGTCGATTTGATCAGGTGGCCGGCGCCGCGGAACACCGGCTCTTCCACGTGCAGCAGGGGCAGCCCCGCCACCGGCCTGATGTGCACGCGGGGACCGGCCACGTCGGTCAGGGCCGGCGCCACGACCAGTCCCACCCCGGTCCCCTCCAGCTCCCAGGCGAGCCGGCGCAACCCTTCCGACGACACCCCGCGGGAGCCGCAAACCGCGACCATGTCGACGTCGAGGTTGTCGACGGCGACGAGCACGTCGGCCAGGCCGCCGAGCACCGGCAGCGGCGGCCCCGGCAGGTCCAGGCGCCCGGATCGCCGGGTCAGGCAAGCCCCGACCGGGACGAAGCCGGCCTGCGGCTCCCGGCGGACCGCCTTGACCAGGTCGATGACGTCGTTGAGGTTGCCCACGACCAGCACCTTGTGCGAGGCCCGGCCCTGCCGGCGAAGGCTGTGCAGCACCCGGCGGGCGACGAACCGCCCGATCACGGTGAGCACCGTGGCCGCCGGCAGCGCGATGCCGACGAAGGTCCGCGACAGCGGGAGGTGGGCGGTGAAGGCGACGAAGCTGACCGCCGCCGTCAGCGACACACCGCCGGTCACGGCCCGCTTGAACTCGTCAGCGCCCCACCCGAGATAGCGGGCTTCGTAGCCGCGGGCCAGCCCGATCGACACCACCCAGGCCAGCGGGAAAGCCGCGATGATCCAGCTGTAGTGGACGTGGCCGTAGGTGCCGATGTCGCCGTAGCGCAGCAGCACCGCGGTCACGGCCGCGATGAGTCCGGCGACCACGTCCGCTGCCATGAGTACGAGCCGGTAGGGCCGGGCCCACTCGTCGGAGGAGCGGCGGCGGGCGACCGATGCCGGCGTCGCCTTCTTCAGCGTCGCGGCGGACCACTGCTTGGGCAGGCCCGGCTCGTCGGCGACCGGGGCGCCGTCGTCGTGCCGGCGCCCCAGCGGCGGGGGCTCGGTCCGGTCCAGGTCCGCGTTCTGACTGGGGCTCGCCAGCGACGCTGTGTCGGCCGCCGGCGAAGTGGTCGGGCTCGCCAGCGAAGTGGGGGTCACCGGCCTGGTCAAGTAGCCCTCCCGTACTGTCCTTCGCGGCTCGGGCGAGCGTCGGGTCGCCGTAGGGTCAAGTCTACGGCTGCCACCCTCGACCCGGGCCGGTTACCGGCGGCTCACCCGCTATGCACCGCTCGTGACGTTGTTGGCCGGATTGTGCTTGAGCCAGGTGCCCAGGGTGTCATTGCGTACGGCGTCGAAGAGCGCCAGTGCCTTGTCGTGGTCGATCCGCACCACGCTGCCGGCGCCGGGAACGTCCACCGACCCGACGTTCGGGGTGGTGACGAAGGTGAGCCGGCCGGCGCGCAGCTTGCGGAACGCCAGGGCGGTGCTGCCCACCGACAGCTGCCGGTCGACGATGATCGACCGGCTCGCCGCGTCGAGGAAGGCGGTCAGCTTCCGCGGGTCGGTCAGCGTGCCGGTGTCCGTCGCCTTCTGCAACAGCACCTTGAGGAACTGCTGCTGGCGCTGCTCCCGGTCGAAGTCCCCGCGCGGCAGGTTATAGCGCTGGCGGACGTAGTCGAGCGCCGCCTTGCCGTCCAGGTGGTTGACGCCGGCCCGGAAGGTCCGCAGGGACCGCGGGTCGTAGACGGTGCGGTCGATCCGGACGTCGACCCCGCCCAGTGCGTCGGTCATCTTCTGGAAGCCGGCGAAGTTGATCAGCACGACATGGTCGATCCGTACGCCGCTGAAGCCCTCCACCGTGCGGACGGTCAGTTTGGCGCCGCCGTACGCGAACGCGGAGTTGATCTTGTTGCGCCCCCCGTCCCAGGGACCGGCCGCGGGGACGACGACGTAGGAGTCGCGCGGGATGGAGATCAGATAGGCGTGCTGGTGGCTGCTGTCGAGGTGCAGCAGGATGAGCGTGTCCGAGCGCTGGCCGCCGGTCTTGGCCACCTCCAGCGGACTGGAGTTGGCCGGCAGCGAGCCGTCCCGGGAGTCCGAACCGATGAGCATGAAGTTCTGCGTACCGGCCGCACCGGGCGACGGCCGGTCGGTCAGCCCGGCGAAGGGGTCCGTCCGGGCGATATTGGCATTGATGTGCTGCACCTCGTGCAGGACGTAGAAGGTGCCGGCGGCCACCAGAGCGAGGACGGCCACGGCCATCACGAGGACGATCCGCCGGCCCCGATGGCGGCCGGACCGTCGGCGGGGCGGTCGGCGCAGGGCGGTCGAGCCCCGGACCGAACCCATGGTGGGGACGTTGGTCGAGCTCACAATGCTCCTCAGCGACGGCCGCCACGATGAACGCACAGGGTAGCCACGATGTCGCCGACATAGCCGCAGGCGACCGGGTGGCGACACGGAGCGCGTAGGTGCGCAGACCGGCTCGAGAACCTTGGTACGATCTCGTGGCCAGTGGCGCAGCCGACAGCCGCTTGGCATTCGCGGGGGCACAGCCAGCGGCACAATATTCGGGTAGGTGTCCTCTGTGGTCAGTGTCGACTTCCGCCCCGAAGTGCCGGCCCCGACCTCCGACACCTTCCGGTCCTGCGGGGTCACTCTGGCCGCACTCGGCCGGGTGGAGGCAGCTCAGGCGCTGGCCTCCTCGCGGTACGGATCACCGCGGGCGGTCCATCTGTGCAACGCCTACACGCTGAGCCTGGCCTTGCGCAATCCGCGCTTCCGTCAGGTGCTGGAGGCCGGTGACCTCAACATCGCTGACGGCCACTACGTCGCGCGGGTCGGCCGCCGGCGGGGGCACCCGATCTCCGACGTACGCGGCCCGCAGCTGATGCTGGACACGATCGAAGCTGGCCTGGCGAGCGGGATGAAGCACTACCTTTACGGCAGCAGCCCGAACACGGTGCGTAAACTCGCCGCCAACCTGCGCGCGTCCTATCCCGACATCAACCTGGTCGGCGTCGAGTCCCCGCCCTTCGGCGATCTGACCGCCCGGCAGTCGGCCGATCTCCAGCGGCGCATCCGCGCGGCCGGTCCAGACATCGTCTGGGTCGGGCTCGGCACCCCGCGCCAGGACCGCTTTTGCGCTGCCTACCGCGACCGGCTGCACACCGCACTGGTGCCGGTCGGAGCCGCCTTCGACTTCCACGCGGGCACCAAGCGCACGGCGCCGGTCTGGCTGCAGCGGATCGGGCTGGAATGGGCCTTCCGGCTGGCCAGCGAGCCACGCCGGCTGTGGCGCCGCTATCTGGTCGGCAGCTCACGCTTCGTCTATGGCACCTTGACCGACCGCCGGCGCGAGGCGCTGGATCGCCGGCAGGTGGAGTACGACCGCCGGGTGCTCTCAGCTACGCCCGCCACCGGCCCGGCGGCCCCGCCCGGCGACGGGTCGGCCGCCGCGCCGGACCGCATCTCGCTGCAAGCCGAGCGGCGACAGCTCACCGAGCGACGACAGCCCTCGCACTGACGCTGGTCGCGGGGCGCTGCGCCAGGTACCACTGATAGGTGGCGGCGATGCCGTCGGCCAGGCTGATCTCCGGCTGCCACCCGAGCGCCTCCATTCGGGTCACGTCGAGCACCTTGCGCGGAGTGCCGTCGGGCTTGCTCGGATCCTGCTCGATCGGGCCCCGGTAGCCGACCACGCCGGCCACCAGCTTGGCCAGCTCGGCGATTGTCAGGTCCTGACCGGTCCCGACGTTGATCGGGGCCGGGTCGTCGTAGCGCTCGAGCAGCACCAGGCACGCGCGGGCCAGGTCGTCGACGTGCAGCAGCTCGCGGCGCGGCGTCCCGGTCCCCCATAGCGGGTCGGCGTCCCGGCCGGTGGACGCGGCCTCGTGGAAGCGGCGGATCAGCGCCGGCAGCAGGTGGGAGCCCTGCCGGTCGAAGTTGTCGCCAGGACCGTAGAGGTTCGTCGGCATCGCGGAGATGTAGGCCAGGCCGTACTGCCGGCGCAGGGCCTGCACGTGGAGCACGCCAGCGATCTTGGCGATGGCGTAGGCGTCATTGGTCGGCTCGAGTGGGCCGGTCAGCAGCGAGTCCTCCGAGATCGGCTGGGGCGCGTGCTTGGGATAGATGCAGGATGACCCTAGGAACAGCAGCCGGGGCACCCGCAGGCGGGCGGCGGCGTCGAGCACGTTGAGCTGGATACGCAGGTTGTCGGAGAGGAAGTCGGCCGGAAAGGTGGAGTTGGCCATGATGCCGCCCACCCGGGCCGCGGCCAGGATCACGCAGTCGGGGCGTTCGGCGTCGAAGAAGGAGTCGACCGCCGGGCGGTCGCGCAGGTCCAGCTCGGCCGACCGACGCCCGATCAGGCCGGTGTGGCCCAGGCCCTCCAGCTGGCGCCAGATGGCCGATCCGACCATCCCCCCGTGACCGGCGACGTAGACCCTGGCGTCGAGCGGAAGAGGGGGCGGCATCGCTCTAGGGTAGGCGAGAGCGCGCCGGCCCGGCGGTGACGCCAGAAGGGGGGCCGGCGTGAAGGTGCTGGTCGCGCAGTGAAGGTGCTGGTCGCGCACAACCGCTACGTCTCGACCGCGCCGTCAGGGGAGAACGTCGTCGTCGATCTGGAGATCGACCTGCTCCGGGCGGCCGGCGTCGAGGTGGTCCCCTACCTGCCCAGCTCCGACCAGCTCAGCCAGTTGTCCCTGCCGGCCAAGGCGCTGCTGCCGGTGGGGCCGCTATACGCCCGCCAGGGGGTCCGCGATATCGCCGCCCTCCTGCAGCGGGAGCGCCCGGACGTGCTGCACCTGCACAATCCGTATCCGCTGATCTCGCCGGCCGTCGTCCGCACCGCCCACCGGTACGGCATGCCGGTCGTGCAGACCGTGCACAACTACCGCCACGTCTGCGTCAAGGGCACGTATTTCCGCGACGAGCATGACTGCCGGGAGTGCCTGGGCAAGGCCGTCGGCTATCCCGCGGTCCGGCACGGCTGCTATCGAGGCTCCCGGGTGCAGAGCGTGCCGATGGCCGCGTCGTTGGCCGCCCACCGTGGCACCTGGCGCAGCGTCGACCGCTACATCGCGCTGACGCCGGCGATCGCCGAGCACCTGCGCCAGGCGGCCATCTCCGATGCGATCACCGTCAAGCCCAACTGCGTGCTCGATCCCGGGCGCCACGACCAGCGGGGCAGCGGCTTCGCCTACGTCGGCCGGCTGGCCGAGGAGAAAGGCTTGCCGCTGCTGCTTGAAGCGTGGCGCCGGCATCCCGAGGGGTCGCTGGGACAGCTGCGGATCGCCGGCGACGGGCCGCTGCTGCCGTTGGTACGGGCGGCGGCAGCGGACCGATCCGATATCGACGTACTGGGCCGGGTGACGCCGGAGGCGCGGGACGCGGTCATGCGCGAATCGGCCGTCACAGTCGTGCCGTCGGTGTGGGACGAGGTGTGCCCGATGGTGGCTGTCGAATCCCTGGCCAACGCCCGGCCGCTGCTGGCCAGCGACCGCGGCGGCCTGCCGTATCTGGTCGGCGCCGACGGCGGGTGGCTGGTGCCGCCGACCGCCGACGCCTGGGCGACGGCACTGGCGGCTGCCGCGGCGGCGACCACGCCCGCGACGGCGTCAGCGGTCGGGTCCCACCAGCCGGAGCCGGCTACCGCGGCCCGCCGGCGCTACGAGACTACCTTCGCGCCGGAGGTCGTCATGGGCCAGCTGCTGGCCGTGTACGCCGAGGTCAGCGGCCGGCCGAAGCCCTAATCGAGCCTCCACCTCACCGTGCCACAATCGTGGGCGACCCCTACGGGAGAGGTGACGTGCGACTGCTGACCGAGCGTGGCTCCGCCTCGGCCGGCGCGTCAGCCGCGACCACCCGGCGCGCCCGACCTGCCCTGCTCAGGCTGGGTGTCCCGGCGGTTATCGTCCTCGCCGTCGCCGGCGGTCTTTTCGACGGGCTGCACGGCGCCCAAGCCGGCCTCGACACAGCGGTCGGGACGACGCTAGCCCTGCTCGTCGCCGGCGGCATGGTGCTGCTCGCGCTGTCCCTGCCCGACCTGGCCGCCGAGGGCGTGGTCGTCGCGCTGCTGTCCCTCGCCGCGGCCGTGATGGCGTGGAGCCACACCAGCGAGCCTCGCTACACCTTCGCCGTGTTGGGGGTCCAGGTCGTCGTCTTCGCCGCCTGGACCTTCCCGTGGTTCCGCTGCCTGCCGGTGCTGCCCCGCCTCGGCTCGGCCTGGCTCGGAGTGGCCGTGTGGCTGCTCGGCGCGGTCAGCGCCCTGGTGCTGGCGCCGACCTACGGCGTTCAGCGGCTGGTCTATGCGGGCATCGCCGTGCTGACCGTGCTGATGTTTCTGCGGGGGCGGCAACGCACCGGTCGGGACATGACGGTCGGGCTGGCTGGCGGCATCCTCATCGGGCTGGCGTTCCTCGTCGTCACCGGCTCGGGCAACTTCTTCTCCCTCAGCCACTACGCGCCGCCGGGGCCCTGGGGCTATCGCTTCAACGGTCGCTTCTGGGGCGGCCCACTCGGGGTGTTGCACCCCAACGGTATGGCGCTGGCCGCCCTGATCATCTCCCTGCGGATCGGCCCGGATCGCCGCTTCGCCGTCTGGCAACGCCTGTCCGCCGCGGCGATCACCACCCTGCTGCTGTACGAGACCAATTCCCGCACCGGCGTTCTGGCAGCTTTCGTCGCCGGCCTGGCCTGGACCGTCGTGACCTTGTGGCGCGCCCGGCACTCGATGCGCTCGCCGGTCCGCTACCTCGGCTCGCGCGAGGGGGCGCTGACCGTCGCCTCGGCCTTGCTGCCGCTGGCGCTGGTCGTCGGCGTGTTCGTCGCTGCAGGCGGGCGCGACTTCGTGCTGGCCCAGCGCTACGGCCCGGTGGCGACCAAGGCAACGTCCACGGATCCCAACACGGCAGCGGACAACCTGACCACGCAGAGCGTGTCCAGCGGGCGCATCGACAACTGGTCGGCCATGCTGCGCGACTGGCAGCACGACACGCTGCTGGAGAAGACGTTCGGCAACACCGACAACACCCGGGGCTACCTGCTCCGCCAGGCCGCCTCGGTCAAGAACCAGCCGAAGTTGACGCCCGACAACGCCGGCGTCGCGGAGCTGCGGCGCGGCGGCGTGCTGGGTGTGCTGGCGTTCCTCGTCGGCTTCGGACTGCTGTTCTGGCGGGCGTTCCGCCGGGGCAGCCCGCTGTGGTGGCGGCTGTCGGTGATCGGGGCCTTCGCTACGGTCGCCACGTCCGATCAGGCGCTGGGCGGCACCGGGACCACGCTGCTGCTGTTGCTGACTGCCGGCGAGGTGACCATGCTGGCCGGCCTCAGCGATCGATCCGTACTCCCCGACCGGCCAGGTGATCGGTGACCTTGGCGATGTCGGCGTCCACCATCAGCTCGGCCAGCTCCCGCCAGGTGGTCTGCGGCTTCCAGCCCAGCACCCGGGCCGCCTTGCTGGCGTCGCCGATCAGCGCGTCAACCTCGGCGGGGCGTTCGTAGCGGCTGTCGTGGCGGACGTGGGACTGCCAGTCCAGGCCCGCGCGGGCAAAGGCCACGTCGGCGAAATCGCGGACGGAAGCGCCGATCCCGGTGGCCATCACGTAGTCGTCGCCGGCCGGCTGCTGCAGCATCAGCCACATCGCCTCCACGTACTCCTTGGCATAGCCCCAGTCCCGGACGGCCTCGACGTTGCCGAGATAGAGCTCGGTCTGCAGGCCAGCCTGGATCCGAGCCACCGCGCGGGTGATCTTGCGGGTGACGAAGGTGTTGCCGCGCCGCGGGCTCTCGTGGTTGAACAGGATGCCGTTGGTGGCGTGCATCCCGTAGGCCTCGCGGTAGTTCACCGTGGCCCAATAGGAATACATCTTTGCCACGCCGTACGGGCTGCGCGGATGGAAGGCGGTGTCCTCGTTCTGCGGCGGGGGCGTGGAGCCGTACAGCTCCGAGCTGGAGGCTTGGTAGAAGCGGGCGTTGACGCCGGCTCCGCGCAAGGCCTCCAGCAACCGCATCGTGCCCAGACCGGTGACGTCACCGGTGTATTCCGCGGTCTCGAAGGAGACCTTGACGTGGCTCTGCGCGCCGAGGTGATAGACCTCCCCCGGCTGGACCTCCCGGACCAGGTTGACCAGCGCCGAAGCGTCGGTGAGGTCACCGAAGTGCAGGAAGAGCCGGCGGTGGTCGACGTGGGGGTCTTCATAGATCCCGTCGATCCGGCCGGTGTTGAAGGTCGACGCGCGCCGGATGATGCCGTGCACCTCGTAACCCTTGCCCAGCAGCAGCTCCGCCAGGTAGCTGCCGTCCTGCCCGGTGATGCCCGTGATCAGGGCGACTGGGGTCACGACGTCTCCTCGCAGCGGCGAAGGATCAGCCTATCGGCTGACCTCGCGACGCGCGGGCCAGTTCGCGCCGGCAGGTCAGCGCGGTCGCGGTGACCAGCACCCCGCCGGCCGCGGTCAATCCCCACGCCACCGCCACCGCGGTGCCCGCGGTGGACGCCGAGAACACCGCTGTCAGGGTGGCGGCGGCGAAGATCACCTGAACGACGAAAAGGTCCCGGGCCCGTTGCAGCCCGCGCAGGCACGCGGTCAGCGGCGCCGCGAACGCATACATCACCGCCTGCACGGCCACCGGCGGGAACAGGCCGGCGTAGGCGGAGAAGTGCGGGAACAGCAGCGAGAGGATCACGTGCCGGAGCGGGATCGCCAGCAGCGCCAACATCCCGACCGCGGCGAACAGGCCGGCCAGCCGCCAGGTCGAGCGCCGGAGCTCATCGAATTCCCGGGTGGCCGCCAGCGCCGCGGCCCGCGGCACGAGGAGGCTGGTCATGGCGATGATCGTGGTCTGGACCGGCTGCAGCACCAGCAGCTGGATGGCCCGCAGGGCGCCGGTGGCGGCGGGGCTGAGCAGCGTCGCGACCAGCACCAGCACGATCTGATATTGCGTCTGCGACAGCAGCGCCGACGGGGTGAACCAGCCCGACAGGTGACCCGAACGGCTCAGCCAGCGCCGGGGGCTGCCCTGCCAGGGAAGGGTGCGGGTCATCAGCAGGTACGCCACCGCGCCACCCAGCCCGCCGATCCCCCAGGTGGCCGCCAGCGCGGCCGGGCTGCTCCACCCGTTCGTGATGACCACCGCCACGGCCACGCCCTGCACCACCGCCCACGCCACGTCGAGCGCCAGCGCCCGGTCCGGCCGGCGGGCACAGAGGAAGGCGTAGCGGCCGGCGTCCTGCACGAGGACCGCGGGGATCCAGGGCACCAGCCAGACCACGTCGCGGGTCTCGGCGGATCCGGTGGCCCAGGCGCCCAGGCCCAGCAGCGCCACCGCCACCCCGACCACCAGCGCGCTGGTGACCGCGTCGCGGATCAGGCCGCGGCGCTCGTCGCCGTCGAAGGCCGATGCGTAGGCCAGGAGCGGGTCACCGACCACCGCCCGCTGGACGCCGAGCGCGACGTAGCCGGCGGACAGGGCGAGGATGAAAATGCCGAAGTGATCGGGGCTGAGCAGGCGCCCGGCGATGAACGCGGTGGCGAAGTTGGTGCCGGAGTTGACGGCCTGATCGGCCACCCCGGCGGCGACCCGCGCCCGGCGGGACAGCATGGGCTAACCCCGCATCGACAGCTGGGCCGCCCGGCCGATACTTGCCAATAGGAACGCCGCATTGAAGACGAGGAATGCGACGAGGAAAGCGACGACGTAGCGCGGCGCCACGGCGATCAGCACACCCAGTACGCCGATCACGAAGCCGTAGTCCCGCGCCAGCTTGAGCACCGCGACCGCCGGTGACCCCGAGCCGATCAGGCTGGTCGCGCCCTCGGCGCCGCCGAGCACCGAGGTGAAGAGATTGACCAGCCACACCGCGGCAAAGGCGCCGAGCAGGCCGGGCGGTGGGTGCTGCCAGTGGGCGACGATGGCCGTCACGGCGGCGACGACGCTGACCTGCACCGCGAAGTCGACGAGCACATCGACCCGCGCGCCGTACGGGCCGGTCTTCTGGGCGGTCCGGGCGAGCTGGCCGTCGGCACAGTCAAGCGCGTACGCCAGCTGCCAGCCGAGCAGCGCCAGCAGTCCGAGCAGGGGCACCGAATGGATGCCGGCGTAGGCCGCGGCGACGCTGCTGGCAACGCCGATCGTCAGGCTGCCCAGGGTCAGGACGGTGGGATGGGCGCCGGAATTGCCGGCCGTGGCGGCGAGCACCGAGCCGACCACCTGGCTGACCGCCGAGCTGTAAAGGCCGCCGCCACGGTGCGTGGCGCGCATCTGCCGGGCGGAGTAGGCCACGGCCCCTATCCTGGCAGGCGATGTCCGCGCACCCGATGTCCCCGCACCCGATGTCCCCGCACCCGATGAGCATGCGCCAGGGGACCCTGGTGTGGGTCGTGGCGACGGCGGCCTTCTTCCTCATGTCCGCAGGCTGGGCCCTGGGTCTGCCGACCAACGGCACGTACGACGAGAACAAGCACTCGATCCGGGCTTACGCGGCCGCGAGTGGGCAGTTGTATGCCGCCCCGGATCCGGCGGTCGGTGGCGCGAACTTCGACGTGCCGCAGAGCCTGCTGCCCGACAACGTCAACTGCACGTTCGTGCCGCACGACAAGCCCGCTACCTGCTATCACCCGACCACGACCGACCGCACCCGCGTCCCGACCAACACCCCGGCGGGGCGCTACAACCCCGTCTATTACGTGCTGGTCGGCCTGCCGGAGGTGTTCAGCCCCAACTTCTCTGGCATCGTCGGCAGCCGCCTGTTGTCCGGCCTGGTCTCGGCGCTGCTGCTGGGAGCTGCGGTCGCCATCGCGTGGACCACGCGCCGGCACCTGCTGCTCGCCGCCATCGTGCTCGGGGTCACGCCGATGACCCTCAACCTGGCCGGGTCGGTGAATCCCAACGGCCTGGAGATCAGCGCCGGCATCCTGTGCTGGACCGCGGGGCTGGTGCTGCTCACCCGCGACGGGGACGAGCGGACGGCGTCGACCGACCGGCTGTTGCTGTGGTGCACCGCAGTCTCGGCCGCGCTGCTGCTGACCCTCCGCACGCTGGGACCGCTGTTCCTGCTGATGACGGCAGCGGCCGCCGTGGCGCTGGCCCGGACGGGCCGCGTCCGGGCCCTGTTGTCGCAGCGGGCCACTCGCGTCGCTCTCGTCGCGCTGGGGGTGGTGGCGGTTTACGCGGTCGGCTGGACGCTGCTGTCCGGGGAGCTGGGAGTGAGCCCGACCGGGACGGGATCCAGCGACCCCGCCCAGCGGACGCTGCGACTCATCGTCGATCGACGGCTCGACTTCTGGGCCCAGCAATTCGTGGGGATCTTCAATTACGGCGGGACCATGCTGCCGGCGTGGATGTATTTCATCTGGTACGCCCTCGGTGGTGCCCTCGTGGTGCCGGCGGTGTTGCTGGCCCGGCGGCGCCAGGCCCTGACCCTGGTCGCGATCATCACCGCATCGGTGGGCATCCTCACCGTGCTGGAGGTGCATTACCGCCCGGTGCTCGGCAATTCCCAGCAGGGCCGCTATCTCCTGCCCTTTGCGGTGGGCGCGTTGCTCGGCGCAGCCCTGGTGCCGCAGTGGCAGCGCGCGCTCGGCGGAGTTGGGGCCAGGCGACTGTCCGTGCTCTGCCTGCTCGCGACGGCGCCGCTGCAGTTCTACGCACTTGGCGAGACGATGACCAGGTTCGAGCGCGGGGTCCACGCGCTGTGGCAGCCCCTCGGGGGTGGGTGGCGCCCGATCCTGGGCCCGTACCTGCCCCTCGCGGCCGAAGCGCTGGGGCTGTTGTTGCTGCTGGCCGTGGTCGTCTCGCGGCCGCGGTCCTCGGGCGCAGTCGCCTGCGATGCAGCCGAACCCGGCAGCCGCGTCGTGGCCGGAATCTCGTGAGCCGGCTCCCATGATTGGGTTGGTGCTGGCGGCCGGCGCCGGACGGCGGCTGAGGCCGTACACCGACACGCTGCCCAAGGCCCTGGTGCCGGTGGACGGCGAGACGACCATCCTCGACATCGGTCTGCGCAACCTGGCCGCGGTCGGCTTGACCAACGTGGTGGTGGTGGTCGGCTACGCCGCCGGTGAGGTGGAGTCGCGGCGGGCGGCGCTGGAAGAGCGGCACGGGGTGGCGCTGACGCTGGTCCACAACGCCAAGGCCGAGGAATGGAACAACGCCTACTCCCTGTGGCTGGCCCGGGCGCATTTTGCTGAGGGAATGTTGATGGTCAACGGGGACACGGTGCATCCGGTGAGTGTCGAGGAAACGCTCCTGTCGCATCGCGGTCCATCTGTGCTGCTGGCGGTCGACACCGAGAAGGCGCTGGCCGATGAGGAGATGAAGGTGACGCTGCGGGCCGATGGCGGGTTGGCGCGGATCACCAAATTGATGGACCCGGCGGCGGCGTACGGCGAATACATCGGCGCCACTCTGATCGAGCCAGGAGCCTCCGGTCCTCTGGCCGACGCCCTCGAAGCGACCTGGCGGCGAGACCCGGATCTGTATTACGAGGACGGCTTTCAAGAGCTGTCGGACCGCGGCGGCGACGTGCGGGTCACGCCGATCGGGGCCGTCGACTGGGTCGAGGTCGACAACCACGCCGACCTGGCCCGGGCCCGGGAGATCGCGTGCCGCTGCTAGCCCGGATGCTGCTGTCGCCGCTGTTCATCGACATCCGGGCCGGCGCGGTGTCGACACTCGGTGATCTGCTAGCCGACCGGCGCATTTCGGCCGACGGTCACGTCGCTATCGCTGTCGGACCCGGTCAGGGTGAGCAGGTGGTGGCGACCCTGCGGCCGTCGCTGGCCAATGCCGACGTCTTCACCGTCCGCGGCGGATCGCTCGACGCTGCCGCGGAGTTGCAGACCTCGTTGCGTAGTAAGGCTTATGACGCCGTGGTCGGCATCGGGGGCGGGCGGACCCTGGACGTGGCGAAATATGCCGCCACCCGGCTGGCGCTGCCGATGGTTTCGGTGCCCACGAATTTGGCCCACGACGGCATCGCATCGCCCGTCAGTTCACTGGACCACGCGGGCGGCAAGGGCTCGTTCGGCGTGTCGCTGCCACTCGCCGTGGTGGTGGACCTTGACTACGTACGGGCGGCGCCTCCGCTCATGGTGCGTTCGGGCATCGGCGACGCCGTGTCCAATCTGTCGGCCATCGCGGACTGGCAGTTGGCATCGGACGTGCGCGGCGAGCCGGTCGACGGGCTGGCGGTCACATTTGGGCGTACCGCCGCCGAGGCGCTGCTGCACCGGACCGATTCCATCGCCGACGACGGATTTCTGACCGCACTGGCCGAAGCGCTCGTGCTGTCGGGGATGGCGATGGCCGCGGCGGGGTCGAGCCGGCCGTGCAGCGGCAGCGACCACGAGATCCTGCATGCAATCGACGCCTTGTTCCCCGATACGGCCACGCATGGCGAGCTGGCCGGCGTGGGGGCGCTCTTCGCGACGTTCCTGCGTGGTGACGAGCTGCTGTTCTCGCGTATCTCTGCCTGCCTGCTGCGCCATGAGCTGCCGCGGACCCAGGCCGATCTCGGGCTCAGCGACTCGCAGTTCGTGGCGGCGGTTCTGCACGCACCTTCCACCCGGCCGGACCGGTTCACCATCCTGGAGCATCTCGCCCTGGACGAGGCGGAGATTCGCGCGAGGGTGGCGGCCTACCCGAGGCGATTGACCTAGTCCGCGACCGGGTCCGACCCCGCGGCACCGCCTCCCGCTGGGTGCCACTCAAGTCGGCACTCTGGCCCGCCGAGACCCCTAAGAGGTTTCGACGAAGGAGTTGACTGCGGTGGGCGTGCTGTTCCGACGAGGAGTCCGGCTGCGACAGGCGTCCCAGGCTGGAGTGGACGGGCTGGCCTGGGCAGTGGCCCTACTTGTGGCGGACTGGGGACGCCATGACTTCCTGGTCGGCCGGATGGAGCTGCGCGACATCGCGGCCTTCGCCGCCCTAGCAGTCGTCGGCCAGGTAACTATGGGCTGGGCCTTGTCGCTTTATCGCGGACGCTATGCCTTCGGCAGCTTCGACGAGGTGCTCGGAGTCGTCGCCACGGCATCGGCGGTCACCGGCCTGCTGACCCTGACCCGCCTTGCGCTCGCTACCGATTCGTCACTGCCCCGGAGCGTGCCGCTGCTGGCCGCACCGCTCGCCCTGGTGGCCATGAGCACCGCCCGCTATGTCATGCGCCTGCGCCGCGAGCGCGGCCTCCGACCCGGCGTGCAGGCCGAGCGCGTCCTCGTCTTGGGCGCCGGGAATGCCGGCTCGCAGCTCGTCCGGCAGATGCTGCTGGATCCGGCCGGCAAGTACGTCCCGGTCGGCGTCCTCGATGACGACCCCGGCAAGCGCAACCTGCGCATCAGCGGCGTGCCTGTGCTCGGTACCAGGAATGACATGGCCCGGGCTGCCGGTCAGGTCGAGGCAGCAACGCTGATCCTCGCGCTCCCTCAGGCCGACGCCGCCCTCGTCCGGGACATCGACGCGCTCGCCGCGACCTGCAACCTGCGGATGAAGGTTGTCCCCGCTCTCAACGAGCTGATCGACGGCCGGGTTCATGTCAAAGATGTTCGGGACGTCGACGAGAGCGACCTCATGGGCCGGCGACCCGTCGACACAGACGTCGAGTCGATCGCCAGCTACCTGACCGGCCGACGGGTCCTCGTCACTGGCGCCGGCGGGTCGATCGGATCGGAGTTGTGCCGGCAGATCCACAACTACGCGCCGGCCGAGCTGATCATGCTCGATCGCGACGAGTCGGCGCTGCACGCGCTGCAGTTGTCGATTCACGGCCACGGCCTGCTCGACTCCGACGAGGTGGTGCTCGCCGACATCCGTGATGCCTCGACGATCGACGCGATCTTCGCGCAACGACGTCCGGACGTTGTCTTCCACGCCGCAGCCCTCAAGCACCTGCCCCTGCTGGAGCAGTATCCGGCCGAGGCTTACAAGACCAATGTGCTCGGGACGCTCAACGTTCTCGAGGCCTCCGCCCGGGCAGGGGTGGCAAAGTTCGTGAACATCTCCACCGACAAGGCGGCGAACCCGTGCAGCATCCTCGGTTATTCCAAGCGAATCGCCGAGCGGCTCACCACCTGGCAGGCAGCTGAGTCCGAGGGAAATTACCTTTCGGTTCGGTTCGGCAACGTGCTGGGCAGTCGCGGCTCGTTCCTGCGGTCATTCCACTCGCAGATTGACGCCGGCGGCCCGGTCACTGTGACCGACCCCGAAGTGACGCGCTACTTCATGACGATCCCGGAAGCCTGCCAGCTGGTTGTGCAAGCAGCCGCCATCGGCGAGGCCGGGAAGACGCTCGTGCTCGACATGGGCGACCCGGTGCAGATCGCCGACGTCGCCCGCCGCCTCGTCGCCGCCTCGGGCAAGGACATCGAGATCGTCTACACCGGGCTGCGGCCCGGTGAAAAGATGCATGAGGATCTGTTCGGGGATGGCGAGATCGCCCAGCGCAGCGACCACCCGCTCGTCTCGCACGTGTCCGTCCCCGCCCTGGCGCCCGGCGGCATCGTGGGGTCGTGGGACCTTGACCTGGCAGCGTCGCAGACCCCAGTGATGACCGGTCTAATCACAACGAGTGCTGCCGCGATAGCGTAGCGTAAGGGGCATAAGGGCACCAGCGCACGCCACCGGATGTGGGACAGCTCCCCTACCTCCGCAACTGCTTTGGGATCTGAGGTGAGAAGTTGACGGCCATCGTGGTGGCCTTTCTCGTCTCGATTGCGCTGCAGCCGATGGTGATCGTCGCGATGAGGCGCGCCAACGTCATCGACACGCCGAACGACCGCTCATCACACATGATCCCCACCCCCCGCGGGGGTGGGCTGGCTGTCGTCGTCGCGGTCCTGTCGGGGGTCGCACTGGCCGGCGGAATCCCCCTCTACTTCAGCGCCGCTGTGGTGATGTTCGCCGTCATCGGACTGGTAGAGGACCTGCACGGCCTCACGGTGGGCACCCGCCTCGCCGTGCAGTTAGGGGCCGGAGCGGCCGCCAGCCTTCTGCTCCTTCGGACCCAGGTGCTGCCCATCTGGGCCACCGTCGGAGGCGTCGCGCTCGGAGCATTCTGCCTCACCGCCTACGTGAACGTCTTCAACTTCATGGACGGGGTGAACGGCATCTCGGCCGTAAACGGCACCGTCGGCGGACTCGCCTACGCGGCCGTCGGCTATTGGTCCGACGACCGAACCCTGGTGATGGCCGGCGCCGTCTTGGCGGCCGCCGCCGCGGCGTTCCTGCCCTGGAACGCCGTCCGACCCCGTATCTTTCTCGGCGACGTCGGCAGCTATGCCATCGGAGCGGCGCTCGCGGCGCTCGCCCTGGGCGCACTGGTCCACCGGATACAGCCGGAAGCCGCCCTGGCGCCGCTGACCCTCTACGTGGCGGACACCGGGTGGACCTTGTGGCGACGCATCCAGGCGCGGGAGCACGTCTTCCGGGCCCACCGTTCGCACGTCTACCAGCGGCTCAACATCGCCGGGTGGTCGCACCTGCGGGTCGCCAGTACAACCGGGGCTCTTACCGCGATGCTCTCGGCGACCGGTTTGGCCAGTCTCACCGGGCACACGGTGCTCCGGGCGGCGGCCGACGCGGTCGCCTTCCTCATCCTGGTTGGGTATCTCTCCGTACCCACGTTGATGATGTCCCATCGGTCCGGTCACGCTGCCGCTTCCTTGGTTGCCGCTCCATGAGCGCTGTCGTCGTTGTAGGGGCCGGTTGGATCGGGCGGGCAGTCGCCGCGGCCCAGGGCGTCTCGGCCATCAGCCGCCGCGCCTTCCGAGCCACCGACATCCCGCCGGGCAGCCGGGTGGTGGTCGCCTCGGGCCGCTCGACCATCGCAAGAGTCGAAGGCTTGCAGAACCCCTTACAGGACGAGGTGGCCCACCTGCGCGTCGTCCTCGACGCCGCCGAAAGCTCCTGCGCCCGCCGGGTCGTCGTCCTCGGCAGCAGCGACGTCGCAGGCCTGGCCCCGGTCATAGACGGGAGGACCGCCCAAGACCCACGGACGGTCTACGCCCAGGTGAAGGCTGCACTAGAGGACGAGTGCACGTCACGGCGGGCCGGTGGACTTCCGGTCACCTACCTGCGTCTTGCACCGGTCCACGGAGCCGGGAAGCGGCGGACGTCCTCGCTGGTGGGACTCTCGCGTCTTCCCGTGATCGCCCTACCCAACGGCGGCGACCACTCGACGGGTTTCATCCTGCTCTCCGACGCAGTCCGGGCCATCGAGTGGCTGCTGGATCATCCGGCTCCGGCGGTGCAGAGCGTGGGCGGCGGCGATACGCCATTGCGCCTGCTGCTGCAACTCCTCGCCGAGGCTCAGGGACGACGACTGCGGTGCGTGCCTGTGCCGTTCCCGGCAAGGACGGCCGGGCGTCTGTTGGGACGCCGAGGCTCGGACCAGATTCAATGGGCCCTGCGACTGGCGTGCGCCCGGTCGGTTCTGATGGATCCTCCGATCGAAGCGGCTTCACTGGAGAACGCAGCGCAGACGCTGGTCGGCCGTTCGCCGGCTGGCGGCCCGACCGGCTCGGGTTTGTCCCTTCAGGCGGCGGCCAGACAAGCGCGACCGGTCGGATGACGCGGTCGCGCAGGCATAGCAAAACACGAGTGCCGGAGCCGAGCCTGGCTCGCGTGCTACTCGTCTCGGTGGTCTACGAGCCGGACATGGTGTCCACGGCCGGCATCGTCGCGGGCCTGGCGAGGGGGCTGCGCGACCTGGGCCATGAAGTATCGGTCCTCACCTCGGTCCCCCACTACAACCCGCAAGCCGGGCCGGCCGGCGCGAGCTACCGAACGGGATTCCTGAAGCCCTACACCTACGCAGAGGAGGACGGCGTCCACGTCGTTCGCTGCTTCTCCCCCCAGAAGAGCGGGCGGACAGCCGCTCGCCTTTGGGGCTTCGCGGTGTTTCATGCGACCGCCGCCCTGGCCGCCCTGCGCTTCTTCAGGCGTAGCCAGGTCACCATCGTCGTATCCCCGCCCCTGACTCTGGCCCTTCTCGCCTTCTTGCTCAGGGTCCTGGGGAACACGAAGGTGATCTACAACGCACAAGAGCTCTGGCCAGACGTGCCGAGGGACCTGGGCGTCATCACCAATCCCCTGCTGCTCCGCGTACTCGGCGCTGTAGAGCGGGCCATCTACCGGCGGTCGGATGCCGTGACACCCATCGGCGAGCGTTTCGCTCTGGCCATCCGGCAGCGGGGGGCCGCACCTGAGAAGGTCGTCGTCATCCCGAACTTCGTCGACACCGCATGGATCGCTCCCCGCCCGAAGCTCAACCCGCTGAGCGTTCAGTGGGGGGTGGCCACCCGGCCGGTCGCGCTGTACGCGGGCAATATCGGCCTGACTCAGGACTTCGACTTGGTGCTGAGCACAGCCGAGAGGATGGCCCACATCGAGTTCGTGCTTGTCGGCGCTGGCGCGGGGGCGACGGCGCTGGCCCGACTGCACGGCGAACGTCGCCTGGCCAACGTCCAGATACATCCGTACGTCGACAAGAGCCGGGTCCCAGATCTCTACGGCCTCGCCGACATCGTCATGGTCCCCTTACGGGGCGGTCATGACCGCACGACGACGCCCTCGAAGATCTTCTCTGCCATGGCCGCGGGCAAGCCTGTCCTCGCCTGTGCTGCGCCCGACACCGACCTGGCCGACGAGCTCGCCGCGTCGGTCGCCGGCGTATCGGTGCCGCCCGGCGACGTCGATGCGTTCGCCCAGGGGCTCGAGGCACTGCTCGACGAATCGCGAGGGCGACAGCAGTGGGACCGGGAATCCGCGCTGGCGTCCGCCGCCCGCCATTCGGCGGCTGAGGTGGCTTCGGCCTACGCCGCCCTCATCGACCAGCTCCTTCGCCCCGACCCTGCTGCGATGGAGCGCAGGTGACATCCCTGCGCGACCTGAATAGGGATCGCCTGCACATCTCCAGATCCGGGGCGGTGTACCGCCGGCTACGAAGGCTCCGGAGCGTGGCCGTCATCTCAGTCAAAGGCTTGCGGACGGTCCACACGACGTCGTACGTCCATCCCACGGCAAGGGTGGCCCGCGATCTCACGGCCGGGCAGTACGTGTTCATCGGTCACCACTGCGAGATCGGGCCCATGGTCAGCCTGGGTCGATACACGATGCTGGCCCCCCGGGTGACGATCATCGGTGACGACCATGTCAGCGACGTCTGCGCCGTGCCCATGCAGTTCACCGGGCGGCCGGCGCAAACGCGGACGGTGCTGGAAGACGACGTCTGGATCGGGCACAGCGCCCTGATCATGCGCGGTGTCCGCGTCGGGCGGGGGGCGATCGTCGCCGCCCGAGCAGTCGTGACGAAGGACGTGCCGCCCTACAGCGTTGTCGCGGGGATCCCGGCGCGATACGTGCGCGACAGGTTCGCTTCGGCCGAGCAAGTTCTCCGGCATGACGCCATGCTGAACGGTCCCGTTCTCGAGCCGACATTCGTCGAACCCGTGCTCTCCGGGCGCTCCGCTCGGCGCGACCCCTCCTGGCTCGGGCAGAAGTAGGAGGAAGACATTCAGCCGCCGAGAGTAGCCGTGGTATATCACTTCTTCCCGCACTACCGGGCTGCGGTCCTGCGCGAACTCGCGGTCAGCCCACACTTCGACTACCGCTTCTTCGCAGACGACCAGGACTTCGTGGATCAGGCAATACCGGGGATAGCGCCCGGGGCGGGCAATCCGGTTGTGACGCGGCTACCCTGCCACCGGCTGATCGGCCCGGTCATGTGGCAGTCCGGCCTACTGCGCCTTGCCCTCCTCGGCGACTTCTCTGCGTTCATCCTGCTGGGGAACGCCTACTGGCCGGCGACCTGGCTCGCGCTGATGATCCTGCGCGTTCGTCGCAAGCCGGCCTGGCTGTGGACCCATGGCTGGGTGGGTCAGGATAGTGGCCCCAAGCGCACCCTGCGGAGCACCTTCTACAAACTGGCGACCGGGCTTCTCTTGTACGGGCACTTCGCCAAGCAGAACGCTCTCACCCTCGGCTTCCCCTCCCGCCGGCTGCAGGTGATCCGGAACAGTTTGGACCTGGACGCCATGGCCACGGCCGACGATCAGTGGAACCATCTGACGGCGGCCGAGGCCCGAGCCACCCTCTTTGCTGACGCCACGACACGGGCGGTGATCTGTGCCACCCGGCTTCTGCCGGGGCGGCGCCTGCCGGCGCTGCTAGAAGCGCTGGCACGCCTCTGCGCCCGCGGCGAGCCGCTGCACCTGATTCTCGTCGGCGGCGGCCCCGAGGAACCGGCACTGAGAGCGCAGGCGGAGGCACTTGGGCTTTCGGTCCACTTTGAGGGTCCCTGCTACGACGAAACCCGCCTGGCCCTGCTCTTCAAGGCAGCGTCCGCCTGCGTCATCCCACGCAACATCGGCCTTCTCGCGATCAACTCACTGGCTCACGGCTGCCCAGTGATCACCCTCGACGACTGGTCAAAACAGTTCCCGGAGTTCGAAGCGGTGGTCCCTGGAGTGACCGGCTACCTCACCGACATCGACAGCGTGGACGAACTCGCTCGGGTGCTCACAGAGTTCACAGCAGATGCCAACCGGGGGACCGACCACGCGGACGCATGCAAGAACCTGGCCAGGCGCTTCTATTCACCGCAGTTCCAGCGCCGGAGCATCGAGTGGGTTCTCATGCACGACCAGGCCGACGATCTCTTCTTCCACAAGATCTGATGGTAGGTCTTGTAACGCCACTCACGTCCGTTCGCGACTCCAGTGAATCCCGGCCCGGATCTCCCGAGCCGGATTGCCGGCCAGAATGAGCCCTCCGGAACTGGGAGTCCTCGTCACGACGGCGGCGGCCCCCACGACGGTGTCCGAGGGCAGGTGTACGCCCTTCAGGATCATTGCCCTCACGCCCACCCACACTCGGTCTGAGACGACCACGTCGGCCGCCCTGTTCAGCCTGCTGCCGGATGCCCGCTCGAGGACGCTGTGCGAATCGCCTGTCCTCACTTCCACCTCGGTTGCGAACATACAGTCATCGCCAATCTGCAGGTGGGTCGCCTCAGTGACCGCCAGATGTACCTGCTCGAACGTAGACCGGGCGCCTACCGTCAGCGAACAGAACCCGTCCAGCCACAGGACCCCGCCTCGGGTGAATCGGCACGACCGCC
>JAABUW010001564.1_pt1 | contig 37757 bp, 60 predicted proteins | sample 5560081 | NCBI WGS metagenome assembly JAABUW01 (sample SAMN10711882, study PRJNA513363) | rock metagenome | isolation source: Antarctica rocks | place: Antarctica: Victoria Land, Knobhead sud | reverse complement strand
GATCCACCACAATGATCGGGGTCGGCGCCACCATGTTACCGCACGTGTATGGCAGCGGTTGCACTGGCAAATGCAGTCGAGACCATCTCTGTACGCGCCCATGGGAGAAACTTGATTGCCAACGATCCGTGGAGAAGGTCACCCACCCCTTTCGAACCTCCTTTCAAGGCGCGGACACGTGCGTCACAAGGCAACTTGTCCCGAGGGGCAGCGCCCTTTGTTGCCCGAGAGCCCTTTCGAACCTCCTTTCAAGGGGCGGACACCGGTGTTGCTAGGCAGCTACCATCGTCTTCTTCTTCACCTTCTTCTTCAAACTCCAAGCCTGCCTACAATCAAACAAATTGTTCTGAGCCGCTAGTAAGGCAATCAGCAGGCACACGCATTCACCATGGTGCAGTTGGATGATTACCGTGGTACCTACAACCACTAGTCCGCACCATGGTGCCAGCCCATGGTGCACCAAGCTGCACTCTGTGGTTCACCAGAGAACCAGGGTATACCGTGGTGGCCCATGGTTTATCGCCGTGGTAAAGTGGGTTTTTCCCGTGTAGAGTAGCCGCTGGTGGCGGTCCTGCAGCTGGGAGCTGTTCTCCAGCTGGGAGCTGTTCTCCAGCTGGGCCTCCTGCCAGGCGACGGCGCAGCGCTGGGACACGCCTGTGTAGCCGTAAGGCAACGGCGGCGGGGCCTGCGCTGGAGCGAACCACTCCAGCCGCACGCTGTCGATTGGCTGCCTCAGCAACTGCTACTGCTGCTGCTGCTGCTGCTGCTGCTGCTGCTGCGGCGGCGGCGGCGGCAGCGGCGGCGCTGCCGTCATGCTGCCTCGCAGCACCCGCCAGCGCGCTGATCGCCTCAGAAGTTGCACCAAAACAAAGGACCGCTTGGTTTGCCATCCATTATCACGAGTGACAACAGGCGTCCTCTGTGACGCCTAGGTGGTCCCAGCAGCCCGAGGCTTGCGGCGGCAAGCTACGTTTTGGGGAAGCGGGGATGCCAAAGTATTGCAGCATCCTCGTTGTCAGCTCAGTTGGCACGGATGCTGCAGCTGTGTGTTGGCGCGAGCGTCTGCAGTGGCTGACGTGGCAACCCGGGGTGCAGCGGACCCAGTGGCCAACATGCGGGCACAAGAAGACACTTGGAGAAGATGTCAGCCGCGCACCGGGTCTCGAGGCAGGCGCAGGCCCACGACACGCCCTGCGGGTGCAGGAAGTCGCGCGGCAGTGGCGGGATGCGCGTGCCCAGGGACCCGTCCCGCAGCCGCTCCTCCGTGAACGCGTCAAGGTCCTCGCCGACCAGCGCTTGCAACTCTGCCAGGTGCTCCTCTGCGAATGTGCCCTGCAGAGCGAAATGCTGTTGCTTTTAAATGCGAAAGCAGACGGACACAGGTGTGGCGGTCAGGCTTTGAGGTCGAAAAAGCTTGGATGCAAGACCATCCAACACCCGGACATCGCCGAGCTGCAGCTAAACGCCGGACCTTCATGTCTGCCGCAGGCGCGCCTGATGATTCACAGCTTTTCAAGTTTTGCTTTCGAGCTGTGCCTCTGCCAGAGTGCGCACCCCGGCAGCTCGGAAGCTGGCGGGTGCCGCACCTTGGGAACAGCCGGGCTGCCGAGAGGGGTGGAACATGGTCACGTTCAATTGACTGGTGGATTGCCTGGGGAGTTCACGATTGTGGCAAAAGTGAAACATGGAAAGGCGCACCGGGGAGGCGTAGATGTGTTGGGCGTGTGTCCGCACTATATGCAAGCCCCACTGCACCAGCCAAACCAGGTCGCCACCGTATGCGGACACAACCTGGTGCAGGGGGTGATTTATGGTGCAATGGGACGTACAGTGCATCGCACGGGCGTGAATTATTCGTGTGCACAAACTTGACAGGCCATGCTCAGAGTGGCGCTGCGCCATGTTGGCAATCGTGGCAAACACGAAGCAGCCACGAAGCTTGTTGTCATCATAAATCTGATCTGAGGACCACATTTCTTCTCCGCAACGCCACCGAGACAGCGTCCGCTGATGCATACACAAAGACTTGGAGGGAGATGGGAACATGCACCTGCTCGCGCTCCTTGGGGTTGACGCTGCCGAGGCCGAGCACCCGCAGCAGCACCTCGTATGGGATGCTGGCGGCCGGGTGCGCCGCCTTGGATGCCTGCAACATATGTCAAAGCTCAGTGCAGAGCCTGCTGCATCTTGTAGGGTAACAGGTTGCTGCTGCTGCTGAGCCATTGCGCCCTCTCTGCGAAATTTTGAAGTGTGCGCCGCTGCAATGCGTGTTGCAAAGCAGCTGCAAAGCAGCTGCAAAGCAGTACACCTCAGTCTGGGCCACATCGAATGAGTACGTTGGGGCATGCTGCGAGACTTCCACCGCTTGGCCCTCAGGGCAGTCGCTGCCCTTGGCGCTGCAGAGCCCAGCTCACCTGGTTAGATGGACTGGATGGGGAACCGCCCGTATCCGATGGGGAGCTGGCAATGCCTGCCGCCGCGCGGTCGCGCTTGCGCCCTTCCTCCACCTGCAGGTAATTACCCTTATAAGGTGCGAGGAATTCAGAAGGTGTGAAGTCCAAGCCTGTATCAAAGCTACCCGTCCTGCGCGCAATCCACAGCTTGTACACCAGCGACCCGATCAAGCGTCCTTGGCAGTGGGGTGTGTGCCCAGCAACAGTTGCGCACAGGAGAGGCGCCTCCAATCGCCAGAATTTGCACTTCCACGTACGTGGGGCTGGACTTGTCCGTCATTGTCGGGATATCCCCTGCGCTGGGGCCCTCGGACGTTTTGAGGTGCCGCCTCGGTGCCTCGCCGCCGCCGCGTGCAGAGGCTGCCGTCTGGGAGCCCGTCAACAAGGCAGCTGACAAGTCGCGAGTCGGCAAGTGCCACTGCGCACGCTGCTTGAGAGGCGCATTCCCCCGAGGCTCCTGAACAAACCCCCTGCAGTCCGCCGGTGAGTAAAACCCTTTACTCCCCTTGGGTGAGTCAGCACGCTCAGTTTTGCAGCCAGAGACGATCCCCTGAGGGCATCAAAGTCCGTTATGCACACTGCAAAAGTGGTGGCTACGATGTGTTCAGTGTATTGCAGCAGCCAGGCGTCCCCGTGCGCTGTCGGTCTGCTGTCCACCTGCGCCATCCATCTGCGCCGTACCGCGCCGGTGCTTCCGACCGGCTGCCTGGTGCAGGCGCAATGGACATCAAGCGTGCATCTCAGCTGCTGCTCTGAACGCCCGCTCAAGGGCTGCCCGGACACGGTCACCGCACGTCGATTGAGAGGTGTGCGCCCCGCGACGCATCTCCTCGTTGTGCACACGCTGGCGACGACTATGGGTCTGTCAGCAGCCTGACTCTGAGGTCTGCGCGACGCTTCATGATCGCGGCCCTGCAGCTCGTGCATGAAGCCTGCAGCTGTGTGACGCACACCCCCGCTTGCAAACACGCAAGCGGGACCTGCAGTTGCAGTTGCGACACGACCCTGCAGTGAAGTAGCAGCAGGCCTTCCAAATGAGTGTCGCACACGGCAGCACAACGTGGATATCTATACGTCGCCAGCGGGCGACCTGTCGCCCGACGCTGGCTCTGAAGTACACTTGGCGTGCCGTGGTCTCACAGTGCTGCATCGGCAGCGGCGTCGAGCGCCAGATGACACCGATGGCGCTGGCCGCAGCGCTGTCGCGTAGCAGGAGTTGCTGAAGCAGGCGCCGGTCAGCAAGCGGCTGGCGGCGCGGCCAAGCACGTGCATGCAGGTTCCCGCCCCGGCCGCGCTGTCGTGTTCCGTGGGGTGCCGCACAGTTGCAGCTGGCGGCGTCCGCCGCCTGCGTCGCCGCACCGCAGGTGCGTCTCGTCTTCAGCTAGGCACAAAAGTTGTCCTAATGGCCTGATGTTCCGAGGGTGCCATGCCTCGGCAACAGGCCAGGCCAATGCTGAGGATGCCGGCGGCGACACCAAAAGCAATCTTGGCAGGCGCAAGGGGCTTACGAGCCACTGCGTCCCCACTCTCGCTTGTGCAGGCCTTGCAGCTAGTCACTGAGCCCCGCTCCTGAAGGCCCTTGTTGTTTCGTCCTGCTTGGCGAATGCCGGACGAGCTGCTAAAACTCACAGGCCTTACATCATAAAACCATGCTTTGACATGTTCAATTCTGATGCTTTGACATGTTCAATTCTGCTCGAAGGGGCTCAACGCGAAGAGCGGGATGGCCCACCGGAAGCCCAGAGCCTGCCGGCCTGGGCGGCGGCAAGCGGCCGGAGGGCACCTTGGAGGCACGGCAGCATGACGACGTGCCGCTGCAGCAAGTAGTGCTGCGGCATGGTTTGTGGACGCAGCAGAGCTGGTTGCTCAGCAGCATCGCCAAGTGAAAAGATTGCCGCCATGGACCCCAAGTCAAAGAAGACATCACCGCGAGCTACGAGCAGGACGAGAAGACCAAAGGTTTGGGCAACCAAGATGCCCAGAGCCGTCGTTGTCGAGCAACGCCGCGTCCTCCTGTGCCCGCGCGCCGCCGCTGCCGCGGTGCGTTTCTGTTTGACAAAGCCTTGCGGCACAGCTTGTGGTTCTATGGTACACTCACTCTCCTGCTACATCCATCCTGGCACGGCTCTTCAAACCTATCTCCATGCATCTACTCACACCTGCTCAAGTGCACACGCATTTGACAGCCGTGGCTACTATACCTACAATACTATGACGTGACGATGTGCAGGTCCACTCCTCCACCACACCCACCCGCTCGTGGTGTTGAACACCGCCGCCTCAAAGCCACAGTGGGACAGCGTCCCGGCCGCAGCAGCTACGGCGGCGCCGCCGCGCCACACCCGCAAGAGGATGTCCCGCCCGAAGTCTGTTTTGCCGCCGCCGGCTACCGCGCTGCCGATGCATCGGTGGCCGCAATCTGCCGGCGCTGGAGACTGCGTCAAACTTTGCCTTCGCGTTATCGGCGGCCGCCAAGTCCTTAGGCAATATCACAGTGGGCGACCTGGCGGCGGGGCCACCGATGCAGCATGCCGTGCCGCCAACTGCGCCGCCGCTCGGCAGGAGGTTGCACTTGATTGCGGCGCAGATGGAAAGTGTTCCTGAGCATCGTTGGTGCAGGCAGGCTGCAGCTGAGGCGCAGGCGGCATTCCTGGCTATCACCGTGGTGCCGGTGATGCTGTCCCAACACGAGCGGACACGAAAATCACTGTGCAGGCTGGGTGCAATGCATTCAGTGATGGCCAGTGCTGCTGACAGCGGCGAGTGAGATGCGGGGAACTCTTCAAGACGACCACGATAATGCTGTTTGAGCCTGGCAAAACGATGCTGCTGCAGCTTCAGTGTTATCTAGCCCACTCTGTATAGTAGGTATCTCTGATAAATTACCAGTAGACACGGATCGTTGCAAGCTTCTACTGCGTGCGCTTTTGGTGGTGTCAAATTCGCCCGCAGATCATTCCGGAAATATCAGAGCATCAAGACGACTCATACATGTCTGATATTCATGTCCCATGCATGGCTGCATACAAAGCCATGAAGCCTTCCTCTGTAATACCCGCCCGGCAGTACTTCTTCAGGTATGTCTTCCGCCTTTGGAAAAACTCCAGCGAGTCGAGCATGCTGAGTACCCCATACGTGAGTCCTACACACAATAACCGAACGCAATCAGGTTCGTGTACAACCCGAGCATGTTCCGGAAAATTTTTGTCGGCGTGCAAGCATAAGAAACAAAACAAAAGCAAAGAAAGGAGCAAGACGCACCCACTCCGAGCACAGCTGTCGCTGCAACTGTGCCGGGCACACTGAGCGCTGTCAGCGGCAGCATCAGTGTGCAGCCTGGGGCCAGGGCCAGCAGTACGCCAGACAGGGCGGCAGCGCAGACGGCTATTGCGCAATGCCGCAAACCGGCATTGCTGATGTGCTTGAGCAGCTCCATGTCGGCCGGGATCCCAACGTGAGTGGCAACACTTGGCATATGAGGCCAGCTTGCAGATGTGGACCGGCATCAGACAGAACTGCCGATGCCAAGAGCTCGAGCTACATACTTTGCACATAGGCAATTAAAGGCCACAGCAACTTACGATGCGCCCACAAACGGCGCCGTCCGCCTGCCGCTGGAACATCACCAGTGTGGCTACCAGCTCCCGCTTCAGGGCACGCTGCTGCTGCCGCGAGGCTGGCCAGCGGGAGCAGCTGCATGGCCGGCACATCCTCATCCTGCAGGAAGCACGATCTGGCAGTGTTACAAATCCTGCTGTCATTTCCGTCACCTGGAAGGTAGGTTCTGCGGGCGTCTGCAGCATCGTTGTTCTTGCTAAGCACCCTCCACAGGGCCTTCTGTCTGTTGGGGTCAAGCATCAGCGCTGTATTGAGTGCATGAAATGGTACTATCTTCCATAACGCAGGGCACCCTAGGGTCGCTCAACAAACGCTCTCACCGGTGACGCCCACGGCCCGTGCCGGCGGCAGGGCGTCGTCAGAGTTATTCGCCATGTAGCCTGGCGTCCAGGCGAATATCAGAAACATTTGCAGCGCCAGGGAGGCTCGCTGCGTCTGCCCATAGGCACACACGCATATCAGCGTTCCTGTGATGCCTTTCCCTCACACAGTTTGGCTGCTGCCCAAGTCTCGCGGCGTGACGGCGCATGATTGCATGGGCTCACATGGGGTTGGCAAGCAGCCGACAATGCAATTGCGCACCACAGCTGTGATGGCGGACCAGCCATCAGCTAGATGTAGTTCTGTCTCGAAGTCGCTGATGTGCTCCAGCAGACACTTACACTCCAGTGCCTGCAGGAGCGGACTGCGTGCCGCTTCCACCTGCACCAGATATATGTTTCGTGTACAAATCGGCATGTCAGGCTGTGCCGAAGTTGCTGCAGAAACATCGCTATAGGCCAGCTTATCAGATCGGCTGATCGCGTTCTGACAGGCTCAAGGCCGCCTGGCACCTTGCCTGACGCGCAAGGCTATGGCCGAGAGCATGCCAATATAGCCAGCGGGTGACATCAGGCCTTGATAACGTCGGTGATTCAGTTGACACAAGAAGCGATCGTAGAAAGAAATTGCGTAATCTTACCGGTAAAAGGTCCTCTGGAACATCTGGTACCGCATCCCATGTAATCGCGGGTCCACGCTGGCACTCCCGCACCGCTTCTTGTCAAGCACAAACGCTTAATGGATATCGATAGCGCCACTGTATGGCGGCGGAGGTGACGGGATAGTGACAGGTTTGAGTGATTTGTGTCGCATACGCAGTGCCAATATAAGACAAGGCGTCATGTTGTGCGGCAAGTGGGACCCTCAAGGGAGGGACCGTGAGGGCCGGAGGAAGGAGCACCCGCAGAAAATCACGCTTGTCCATTGAAAGCGGCCCCCGCCTGGCCAGCTGTGCTAAGAGTCGAAAACGCTCTGCCGCGCGAACCGGAGAGTACGGTGCCTCGTGCTGCAAATCATCACACGGCTGACCTCAGCATACACGGCGGTTTTCGATTCAGAACGGCGGCAGGGCAAACATCACGTGCAAGCACACCATCAACTCGATGTTACCCGCCGCATTCCAATCCTGCTCTTCACGCTGTTTGCGACGGTGCACAGCGCCGAAAGAGCACTGACCTTCAAAGCCAGCAAGTCCAGTGCAGGAATTGTCTGCGTGCCGACCGTGGGGCGTGCCCACTGCACGTGGCCGGACATGCTGCGCACAGCACGGCATCGTTTCACCTGTAGAACAACATCATCAGGACCTTCAAGGATCGCGACAAAACGCTGCTCGATAGCCGTGTCGAGTCACAGTGAAGCAGTGTGATTGCCTGTTTGCAATCGAGTTCATGCGATTGCATCGACATCGGGTACTCTCGGATGTATGTATCAACAGAAGATTGAGTTGCTCACGCTGGCACGCTCTTGAATATCGTTCGTCTGGTTGTGTTCGTCTGAGAGAGGACTAATGAAAGACAACTACAACGGGTTGTGGCTGCACGTGCTGCGACGTGTGATTTCGAGTACAATAAGCAGAATAGCATCGAGGTTGTGCCTGCTAGACTGCGTGTAACGGTTTTTACAAGTTCGCCGCCTGGTGACTGTCATGATCGTGTTTTCATGCTTTATATTACTCTTAGATTAGGGGTTATTAGCTAAAACCATAGTTGATGAGCCTTCAACGCGTGCTCGGGCTTTTGCCTCAATTCAGCTCGCTTTCAGGTGCTCAGACCGCGGCTGCCTGCTTCACAGCTTTATTCAAGCAGCAGATCGCACAGCGTCAGGGCTTGCGCGTTTGCGATTGTAGCAGCAATTTCAGCAGGTTGATACACGACTTGATGTGGCCTGGCACCCAGGCGAACATGCTGAGCACAATACGCGTCGGAACTGCGCCCAACTGCTACACAAACAGCAGACTCAAGACGATTGCAGGCCTTCGCCGCGCTTCGCGCGTGCTGCTCGCTCCGCAGGCCACGCTGAACCGACCGCTGCCAGAAATCCCCGGCAAGGATGTCATTTACGAGTGCGCGTGCACTGCACAAACACAGATGTCAAACCGAAACATAATGTGCTTGTTCTGCACGCAGCAAGTCAGAAACTCTTGCGCAGACGCAGGGTTCGAACCTTAACATGTGAATTCTGTGCTTTCCACCTGCCTGTAGGAATGTTTACCCGGCCGAGCATCAAGTAATATACGTGGGTGGGTGGCAGCTCCCGCCCCCCAAGCTACCGGAGGCTCCCCGTAACCCGGTCTTGGTAGTCATGCGAAGCCTATTGACACTGATGGTGCGGCTTAGCCCGTAGAAACATGTGACTTCCGCGCCCTGAGTGTACACATGGCTCGCACGTGCCTCGTTTCAGACCTCGAATGCTCACGCTCTTGTGTGCATGATTGACAGGTGTTTCTCGTCACCAACATCTGGTTTGCGATCCTACTGAACGTGGTGGTGGCTGCAGCACTGTGGCGCTCGGTGGTCTAGATGTCTTGAGACAGCGGATGGTCTAGGTGTCTTTGAGACAGCGGATGGCTCACCGCTTCCGATACCCGCCTCTGTACACTAGGGTTCTCGCCTGTGTGCACCTGCAGCTGGCATACTGAGTAATCCGTTGGTTTCTTAAAAACGGCACGTGTCATGCCGTCATGTATGCAAATGGACGAGGCCAGTTTGTGAAATGAAGTCGAGCTGGGCCTGCAGCTGTGAATCCTTCTCGTACTGAAAATAGACTGCACTTTCGTGAGGTCTCAAACCTGTGCCCGCATGCATGCCGTTGCACCCGCACACCTGTCAATCTTTGCCACACTGCTATATCTGGAATCTGATCGACCTCCACTTTAGCAAGGGTAGATGATGATTGTGGACCTGGTGTATCAGCGATTGGGGCTGCAGGCAGCGCGAGCTGGCGGCTGTGGCCGGTTTCTGCTCTGGAGACCTTGATGTGGCGGCCGAGCGACGCTACCCGCAGGCAGACACCATGCAGGAGCTGACGGCCTTCCTGCACCGTGCGCGGGCCGCACCAGGCGCCCTCAGCCTGCAGGTGCGCAGCTGTTGTGCTCGTCACCAGGGTTTATCGAAACCTCTGTAGGGTCTCGCCTGCGCTCGCAGACGGCATGTCAAGACGGCCTTGATGATGCATACTGCGTGTCTCGAAGCGAGTATCGAGGGCATGATCCACACAGATCGAGGCACGAACTGTGCACAGGCTGCAGTGGGCAAGGAGGGTTCCGGCTTGGGCTGCTTCCCAGCCACGCCGCCAACCCCGGCGACATTCTTCGATGAGCGGCTGCTCCTGTGGATCCGAGCGCTGCAGCGGCACAGCCCGCTGTCGACGTCAGCATGGACGGCAGTCGTCAACCACATGCACGCCCGCAACGGGTTTGCAGCGGCAAAGCCAGCGGTGTGGGCAAACATCGGCAACGCGCTAGCGGAGTGGCGGCTGTTGCAGGACCTGGTGTGGTCCGACACGAGCCTCGACATCCAGACCCCCATCCCAGGTGTCATCTTGTGCAGTGTTGTAGCAGTGACGTGCAATCTCGTGCTGCGATCTCTCTTGTTGCGTTTTCTGGCTTGTTGGGAACCTTACTGGGAATGTTGCTGATGACACAGTCATTCGCTGGAGCTTTTCAGTCGGGACATACTATCGTGCTTGTCGTGCAGGTGGCTTGGCCGCTGTCCCTGTTGCTGGGAGCGCACAGAAGGCGTTACCTCCGACTGCTGCCTCGGTTCAGCCGCCTGAAGTGCGCAGCGTCTGCCTCCAGCAAGCAGCAGCTGTCGCAAAGCGCCAGCAACAGGCTCGTGCTCGAGGAGCAAACAGCCGAACTGCGGCAGCCCGGCGGGGCAGGCAGGACCCGGCGGCGCTGGAGCGCCCGGACTGCATGCTCGCCGCGTCAGCCCGCAGCAGCCGCTCGGCCCGTGTACGACATCATGGGCGCGCAGGCCACAGTGTGCAGGTGTGCATTGCATTTACATATGCTTGCAGTGTAGCAAAACGAACTGGGGTTTGGTGTGCAAGACAATTGCCATGTGCCGCTCATGTGCATTGTTTTCCATCGTGGGCCCAAACTGAAAGTGCCCTTGGATCTCTTGCACAGGCATGAGTTCGTCGTCTGCATGACGCACCTCAACATGGACGAAAATTCCGTCTCCATACGGGGCTGTCATCGACTACCTGCGGGCGCTGTACGGGCCAGAGACGGACCAGGAACTGGGCTACTTCTTCCTCGACATCGCCTGCCAGTTCCAGGGGTTCTACGACAGCTCTACACGGGAAACCCACTTTACCACAGCGATAAACCATGGGCTACCACGGTATACCCTGGTTTTGTGGTGAACCACAGAGTGTACCCTTGGGCTGGCACCACGGTGCGGACTAGTGGCTGTAGGTACCACGGTAATCGTCCAACTGCACCATGGTGAACACGTGTGCCTGCTGATTGCCTTACTAGTCTCCGCGATGAGCGGCAGCCCGTGCGCAAATGCCGCGTCCGCGGTGTATTTGAACACCGGTTGGAGATTGCGCACCTGCAACCAACACCGTAATGCTCGACACGGTCCGAGTTCGGCAGCAAGAAGTGAACGGTGGGACCTGCATGATTCAATTGCAACAAACGGACAGTGCTGACGACGCCTGCCATCATGCACCCAGCCTGAGATCATCGTCATGGATAACAAGCAAGCTAAGTTGAACTGCGCAAAGCAATCGAATTGCAGCAGGCAGTCAGATACAAGGAAGGCGCCTGATGGCAGGCGGCGTTTGACATCTGTGAAGGCATGCACTCTGAAGTATTCGAGGCTTTCCCAGGAAAGTTTGAGGCCTCAAGGCGCACGTGGTGAGGGAAGCCCGGTGGGACAACGATGGTTGCCGTGGCGCTGCACCATGATCTGGACCTTGGGGGTGCCCTGCAGCTTGTCGCCCAGCTCCAGTGCCATGCAGGCGGCGTCTTCGCGGCTGAGCTCTGCGCGATGAAGCGGGCCCAGGCCGTTGCGCAGCGTCCACTCGTTGGCTTCCTCCTTGCAGGCGTCGTTGATGACGGTCCACTCGCACAGCGGCAGCTCCAGCTGCAATGTCAAGCAAGGCGGCGGGTAAACGTTGCTTGCGGTGAAACGTCAAGATACAAAGCGTGAGCACAACGATGAAGATACTACAGTGCTTCGATCTCGCAATGTACCAAACATGAGCAACAACGACCAGTTGGGTGGTGGTTGGCGAGACAACCAAGGACTCTTGTTGATCCAAAATTGGCACACAAGAGGACTTGCTTGCCTGGTACTCGTAGGCCTCCTTTACACATGCCGCCCCCGCCGCCGCACGCAACGTTGTTTCGTCGTAAGCTGTCGCCATGGCTACAGAACACCCAGAACGTCCTGCGGAGGCATGCATGCATGGCAAGAAATGTGACCTTCAAACCTGGCACTGCGCTGGAAAGCGCCAGCAAGCATGAGCACAACTTAATTGTATCACGCGCCACTCGTGCCACTTGTGGCCGCCATTGAGACATCTGGTCCCAGCTGCCACCAATATCAGGAAAGCACAGCAAACCCGCAAAAACCAATGTGCAGCCAATTCAGTCATCTGGTCAACCGACCTGCTGCCGCCGGAGAACCCCTGCACTTCCACCCAGTGCCATAGCACCCTGACGCCGTGCATCGCCGGCTGCTCCTCCGCGCCCGGGACCACGTCTAGCCCCATGGTGACGTAGTTCTTCGAGTTCAGGAGCCCTTTCTTGCATGCCGCCAGCGAGCGCCTCCCATCGATCTTGCAGTCAGTCAAGAGCGGTTGGCTTTCTCTGATGAAGACCAGCTTGTTGACATATAAACGCCTGATAAGGCTGTTTGTGCGGCACACCGGCATGGCTGCGCAATGTGGCACTGGTAGGCGCACCTCAAGCTGGTGCCCTGCGAGTATGCTGAGGTGATTTCTACATGGGGAAGAGGGAGCGCCAACTTGAGAAAACACGCTCACCGGTCGATGTGCGGGTAGATCAAGCCCGCCACCAGCCCATCTAGGTTGGTGAGAGAGTCCGAGCAGAAACCTGGCACGATGGAGGCGGACTGCTCTGACAGCTGCGAATCCGGAGGACATCTTGTGAGCCGAGCAACGTCAAGCTGTCAGAACGCCAGGACCGCTGTTCTCCGCCTTGCTCGTCGCCACGCTGTTGTCAATGAAGCTGGCTTTGAGATCAGCAGTGCTGCATGCGCAAAGCCATGAAGCTGCCCACCTTGGCGAGGGTGGCGCCGCTGGAGACGGTGGCGCCGCCGCTGTCCTCCGCCTGGTGGGTCGCCAGGCTTGCCACTAAAGCTGGCTTTGAGATCAGGAGTGCAGGTTAAAGGTGATGGGACCCCCTGGCAGCAAGCCCACAAAAACCAATGTGCAGTCAATTCAGTCAACAGGTCAACCGGACCTGCTGCTGCCGGAGAAACCCCTGCGCTTCCACCCAGTGCCATAGCACCCTGACGCCGCGCATCGCCGGCTGCTCCTCCGCGCCCGGCACCTGAGGACGGTAGTTGCCTAGTTACACAGGTGTCCGCCCCTTGAAAGGAGGTCCGAAAGGGCTCTCGGGCAACAACGGGCGCTGCCCCTCGGGACAAGTTGCCTTGTGACGCACTTGTCCGCGCCTTGAAAGGAGATTCGAAAGGGCGGGTGACCTTCTCCACGAATCGTTGGCAATCAATTTTCTCCCATGGGCGGGCTCAGAGATGGTCTCGACTGTGTGCGATTCCTTCTCGTTTAAAGGTAGTGTCCAACGCGGCGGCGGCATTGTGGTTCACGATTGCAAAATCATGGCAACCCGGCGCTGTCACAATCATTACGTTCACAAATCACGGACGGCAGTGCAATCAAAGGGAGAATCACTGCGAGGCTGTCCCCACGGCACCACATGTACATTGTTGGTACGTCTGCCAGACGCAGCAATCATGTGACCAGAAGCGTGCCGCCTACTTAGGCAGCACCCTTGCGTGCAGTTGACGATCGCTGCCATCACCGTGCCCTGCATATCCATGGAGTCTGGGAAGGTGTGCCCCTGGAAGCACCCTCCCTGGTCCAGCCCCATGGTGACGTAGTTCTTCGAATTCAGAAGCCCCTTCTTGCATGCCGCCAGCGAGCGCCTCCCATCGATCTTGCAATCAGTCACTAGAGCGGTTGACTTTCTCTGATGAAGACCAGCTTGTTGGCATATAGGCGCCTGATAAGGCTGTCTGTGCGGCACACCGGCATGGCTGCGCAATGTGGCACTGGTAGGCGCACCGCAAGCGGCTTGCAATAATGGACGCAATGGCATCAGCCTGGAGGGTGACACAAAGAGGCGTCACCGCTTGGAGAGTTGCAAAATCGCAACGTGAGACAGCGACGAACAGCCAGCAGCAGTTTGGCAGAACAGATGGTACAGATATAAACCTGCGCAGTCCGGCACATGAGCACCATACCTGCGGCGCGGCAACGCACCATGAACTAGCTGCAGAGTGTTGTGAGGATCACCTCCAGCTAGAGCGCCGCAGCTGCGCGCTGTTCAGAGGGTCCGCTTTGGATCGCACTCACTGCTGGTGGAGATTCGCAGGTTTGCAAAGATAGACAGGCAGGAACGCTGCTGCACATTTTGTGACAGTGGGCCGGTCGGGGACCAGAAGCATGTGCTGATGGAATGTCCCGTGACAGACGTTGTCCGGCAGCGCTTTCTTGCCTGCTTGATCTGGCGGTGCCGCCGTGTATGCGTCAGCTGGTTTGAGAGGGGGACAGAATGATGGTTGCCGAATTCATGTTGGCATGCTTGGGGAGGGTGGGTCTCATCGGCTCATCTGCTCAGTGAGTATCATCAACAGTTTGCGACTTTATGACACATGTTGGTTTGCTGGTGATTTGACGCCTTGTCAGCCCGAGTGAGGCTGGCGTGTGTAATCTATCTATCTATCTTGGTGAATTGATGCCTTATCAGCCTGAGTGTATCTACCGTAGTCACGGGCATGATTCGCGCAAAAATAATTCGGCGGCCGCTGCGCGAAGCAATTTCGCGCGGGTTTTCAGCACTGCGCGAAATCCGCGCGAAAGGTGGATAACAATTCCAGCAGTGCTGCGCGAAACGGCCGGATATTGGGAAATTACAGTCATTTGAACTGTAGATTAAGAAACGCGCCCGTCCCCGCTGCAAACGAGCCCAGCATCGTCATTAAGAAGCCTCACTGCCCTCTAGCTCACCGCACAAATGGTCAAGCAGTGCATTTGCTGCTGGTTTCGCATAATTTGCGCATGATTTGCCGCTGATGCGCGAGCTAGCGGAAAAATTGGCGGGCAGCTGCGCGGAAGCTGCAAAAATCGGCCTCACGGCGCGCGAAAGCTGCGCGAATCGCTCAAGTTAATTCCATTTTCGCCGCTGCGCAAATCATGCCCGTGTACTACGGTATATAGGTACTTCACTTCGTTTTGAGGGTGTACTTATAGTTACATTGCTGTCTGCAGCTGCTGATGTGCAACACGGTCATGGCAAGCCTTGCATCGCGAATGAGGCCCGAGGCCTAATGAGCAAAAGCACCGTACACTTTGCCACATCGTTCGAGATTTCTGGCACATCAGATTTCTGGCTCAGCAGTGCGCACCAAAAGCTGCTTCATTCTGAGTTGACGTTTTTGCCACACACAACAATCATCTTCGCATGGACACATGCGCAAAAGCGGAAGTCTAACTGTTGCTCTCCTTCTTGTCCTCCTCCAGTGTCAGGTTTCTCTCCACCAGCTCAGCCATCGCGGCCGTCGCCGTCAAGACCGTCGCCTTCAAGTCCGCCACCTCAGAAGATGTCACTGCACATTCACAACGCACGCACGGATCACGAAGGCAAAATGGCACCAAGACAAAATGATATAATGAAACACCTGGATGGGGATAATCACGAAACGGAACAGCGAAGTGATGCACTGGCGACTTCCTCGAGTCCGCAAGTTCCAGCACGCTAGGCGCGCCATCATGGCATGGGTCACCTCACCTCGGCGAGCGGCTACAATATTTAAACACACGATGAAGCAATCACGACGATGCTGCAAGCTGATGTTGCAGCCTGGAAGTTGTACCTGACTGGTCGCGCAGCTTTTTGACCGTCGCCTTCAAAACCGCCACCTCAGCAGATATCACTGCACAATCACAACGCACGCACGGATCACGACTGCAAGATCGCACCAAGGCGAAATGATATAATGAAACACCTGGATGGGGATAATCACTAAATTGAACTGTGAAGTGATGCACGGGCGACTTCGAGTCCGCAAGTTCCAGCACGCCAGGCGCGCCATGGGTCACCTCGCCTCGGTGAGCGGCTACAATGCTTAAACACACGATGAAGCAATCACGACGATGCTGCAAGCTGATGTTGCCGCCTGGAAGTTGTACCTAACTGGTCGCGCAGGTTATCGACCGTCGCCTTCAAGACCGCCACCTCATCAGATGACGCTGCACAATCACAACGCACGCACGGATCACGACTGCAAAATTGCACCAAGACAAAATGATATCATGAAACGTCTGAATGAGGACAATCACTAAATTGAACAGTGAAGTGATGCACTAGCGACTGCGAGTCTGCAAGTTCCCGTACGCCAGGCGCGCCATGGATCACCTCGCCTCGGTGAGCGGCCACAATGCTTAAACACATGATGAAGCAATTACAACGATGCTGCAAGGTGATGACGCAGCCCGGAAGGTGTACCTGACGACTGGTCGTGCAGCTCCTGCATCGCCACCGCGTCCGTCATGAGGCGCCGCGTCTTGTTGGTGGACACGGTGGCCACGACTGCGCGATTCTCGAAGCTGAGCATCCGCAGGTATGGCAGCCGGTGCAGCAGCCGCTGCGCGCGCTTCAGGAGTCGTTTCTCTGGGCGGTCTTTGGTGGTGTTGACGAGTACCACCGCGAACACCTGTGTACGGAAAACACAGCTACTTGCAGAGGGGCTGACCATGTCACGGCAGAGCATCAGATAATGGAAAAGGCTGAGCATAGCAGCCAAACATCGTCTGGCGGAGTGCCTGGTGGTTCGACAGCATCAGAGCAGCTGTGGGACGATGAATAAAAATATAAGAGCAAAGAACAGGGTCGGCCACACCTGCAATTTGGTGTGCTGGGCGCAGTTCCCACTGGCGCCTGGTGCTCGGATGTCAATAATTTCACGCAAATGTATCAGCATAGGTAGATGTGAGCTGACCTTGCCGACAGCTCGAGCAACTGCGCGGAGTTGATGCTGGCGACCAGCTCTATGGATTTTGACATTGGACTATCAGATGAACACGTTGTCGAAAAGTAGAGCACGCCTCACCGGGCGCTTGACGATGTCCAGTGGACACATGCTGTCGGCGGGCGAGGTGGAGTCCGCCATGTAGTGCGCCAAATTCGTGTTCAGCTGCGACAGCTTTGCGTTGATGGTCTGCCGAGAGTTGGCGCAGACCACCTCGCAGACCACCACGTGCGACTTGCTGCCGGGCAGCGGCTGGCGTTTTGGCGGCGCCAGATTGACAAACTGCACCAGCGCAGAAGGGTCAACTGTGAGTTGCCCGGCCAGCTGCATCATGTATGCCTCTCTGAAAGCTCACAGCAGCTTTGCCACGTGACACATGCTCACACAGAAGCTCAAATGTCCGCCCAACGGCTGGCCGCTGCAAAGTGCGTATCTGGCACAAGCGCGTGCCCGGACCTGCCTGGGCTTGTCAAGCGCCATTCAGGATTGCAGCGCGTGTGACGAATGCTCAGAGCCATCAACGTCAAAGTCACTGACACACACGCACATCATTGGCAGTCATGTGGCCCTTTGCGCGCCTGAGGCGCCATTCACAAAGTCTGGAGGCGAGGAAATGCCTGTGCCGTGTGTGTGTGGGGTCTTCACATCATTGCAGAGAATACTGATGCGAAAAGAGCTGCCGCAGCCGTAGTGGAGATGGATCGTGACGCACCTTGTTGATCGCAGGGTCTGCAAACGCCCCCATCTTCAAAAACTCGACAGAGCGCTTGAGGCCCACCACGTCCTCGGCGTCCAGGTCGCCCGGCGCCATTGAGCTCTCCTCGTACAGCTGCATGATGATGTTGCGCTCCAGCGCCGTGTTCGACCCTTTGGCCTGCGTCCACATACGGCCCAATTTACTGCAAATTGCGAAAATATGCCAAGCTTGCGGGTTGAAAGCCAAGCCACCCGACGCGCAGCCGCCCCAGATGCACAGTCTTGAGGCGTGACGACCAAATTACATGACGGTGAATGTGTATTAGCTTTCCGGACCAAATGGACGTGACGCACCAGCCGTTGCACAAATTCGCTGGCTGACTCTGCCACGGCGCCGTACGCATCGACCTCCCCGCCTGGGCCAAACGCCTGCAGTACACATGTGAGGTGCATGCTGGTAGGGAAGCTTGACATCAACCAATACCCAAGGGACTCAGGTGAAGCCTGCTTGAGAATATGCCTGCAAGGCAAGCTGCAATTACACAGGAGCAAGACATGCACACCCAGGGACGGGTGCTGAATATAAGGCGGCTCATGAACAGTTATCGATTGCAGTATGCCAGCCCAAAGCGTTCATGGTGATGTACCTGCGCTTCCGCGCGCTGTGACTGCAGCATGCCTGCAGGCGTGCCCAGCAGCAGCCGCCCGATCTGCTCGGTGACATGCGACGCGATCCCCTGCATCTCCCGCGCCGCCACCACATTGGCGGGCATTGGCTGTGCAGCCTTCGTCGGCTGTGCGGCCTGCGTGCTGCCGGCCGGCTGCCGTACAGCCGGCTTGGGCTCTGGTAGGACGCGCCTCTGACCGAAGCCGGACTGCGGCGGCTGCGCCGGGGGCGCGTTGTTGACTGCCGCCGCCGCGCCGCCGTGCCCGTACATGACGGCCAGCTGCGGACCACAGCAAACGACGTCAAGCAACATGCCTTGTTGTCCGGATGAGCTAGCATCATGAGTTGGCAAACGCTGCAGGACCTATGAGAATTCACTCGGAATCCCACCTGGATTCCCACTAACAAACGCAGTAGTACCCGACACAAGCTGGCCACTACCAGTCGAGAACCCGGGCACCTTCATCAGCCAGTCGAAGGTGTCCTCGATGCAGGGTAGCTCTCGCGGCGTGCCGGCAGCAGTCGCCAGCTGGTACAGCACCTCCTGCAGCTGCCGCTGAGTCACGCCCGACACCACTTCGGCGTCCCAGTCAAAGAGCTCTGTGCTGACGCCATCACCCTGCGCACATACCCTCGACATAGTGACACAAGGGCAGCATGTTTGATGCGCAAGTGTTGCACGTGTAGTGCCAAGCCGCTTCAGCGATATGTCTGTACATGATTTGCCACCCCGCCTGTGGGCAGTGGGGTTACTGATCTGACTGTATCCAGGCTCATGTTGAACGACCCAGAGATTGTAGCCGATGGTGAACGCGATGCTGGTGTCGGACAGCAAAGCGCTGCGGTCATCTTTCGTCAAGTTCCAGGGTAGCACAGTTTGTATCCTGTGCAGCGCTGTCAGGTGTGGCAGGTGGCCCCCCATCAGCTTGATCACGACACCCACGGCTGCGGCCGCATCATCGCAATGCGTGGGTGTCAGACCGAGGTGCATGCTGGCGGAAGCACTGCTTCGGGTGCCCTGCACAACGAGTTAAGGTTCATCAGGACCAATATGTTGTAAGGGTGTGAAACAGCAGAGTTGAAACCCCCGAAGATCAAGCGGATGCTTCGCTTGAATCCTGCAGCCATTACTGCCACAGTCACACAAGAAAAATACCGCACCAGAAACGTGCCGCTGAAATACTGGTTCGGCACTGGGGCCTGGTGGGGAAGCGGTGGCAGCTTGCCCAGTAACGGGTGAGGCGTTGCCGCCCGAATTGCAAGGTCGAAATCCATGATGTAAACCCTGATGTGCAGTGTCAATGTGTCAGGAAGACGCAGGGCGGCACACGCCGTTGATGCACGGGTGTCTATAGGACTGCAGAGTCTTGCAAAAGACATGCGTGCTCCGTGCACTATGCCATCCCTTTGGCGCACCTGCCACTGATGACCCGGATGTGGTCGGCCTTGATGTCGGCGTTGATGACGTCCGTCTGCGACAGCGCTTGCAGGCAGGCGACAACCTGCTGCAGCAGCTCTGGGCGCTCGTGAATCATGTCAGCGACCGTCACGCCGACGTCCTGTGACAGGATCCAGCTGAACCCGCGAGCCTGCAGAGCACAACGAAGTGAATCTCTAGACCTGTGGGCCTTGTGATTACAGTTGCGAGATGCTGGGTAATTGGATTACGCATGGAACGCACCTCAAAGGTGCCAATGTAATCTGGCACGAAGGCTGCCGCTGGCGAATCCCTCAGATCCTGCAGCACCTCTGCCTCGTGCTGGGCGAACAGGCCGGCCTTTGCCCGCTTCACATGCAGCTGCCGGCCGTCGGATGCCTCGAACGCGGTGTGCACTGGCTCAGGAAGCTGCTCAATGTGCCGCCGACCCTGTCCCAGATAGTCTGGAGTGGCTGCGCAGCAGAAGACGTCGATGAAACGTCCGCGGTGAGTCTGTCGCGACGCGCATGGCTGCTGTCTGGAATGTGAAGCCAGCGGTCGACCGGAGGCGAGAGAGGACATGTTGCAGACAGTACAGGCGAACGACATTGCGCCAGCCTCGAACAACGTGGTCGTTTGTGGCACCTGCTCGGCCTGAATGGTTCTGCGTTGCGGCAATCAGGCCGAAATAGATACAAATGACGAAATGACGAAGGAAGCGCTAAAAGTAGCGTGTCGGACAGGGTTTAAACCCTGCCAGTGTCGGCGCACGAGGGCCTCACCCCACCACGACAAAACCCTGGAGCTCAGATCTGCCATGTCACCGCCACCTCAGCGCACGCAGGGGGCCTGAGCATAGGTGTCATGCAATAGGTGCATAGATGTATAGATGCATACATGATGTGTATAGGTGTGTAGATGCATAGATGATGATATGTGTAGGTGCGTAGATGTATATAGGTGTGGAAGGCGCTGCGGAGCCCGGATTCCATCTCAGCGCGGAGCGACACATCAACATCTGACACGCACCCCCGGTCTGCCGCGGGTGCGTGTCAGATGATGTGAAGCTGAGGTTGTCGACACACCCATGAGCACCGCGATCAGTGTCACGCACGCCGGCACTGCCTCGTCAACAAGCTCCGTGAGCGCCGCTGAAAATGTTGTGGAATGGTAGCGTAGAGCAGGCTCAAAGGCAAACAATGGACAGCAAAAGTGTTCTGAATGGAAATTGCGTTTTTCACCTGAGCCAGCACGACCAGCGCTGGCGCCGCCTCCTCCAACAAGTCCACGAGTGCCGCCCCGTCGCAAAATAAACTCGGTTGTCTGTATACGGTCAACATCGATCCAGTTCGTATATACAATATACACATATAATTATATGTCATCTATATAGTCTTGCATATAGTCAACTGCATAATTATAAATATATATTTGAGAACTGGATCGATGTTGACTATACCACTACATCGGGCCTCAGCCCGGCAGGCTGCTGCGTGCCCATTGCTCCAGCATCTCCCCTATCGACAAGCACTTTCTGCGGCCCCGTTCGCGCGGAGCTGCTGCATCCTGCCGGCATGCGCCATGAAACCTCGGGCCAGCGCAGGTGTGTCGTTTGCGGAGTTCAGGGGAAGAACAAACAGGACAGGACACCGGACTGGCGTGACGCAACAAAATGTGTCTGCAGCATCCAAATTGAAGCCGGAGTATTGATGAATGTAACCAACGGCAACTGTAGCAGGCACAAGAGAGGGGTTCATCTGCAATGAGCGATGTGACTCTTAAGAGCTTGTAACAAGTTGACAATTGTGCAGCAAACGTGACAGCTAGCGCTTTTCGTGGACTGGGTGCAAAAAATCCTGTCCAAGCCGATCGAATTATTGTATGAAGGTGCGGCACATCATTGTGGCGAAAGTCCCGCACCGGCCAGTACGATAGACGTTTGAGACGATGCAGGCATTGCATTGATGTCTGGAATTTCGAGGGCTCGAGTGATTCTGCAGGGACTGAGGTGAAAATGACATTCATTTCCAACATCACCACGGCGCAGGGACTACACGTTTTCAACCAACACGGCCAAAGTCATGGCAGATTCGGTCTGTCGACCGAGTTGAACATGTTGAACTCACATTGAACTTGCTCAACAGTTGTACAATTGATCAGCCCAAATCTCTGTAGCGCCGCTTAAATCAGAGCTTCTGTTCACTGCAAGAACTTCGTGTGACTTCTGTGCATGCAAAATCAAAACTCCCCCACGCCACAATGCAATCTCGTTGTCTATTTTGCTAAGAGGAAAGCAGGCGCAAAACGCCAGTTTGCACCTCGAAAATCAGCACCGGGCGTACAGCAGCAAATAGGCCTCGCACGCCACCACCGTTGTCCAGTCCACGCGCTTGACGTGTTGGTCAGACACGCGGAACCAGGCCAGCTGCTCTGGGCGCACGTCCGCGGCAGCGCCGTCGGCGGCACCAGTGGCTGAGTCAGTGCCTGAGGCGGCGGCGCTGTTGCCAGCTGCCGCAGCAACGTCGCCTGCGGCGGGTGCGCTTGCCGAAAACTGCACGCCCGAGGCCGGCCGCAGCGCTGCGGTAGCGGGCGCGTCGGCCACACCGTCGACCGACTCGGACGCGGCTGCCACGGCCGCCCCAGCAGGCGCCGCCGCCTCGACGGGAGCTGCCAGCCCACGCTGCACAAAGGCGACATAGTGCCCCGACCTGCAGCAGCGGATCCCGTCTGAATAGGAAGGAAAAGTCGAAGGACAGACAATCAGGCAGCATTAGAACCTCCCGCAAACTGCTTCCTGCTGACACTTGAGCTCCCAGTTTGAAGTGTCCTCTGATCCTCCACTGCGACGACTGTGCCTGAGGGCAGACGAGGAGTGTGCAAACATCCTTGGACTCACCGCATCGTCCCGCTGTGCTCGACGACGCCGACCAGCTGGTAGCGGGCGTCAGTCCGCGGCGGCTGCTGTTGCTCACCGCCGCCGCTGCGGCTGGCCTCAGGAAATGCGCCGGCGGCGGCGGCGACACTACTGTCGCTGCCGCCGCCTGGCTGGGATGCTCTGCCGACGCCGCCACCGCCCGCCGTTGCATCCGCCGCTGAGCCGGCGGCGCCAGAGCACTCTGCGGTGGCGTTCGCTGCAGCGCCACCGGCGCCGGAGCCTGCCGCCAAGCCTGCTGCCGAGCCGGCGGCAACGGGCGCGAGGAAGGGCGCCAAGTCCAATCGGAAGTCGAAGCGCACGCGGCGCGTGACCTTTCGAAACATGCCCCGCTTGTCCTGCAGCACTTTTCCGAATGAGCAACTGTGTACCGTACTTTTGGACAGAACTGCAGGCTGGCCTGCCCAGGCTCAACGGGCCCCCAAGCGCATGACAGCAGAGGCAGCAGCTGCAGCACTCGCACTTGGCTTGTGCCCCCGAGCTAGAACCTCGCCTGCGCCAGGAGTTTGCAATCGAAAATGCGTGTTGTTGAAGTACAGCACCGAGGGCAGCGACAGAACGTTGCGTGCCTGCTCAAAGCGCTTCAGGTGCAGCGTCAGCAGCTGCGGTGGGTCCTGAATGGAGTAGGATTTGACCGCCGGGCCGGGCTTGACGGCTGCGCTGCCCTTGGAATCCACACTGCCATGGAGAGCGCCGCTCGGCGGCCTGCCGCCGCTGCTGACCCTGCCGGCAATGGGCGGAGACCCCGATGCTGCGTCTACCGCTGCCGGCGCGTCCACCGCCGCCACCGCCGCAGCCGCCGCCTCGCCTACTGACTCGCCGGGGTCCCCCTCTGCCTGGCCGGCTGCGCTGCCGCTGGCCGCCGCCAGCTGCTGCTGCTCCTCCTGCATGTAGGCATTTGCCAGGAGCGCAGGGCTGCTGCCGTTGCGGCTGACGCCGCCGCCGCCGCCGGAAGGCGCCTGCGCCGCTGCCGCCGCCAGGCTGGCCAGGTCTGACTCCGAGGCGCACAGCCGCTCGTCGACGTGCACGATGGCGCCGGCGCCGGTGGTGCCGTCTGGGTCCTGCGCTACGCAACCGGCGTGGCCAGCGGCCTGCGCCAGCGCCTCTGGCAGCGCCACAGCCACCTCTGCCGTGTCGCCGCCGCCGCCGCTGTCGCTGCTGAGCGTGAGCGCCACGCTGCCGCTGCCATTGCTGCTGCTGTCGCTGTGCGGAGACTCGGGCACGGCTGCCGCCGCCGAGGCGGAGGTACTGCTGGACGGCCGCGGGTGCGTCGCGTCTGGGTACTCCCAACGCTTCCAGCCATCTGAGAGTCAACAGTGCGTCACTGATCACGCTGCAGCAGGCCCAGTGTCCATTAGGCAAAATGATTCACAGCCCAGCTAGAGACAGACAGCTGATGCGAGAGACTTGAGTTGTCGACAGGAGACAGGCTCCAGAACTGCCTCCTGATAGAACGGATGCTAACACGATGCTGGCAGGGTGAAAGGGAATATTTTGTGTTGGTTCACCCTCATGCCGCCGCCGACGCTGCTGCTCTGGCAGTGAGACGCCAACCCTCTGTCGCCAATGTGCTGCTCTGAAAGTTTGCTGCTTTCAAGGCTCAGGAGAATGACCTTCACCGATGCCCTCCGGCATGACGCCAGTGACACGGTAGTGCACGGGCGCGACTGCTGTTTGCCGCCCGTCAACGCCTGCCGCTGCTGCTGCTACCCCGTCAGCTGCCATGACGGCGCACGCCGCAGCAGAGTCATCGGGCGGCAGACGCTCCAGCTGCAAAGTTCGTAAGCAAAAAGTCGGTGTCCGCAGCAGAACTAGTTCCGCCAGGACACCCACAGAAATCCAACCAGGACATCCACAGAAATCAACAGCACATGTCCTGCACATGTACGACATCATCGTCACACGATTGGACACGCAACGTGTTGACGCTGGCGAAACCACATGTCATCAGGGCATCAGGATTATCAACTTTGTACCTGCATGGACTCGGCCATGTGGCGCAGCGGCCCCAGGCCGTGGTGGTCCACGATGTCGGCGATGCAGTCCATCAGGATCTGCGCCGCCTCCTGCACCCGCGCCTGCTCCTCCCGGTCCTCGAAATCCTGCGGACAAAACAGCTGGGTGTTACCGACGGAGCTTCCTGCGTTCGTGGGAGAAAGCCGGCTTGTTCCTGCACCCGCGCCTGCTCCTCCCTGTCCTCGAAACCCTGCGTGTGGAACAGCGCCAGGTGGGTTTTGGTCGGGTGAAGTCTGCATGACGGCATCAGAATCCGCGCCGCGTGCTGCACCCGCGCCTGCTCCTCCCTGTCCTCAAGGTCCTACGCATAGACCAGAGCGTGGTCAGCACTTGGCAACAGATTTGGTGGCAGCATATGCCGCATTTCGCCTCCTGCACCCGTACCTGCTCCTCCCGATCGTTGAATTCCTATGCATGTATTAGGTCTGCATCAGTGGCAGCCGCGGGACTACCAGATGCAGCATCGGTGGAGACAGCCCATCGCACTCTGCACCCGCGCCTGCTCCTCCCTGTCGTCAAAGTGCCACACATGGACAGTAGCAGGTCGGCAGCCATGGAGGCTTCTTGTGCTGACGTTTGCACATTTTCTGTGGCGCCAAACGCTGCGCCTGCTCCTCTCGGTAGTCAAAGTCCTGCGCATGGGATAGCAGCGGGCCAGCAGTCGTGACGGCGTCTTTTCACAGCGTTTGTAGCATCGCTCAGGGTCAGACGCCGCAGCCTGCGCCCTCCCGGCGCAAGGGCTTCTGGACAGTGCTGCACACACACGCTCTTCTTCGCAGTAGACGATGCGGTGCAGGTGTATCTCGCCTTCACGCGGCCGTCGATGAAAACGGCAACCAGCTCGCTGTATGGGCCGCCACAGATGGCCTGGTCGATTGTCTCCCAAAGCGGGGGTGCAGGCTGGTGGTAGTCCAAGTTACAAACCGAATGATGCTTCTGACATGTATATTCACCTTCATGCGGCCGTCGATGAAGACGGTGACGAGCTCCATGGTACAATCCAGCACCGCCACCGTTGCCACTTCCAAGTCGTGCGGCCCAATCTGCACGCGGCACAGGCAGCCTCAGCAACACAGTCGATTTCCATACAGCTGCTGCATCCATGCCGAGATGTCCCGTCGACGGAGCTGGCGCGTGCGCGGAGCTGAGCTGCTGTGCGGGAAAGCACCCGTTTGCTGGTGACGGTGCACAAGGGCAGGAGCTCCTATGCCTCGGCGGCGGCGCATTGCCGTCGTGTACCATCGTCGGCCCTGCCTCAGGTGCACACAGGTTTCCGGCGCAAGCCGGCGCGCACCTGCAGGGTGAGGGTGTCGTTGCGGAACTGGTCCATGTGCGCCGTCACCAGCAGCGACGCCCCATTGTGCGTCAGCGGCCTGCGCGTGGCCAAGGTCGAAGTGAGGGAGTACCAGCTTCGGCCGCACAGGCCTGTCTGCTGTACGATTGACAGGCAAGACACGCGGTGGGCAGCATGTGAATGGGTGTTGCGATAACAGAGCGCCGGAATCAGCCTACCGGAATCACATTTGCAGGTCATAAGTGCAACAAATCAGTGCGGCTGCATCAGGCGGTTCTGCTCCGATGCGACGGGAAGGGACTGCTGTGCCGACTCCCGGCTGCATCGCTCTCTGGTGCTTTAATCCAGCTAGCACGCTGGATCTGGCTGACATGACATAACAAAACCGCCTCACCTGGAGAAGGGCATGTCGCCCTTGAGGGCGCGGCGCACGTCCGTGCCCCGCTGCTCCTGGCTGCCCGGGATTATCACCACCACGTGTGGGTCCTCGCTCCAGGACACCTGCATCATGTCAACTCAGTCAAGACTGCTGCAAACAGCACAGCATTCTGTCTGCCAGCAGTGGCACCACCACACTCAGCAACCAGTGAATGTGCATCTGCAGCTGGGATGGCATGCTGCTGTGGGCGATCACTTGGCGGCAGTCGCTGCACCCTGGCGATGCTGCAGGAGACATCAATGACCATCAGGCACGACAACACGGCACTGTTTCATGGGTCGCAGAAGTGACTCAAATTCGGCGCTCGCCATCCTGCAAGCTCAACGGGGAAACCAATTCCAACACCGCGCCTTGCGCGCCGCCGAGGCGTCTGATGCCGCGCCGCCGCTGGCCGGGCTGGCCGCCTTGCCGACGCTCTCCAGTTTTGGCGGCCCGGCGTCCCTGGCGGCTGCCGCAGCCTCCTCGGCCGCCGCCGTCTCCGCCGGGCAGGTGTAGGTGATGGCCTCCGGCGCGAAGAACGCCGCGATGCAGTCCCGCACTGTTGTTTCGCCCGCACCTGTTAACATTCAGAGCATAACATCTTAGATATTAGCACACTGGTTCAGGAGGGGAGCAAGTTTGACTTCTGCATTTGATACAGAACGCTGTACAAAGACAAGCCTGTCAGAATTTCGCACAGCAGGTTTGGCCAGTGGCGGAATCAAAGCATTCGGGCATCTCGGATAGCACTTGGCGGCAGCGCCAGCAGTACCTCTAAGCAAGTACGTTCTCAGGCCAGTTGGCCGCACCACAGTTTACAACAGAAAACCACAGTCACGATGAATAAAGGTTCAAACCTGTGCGGTTATTCAAGCCCCAGCCATCGTCAGACGATGTGCCCGCGCCAGGCGTGGTGCCTGTGGCAGCCCCCGCTGCGGCGTCGCCATTGGCCGGCTCGTCAAACAGGCCGCCCAAAGCCTCGCCGTCGCTGCCGCTGTCCGCTGCCGCCGCCTCCTGCCGCGGCGTATCACCCGGCGCCGCAGCAGCAGGCGCCGCAGTAGCAGGCGCCGCCGCCGGCTCTGCGCTGTGCGCCGCTGCCACCTCGTCTAGCGGCGCTGCCTTGGCGGCTTCGCCACTGGCGCCGTCCCTGCTGCCGTCGGCGCTCGCAGCCTCTGCCACCGCCGAGGCCTCCGCTGCCAGGACGCTGTCCGTCAGGAAGCTGCCAGAACGGCTGTGCTGCCGGTCAGCGTCCGGCGCTGCAGGCGCAGGCTGGTCCGCCGCTGCCGCTGCAGCGGCCACCCAGTGCTCTCCCTCCGGCCCGGTGCTGTGCGCGCTGTCAAGGTCCTGCGGTGGCCGCTGCTGGTTCCCCGCTGTCGGGTTACTACCGCCACTGCTGCTGCCGCTGCCGTCGGCCGACCTAGCCTCGCCAGTGATCGCCTCGGCCGCCTGCTGTGCATCTGCCTCCGCTTCCTGGCCCGCCTCCGCCGCCGCTTTGGCCGCAGGGCTCGACTGCCGTTCTGACACTGAGTCGCCGGCGTCAGCTGAGGGCTCGGCACCGCCCAGCAGCTTGGGCTCGGCGACGCCGCGCAGCTTGAGCTCCGCCGCCGCTCCGACTGACGTGTCGCTGTCGACGGACGTGACAACCTCGTCGCTGCGCACCGCTCGGCTGAGGCCGCCGCCGCCGCCGCCGCTGCCGCTGCCGGCGCTGCCGCGGTGGCCAGACGGCAGAGGTAGCAGCAGCCCTGTGCCGCGCGGCGGCCTGCCGGCGGCGCCACCGCCGTCGCCGGGAATGCGGACAGGCACCGAGCCACGGCGCCCCGCCGGCTGCTGCCCCGCCGCGGGAGCGTACGGGTCATCGCTGTCGCTGAGACCGGTAAACCCTAAATAGCTGAGACCGCCGTCGGGCGAGTTGGCGCTGCTGTCGCGGCGGACGGCAGCGGCATCCGTATCGGACATGATGGACGCCGGCGGCGTGCTGGTGTCAGACATGCGCGACATGGCCTTCAGGAACGGGTCATTGGCTTCTGGTGAGCCTGTACAACATCAAACGGGAAGTAACAGATCAGGTACTCAGCTTTCCTGCCTGTCCGAAGCGTGTAAATTGTCCTTTCCGCACAAAAAGCATCATTGAAAGCTCAGAGGGTACAGAAAAGCAACGAGCGTAGGAGCACCGCTGCGATTGTTTGGGCAGTCCAGCGTCGCAAGTCACATTCATGAGCCCCGTTGTTTTTGCGAGGCGCAACGCGCATCATGACACAGGACATACACTGCTGCAGAGCTAGGAGGCCTCGCCTCCTTGAGGCGGGCTGAGGGAGCGCATCAGCTCCATCGTCAGCTGCAGCGGCGGCTGCTGGGACCCCGCGCCGCCGGCGCCGCCGGCGCCGCCGCCGCCGCCGCGCCGGAACGGAGTGCTGCCGGGGCCAAAGCCCAGCGCCGCCGCACGCGACGCCGACACCGCGGAGAACACCGACTCGGCGGATCCGAAGGAGGACACGGAGCTCGACCGGATGGCCGGCCGCGCGGGCATCGCGTCGCGGCCCGGCGGCGAGTGCTTGATGGCGGATGCCGACGTCAGCGGCACGCTGTGGCGGCGGCCTGCGCAAGACACTGAAAATCTGGGAAGTCATGACACAACACGTCGTTTGCATACGATGTGGTTCAGCACTCCGAATAAGGCGCAGCCTGCACGGGTGTGGACACACATCGCACATCATCAGTGTAAGAACGCGCATACAGCGTTTCAACTCTGACAGCGTGCCACAAACATGTCAGCAGCCTCCGGCCGCGTCCAGACATCTCCTGGCCGTGTATCATAGCCCCCGCACTGCAAGGTCGCTCACCTCTAGGCACAGCGCGAGGCGTCGCAGGGTCTGGGCTGCCGACGATCGCCGGGCTGGCGCGGCTGGCGTGGCCCCGTGCCAGCTTTGCCGCTTTCCGCTCCTGCAGACACCAGCCTAGTCTGATGTCGAGTTCACTTGTTATAGTCTGCAGACGGTCTGCAACCTGCTGAGGCGAAGGTCACAGCAAAGGCGGGAACCTGGCAGGATGCTACAAATCGCAGAAATATGAGGATACTGGTGCAGATCAGCACAGTGCACAGAATAAGGCGGAGGCGTGCCTGCTTTAGCTGCGCCTTGCGCTGCTTGCTGCTCAGTGGTCGTGTCCCCTGATCCAGCGCACTTTCCCCCTTTTCGGTCGCCTTGCCCTTGCGGCCGCTGCTGCCGCGCGCTGCATCGTCTGCGCTGCCGGCGGCCACAGCTGCGGCACCAGCGATGGGCAGCGACAGGTCCCTGCATCGGAATGAGAAGCACATTACCACTGTGAGGCTGCTGCGTCGGTATTATGTTCTGCACAGCCAAGCTGGAAGCCTCCTCTCCGCAAACATGCTCGTTGCACGCTGCGGCATCTGCAATTTTCCCGTACAGATCGGTGCAGAACAGCCGCGGCCGCTGGAACTCAAAATGCAGCCAGTAGCCTCACGAATCGGGCTTAGTGGCCTCACATGAAGGGCTCCAGCTGCGTGGAGGATTTCCCGCAGCCGCCGCACACCACCCTCGATGCCAGGCGGCCTCCGAACAGCGCCTCGATGACCGACGGCGGCGGTTTTGGCGGCTCCGCTGACAGTGCCCCCTCGCTCGCGTCGCCTCCCTGCTGCGCCACAGAATCTTTTGCAATTTGGAGCTCACTGCACGACATTGTTCAAGCTGCAGGCATTGCAGGCGTCAAATTACAGCGTGTGGCGCCTCCAGCTGCCAAATGGTTTGCGAGTCATCTGGCTTGATTACCTGGCTTGTTGCACATCTGGTACACATGCCTATAAGCTCACCTCACTGGACACGCCGGACGACTCGGCCTGCGCAGCTGACGCGACGTCAGCGACCGCATCGACTGCGAGCGCAGCCTGCTTGTCCGCTGCTGCAGTCTGGATGCAGCATGACACACGGCGGTCAAATCTAGCCCACTCTGCCAGCAAAATAAGCTCTGTATGTCACAAGGAGTGGCAGGGACTTACTCTGTATGCAGGACCGCAGTTGCCGGCAGTGCCTGGAATGATGCAGGACAGCAGGTGGGCTTCCCAACGTCAGCGTCGGCAGTGTCCCGACACAGTTGACGCAGTTCACCGATGAAACCCTAAACCCTAAACCCTAAACCCTCCTGTGGCAGCTCGGGCACGCTCTCTATGGGTCCCTGGGCTGACACTGCTTGATGCCTGCTTGATGATAGTGGCAGAAGCTAGACCCTAAACCCTAAACCCTCCATGGCGGCAGTGGTCGTGCGCCCATCGATGGGCAGCTTCAGCTCCCTTCGACATGCTCTGTGGCTTGTCTTGGGCCTCCGAAACATTCTTCAAAGGGAATCAAAAGCTCACCTGCAGCTCGCCTGCAGCGGCACCGGCGGCGTCCCCGTCAATGCACAGTTGCAGTAGCTTTGGCAAAAAAAATACGACTTGAAAAAAATATTGTTCCCGACGTGCTCTCAGAGCAATTGGGAATCCGAAGAATCTTGAAATGGGAATGATATGTTGCAGTTGAACACCGGCGGCCGCAGTGGCGGTATCGCTGTCAAGGCAGGGTTTAGGGTTTAGTGCAGCTCCAGGTACTCGTCTCCAGCCTGCTATCTGGACCATTCAGTAGTCAAAAGTTCTTGGACTGGCGTCGAACGGGCAGCGAGCTCACCTGCAGCTCAGCGGCGACAGCAGCGGTGTTGCTGTCAAGGCGCAGCTTGAGGAGGTTGTCCTCCTCCGCCTGCAGGCCGCCCAGCAGGCAGCGCAGCAGCTCGTGACTGTCCTGCTGCCCGCCGCCCTGCGCAGGTTGAGAAAACATCATCCTCGACGATGCGCTTTTCAACGCTGTCATTTGAACAGGGGGTCGATGACAAAACTTCCCGCTGCTGTCATGCCATAACTCTAGGTCGGGGGCTGGAGGAGCAGCTGGCCCGAGAGTCAGTACCTTGAAGGTGGAGTTGATTCTGCGAACGGCCGCCAGCAGCTTATGCGGGCTGTAGGTGTCTGCGGACGACCGCTTGGCCGTGCCGCCGCCGCCGCGCTTGCTGGCTGCCGACATTGCCGCTGGCGCAGCATCCCGGCCGGCGCCTGCGTTCCCGGAGTCAGCATGTGTGCGTATTTCACTTCGGGTACTTTTGAACGAGATGTTGGCAGGCGGCCCCATGGCACGAGCATTGGCGGGCTGACTTTGTTGGCCCTGCGGTCGGCAGGCACTGCCTGGCTATCGAAATGTGATCCACGCCAGCCACCTGGCGGACAGCCTTCAGGGCCCCGCATCTCCCACCACCACCACATGACGACCCCGCTGAAGCAATTTGCAGCCGCGCCAATGCATTCCAAACCTCGGGGAAGCACCTGTGCTGGAGTGCACCAGCTCCCGCAGCGCGGCGCCCAGCGGCGCGTTTTTCGCGAGCTGGCCATCGCTGGTGAAGTACTGCTGCACCGCCGGCGCCGCCGCCAAGACCTGTTCGTAAGTAAGGAGACAGCGATGTCTGCGCATTGTGACACCGACGCTACGCACACGGTCTTTAGGGTTGAGAGTTTAACCCTATAGTGCTGCGCGCACGGTCTTCTGACTGGTGTGTGTGGATGAGGAGACAAACATCGCTGCAGCCGCGACAAGCCAACTTCGGCCAGAGCTAGCGGCGGTGCCCAAGGAAGCTTCGAACTTGCTGCAGCTGCAGCATGTCCACAACATGACCAGCGGCATGGCCCTAGAGTTGCAATGACGGTTTCGCACGCAGGCTCCAACACAGCATCCTCAACTGCGCTGCCCCAGGTAGTACTCTGCCAACCTGCAGCGTCGAATTGAAGAAGCACGTGTTGCCCAGGTTCTGCAGCCCGACCGGCGGTCGCGCGTCTGGCAGCGCCGGCTCCTTGCTCTCCGGCACGCCCGCAGCTGCCGCGCCCTTTCTGGCGGGCCCCTGCTTGGCTGCCGCCGCAGACGCCCCCGCGGCGGGCTTGCGCCCGGCGGCGGAGCGTGCGCCGGCCCGCTTCGGCGAGGCGGGCTTCTTGCTTTTTGCCATCGCCGCACCTGCAGGATGCAAGCGCAGGCTGCTGCAGACTCTCTGCCCTCACTGAGGCATGCATTTGCGCTCTGTATGGTGTGCGCGCCCGTGGCTTGTACCAGTGCAACGACCGCAGAGCGCATGCAGTCTGCCGCGAGCAACACACTGCCTGTGACACGGCGGTCTCAGCCATGCTTGTGTGCGTTTTCCGCATCACATGGGCCCTCGCCTGTGGTGGTGCTGAGCACGCCAGGGGGGAAGCAGCTGTGGCGCTGCTATTACTAAGGATGCTAAGGATGGATAGGCATGCTGGAGCTGGGCCCGGGGCATGCCTCAGCGTGTGTGTCATCATGCAAGTACATTCAGCACATGCTGTGAGCCTTGCTGAAGGGTCGCTGTGCAATTCCCTTGCACATTTTGCAGCAACTGTGGCGCGCTGCATGCCGGGCTTGCACCACGGTCCCACACCATTTACCACCCGCGGAATCTAGTTGCAACATGCACCAGCTTCTTCGAGACACCTCTTACCTCCCTCCGATCATCCGCGACGGTCAAAAAAGTGCTGCGAAAGGCGCATGCCTCGTGCTCCCGCTCAGAATTGTGCTTGTCTGGCAGCGCCGACTACACTGCAACCACTGCTCAGCGTGTCATAAATGCCAACGGTCGCCGAAAATTGGTCTGGCCGCTGGTCCAGGCTTCTTGACGCCGTTTAACGACCGGTCGTTCAACGACCCCCGACGAAAACCCTGAACAAGGGGCAATGCCCGAATTCTGGCCCTTCGAACACAGCACCGGACAGCTGTGCGCAAAGCTTGTTTCAGCTTGTGAGGGCAGACGTTCTCGGACCTGTCAGGGCGCCCATGGCAGTGGCTCGTAGTAGGCTGCAGGACGGGGTGTGCTGCCGCGCACTAAGTTTTGGGCTGGCCAACGTCTTGTGACCTGTGCTGGTCTCGATCAGCCTCAGCTCGGCTTCCTAGGCAATGCAGGAGGCTGCAGTGGCTCAGCTAGACCCAATGGAGGAGGCAGCGGTGCTGCCGGCATTCCACGACGAGCGCTACGAATTCAATGCACCCAAGGTCGGTGACTGGACAAGGCGAGCTGCAGGAGTTGTGGTAGCTGCACGCCGTGGCCCGTCTGACGTTCTCCGCTGAGGGTCCATCTGCATTCTTGTGACGCTTTGACCGAGGCCGCTGCTCCACAGCCAAACTCAAATTCAAATTGATCGAGTGCTGATCGAGCCCTGCTGATCCGCTGCAGTGGCACGCTTTCCCGGGGCTCGACGACGACGGCGAGGCCTCGCAGGACTCGGACAGCGTGTCTCAATACTTCAACGACCCGAAAGCCACGGCAGGTGGGCTCTCCTGGCTGCGCTTCGACATCAAAGTTGCGCCCGACGCGGAAGGCATGTGACTGGCGGTTCAGTGAGCATGCAGCGGGTCATCAATCACTTCATGCTTCATACGTATCCATCGCGCACACTCTCATGACGAAGCTCAACACAGCCATGCTGCCGGGCTGGAGATTGCCGCTCTCTGCCTTTCTGGCGTATGACATCGGCGCACGAGTACCATTACAGTACCAATACAGTGCCAACACAGTACCTCCACCAGTGCAGCTGACAGTCGGTCTGCCTCACTGCCTGCAGCGCTGTTGACGCCGAACGCGCGGCAGAACGTGGTGACGGTGCGGCGGCGCACCGGCCCGCATGGCCGCTCCTCTGGCCTTATCTCGCCGCAGCCCCTGAAGGCCGCCAAGCGCCTGCGCATGGAGGTGCGCGCAAGCTTCGGCTGCAAGAGGGTGTCATAGGTCGACCGCAAGGCATGATCATCGCCCTGCAGGATGTCTGCTTGGACACATCGTACTGGTGAGAGACTCAGGCCGTGCTGCACCTCAACGCGACGATGCAACGCGGGATCAGCCGCGCGGGCCGTACCTTCTGAGTCGCCCACCAGATGGAAGGTTGTCGAAACGGCTCTCCGATGAACGCAGCCTGCGGACGAGAACGCGCCGCCGCCCGGCTCCTCGGCCAAGAAGCGGCAGGCGTCCAACATCCGCACCTCCTGGGGCGGCGCCACCACGCGCCGCGTGCACGCCGCAGCCGCCGCAAGCGGGCGCCCAGCTGCAGGCATGGCCCCTTTCTCGAGCGCGTGCTGCACGCACCTTGCACTCCAATAATTTTGTGCCAAAGTGCTGTGTCGCACGAGCATGGGATCTTGCGCTTCAACTCTTTGCATGGCGTTTCATTGGCGCCCCTTGCACGCGCAGGACACTGCTGTCGACGCAGCAGTCTCGATTGCATGACACAGCCAGATGCATCGCCTGCCAGTTGTTGCCCGACATCATGCACTTTTTCGCTTTGACTGGAAGTGCAGGCGCCAACTCAAGGCAGTCTGGAGCCGCCGCGGGGCCAACGCCATGGCCGGCGCCGCCAAAGCGCGACGCTCTGCGCCGCGTGGGCAACCCCCGCTCCCGCGGCGCAACCGCCGCTGCAGCCGCAGCCGACGTGGCGCGCCCGGCAGCAGCTGCCGCGGCAGCAGCTGCCGCGGCACCAGCCGCGGCAAAAGCTGCGCAGCCACAGGGCGCCGAGCCGGGTCAGCCACGCAGCGCCGGCCGCACCCGCAGCCAGCACCAGCGCAGCACTGCGGCTGCCGCTTGTGCTGCTGCACGGCCCACTTCCCCGGCACCCGCCGCAGAGCGATCGGCAGCCCCCCCAGCCGCTGCCGAGCCGACACCGGCCGCCGTCGCAGCGACTGCCACTCCTGTAGGGCGTGCAGCGGCGGAGCTGGCGACGGGAGCTGCCGCAGCCGCAGGCCCCGCTCCGGCAGAGCCGGAGGCACAGGAGGCCGGAAAGTTAGGGTTTAGGGTTTCCGTTGCGGGGCGGCCGCCAAAGACGCCGCGGGTGCGAACGCGGTCGGCGTCAGGGGAATCGGATGACCCCTGGTCGGCGCACCGCGACTTTTGCCACGTCACGCGCTCAGTCGCCAAGGTGCTCAGCCCGGCAGTAGCGACAGCATCGACCAACTCGCCGCCAGACATGGCGCGGCGCGGGCCGCGTTTGCCGCTCGCTGCCGCCACGCCAGCGGCGGCGGCGGGGTGGACGGCAGCTGGCGCAGACATCTCACAGCGCAAGCGCAGCCTTCGGTCCCACAGCAGCAGCCCTGGCGGCGCAAACGCTGAGCTGATGGCTGCTGCTGCCAGCCCGCAGCCGGCAGCAAAGCTGTTTGTTGCAGCGGAGGCGGAAACGGCGCCCATGCCGGCTGGCAGTCCCGACAACCTCGAGCGCCGCACAAAGCGCAGCCGCCCGCGCAAGTCGGGACTGCACGCCGCAGGCGCCTCCCGCGTGCCGACGTCGGCAGCCCCGCAGCCTGTCGGCGCCCTGTCGGCGTCTGTCATTGCGCTGAACACCGCGGCAGCGCTCATGTCGGCCAAGGCGGTGCACAGCGCGGCGGCCGCAGCGGGCAGCCCGCTGCCGGCGACGACGCGGGTGCCGGCGGCGGGCGCATTCAGGGTGGCCGCCCAAAACGCGGCGGCAGCGGCGGCGGCAGAGGCCGGTTCAGCAGGGCAGGAGCGGCGGCAGCAGAGCCGCATGCGGCCCGCGACGGAGCCGGCGCCTACGGCAAAGCCGCCGGCGCAGTCGGCGAAGCACAAGGCGTCGGCGCGTCTTAAGGCGCTCACCGTGCCACACAGGTAGGACTGTCTCCGTCTCGCCATATCTTCCCACTGTCTCGCCATATCTTCCTATTGTCTCACCCTGCAACCCACCGCTTGCTGGAAGCTGTGCAATCCCGTCTGCTGTGCGGCTTTGTCCACTCCTGGCATTTCGACGTGCGGTGCACGTCTGGATGATCCCACCGACTGCCTGCAGCTCGTGACAGTCCCGAATGCTGTATCTTTACGGAATGCAGCCCGATGCTGCGGTCCAAGCTGCGGTACCGGCCGCCCAACCCGGACATGACGACCGAGGAGCTGCGCCTGCGGCAGGTGCGCGCCTGACACAGCCGCACTGGCCTGGCTTAGGGTTTAGGGTTTAGGTCCTGCTGCTGCTGCAGACCTAGGCTGTTCTTTCAGCATCCCATGTGCATCAACACTGCGTGACTGGAGCAGTCGCTTGCCCTAGGGTTTGGGTTTAGGGTTTAGGGCAGTGCGAATCTCCTGCATACCTGGCGCGCATGCAGGCCGGACCGCCTTTAGGGTTTAGGACAATGCGAATCTCACTTGGCCAAAGCTACATGACCTGCCTGCATTACGACAGCGGCGCGCCTGCAGTGAAGCCCGACGCATTCAAGCAGCCACATATTGAATGGCAGCTGTTCCCTTGCAGCACGAACAAGTCCACATGTGTTTTCCCGTCCTATTGCGCAGTCCCAGGCGGAGGCGGAGGAGGCGGCGGGGCTGCGGGCGCTGAACGCTGCGGCTGCGCCCCGCGTGCTTGGGGCAATGCCGCGTCTGCCGCCGCGGCGGCCGCGCGCGCTGACGGTGGCGCACACCCCCGCGCTTCGCACTGCGCGGCCCCGCGTGCACGACGCTTCCGCCGAGGTGCGGCAAAAGTGAAGGGACGCGTTGCTGCCTTGGTCGCCGTGTGAGCGCTGCTTTTCCGCTCCTATGGATTCAGAAATCGAGAATGCGAAAGACACGGTCTCCACGGGCGCTGTTGCTGTTGACGTGTCGCAGCTGGAGGCAAACTAAACAATATCTTGTAAAAAAGCGTTTTGCAATCGTGCCGCGGCTGGCGACGCGCGGCCGGAACACACAGCCCCTTCCACACAGCCTGAATCTCTGGTGCTGCATGCCAGCAGGTGGGGGAGCGTTCGATCGCGCAGCAGCTGGCGGACTTCGAGGCGGGTCGGGGGCTGCCCGCATCGGCATGGCTGGCGGCGCCTGCACCCAACTCCCTGGGACCGCACGAGCTGACGCAGGCGCAGGTTCGCACATCCGGAACTGACTCGCGAATCTCCATCAAGCACACCTGCTTCTGCATGGCGATGTCAGGTGCATGTGGCAAGCCGGTGTTTGCCCCACTGCAGCAGTGCTTCAGCACTGCCCGTCGCCTGGCGTAGCTGCCGCTGACCCTGCACACCTCCGGGCACCTCCGTCCTTCCCAAGCCGACTGACTTGCACCGACTTGCCAACGCCTACCCTGCACTATGCACAGTCTCCAGCGCTGCGGACGACGGCACGCGCGCGGCCGCCGCGGTTCGTGCCGACCGAGGAGGCGGAGGCCGCCGCCCTCGCAGTGCTGCCGCCCTTTGCCGCCCGCCCCGTCAGGTGCACTCCATCGGCATGGCTGCCCTCTGTTGCCAGCAGCTGCTCTTTGAGGCGTCGAGGTGCCTCTTTCAGAGGGTAAACGGCACGATCTGCAGCCGGCAACCTGTGCCCTCCTGGTTCGTTGGTGACTCGATTTCCTCACTTTTGTTCCAGTTGAGTTCAGCGCAGCAAAGCGCTAAATTCTAAACGCCAGCGCCCTGCCCCACAACGAGTCAAATGACCAACGCTGTTCCGCGTCAAACAGCCGCGCCGTCATTGAGAGCGACGGCTCCGGCGGGCTGCCGATCGTGCCGGCGCGGCCGCCGACCGAGTTTGCGCCGTTCAACCTGTCGCAGACGAACGCGCCGCTGCCGGCGCCCCCGTCGGAGCAGCCCACTTTCACCTTTGCCGCGAGGTGC